>OBEQ010728455.1_pt1 | contig 20146 bp, 24 predicted proteins | sample 1670901 | NCBI WGS metagenome assembly OBEQ01 (sample SAMEA104232315, study PRJEB22302) | groundwater metagenome | biome: forest; feature: aquifer; material: groundwater | place: USA | collected 2011-08-07 | depth 5.4 m
TGGTGATCCAGACAATATGGTAGGTACAGTCAAAGGTCGTATGAGCTGTTTTGCGGTAGTACTGAGCCATGCCCCGAGCATATCACGCTGAAGCGACGGGCTGGAAGCCCGGGGTATTCCTCCCAAATTTGGGACAATAAAGACCCTTCCAAAGGAGAGCCCCTATCAAAACTCGATAATATTTTGATGGCAGCAAACTCCTTCCGGAAAGTAAATAACCACCATGCAAACAACACAAGCGCGTCCAGCAGGACCAACCATACAAGATACATTCTTCACCCCGATAGGCAATACGAAGCCATACTTCAAAGCGGCATTCGAGGGTTTCGCCGGTGCGGGAAAAACGTACACCGCAGCGCTGGTAGCAGTCGGACTGCATAAGCGCATAGGGTCGAAGAAGCCCATCATTATCTTCGATACCGAGAAAGCGGCGAAATTCCTCAAACCTCTCCTTGCCGAGCACGGCATTGAGGCGCTAGTAAGGGAATCAAAATCCCTCGCAGATCTTAAAATCACGATGCAGAAGATGTCCGCAGGCGCTTCGGACATTCTCATAATCGACTCAATCAGCCATGTATGGGAGGAGTACCTCCAAGCGTATGCGAAAAAAGTAAACCGCACGCGGCTGCAATTCCAAGATTGGGGAATCATCAAGCCAACATGGAAAAAAGAATTTTCCGATCCATTCGTAAGCGATCCATACCACATCATTATGAACGGCCGCGCAGGGTACGAATATGAGAATGAGATCAACGAGGATACCGGAAAGCGCGAAGTATACAAATCGGGAGTGAAGATGAAAGTCGAAGGGGAAACTGCCTATGAGCCAGATATGCTGGTCTTGATGAATCGCTTTGAGGAGGTAATCGGCAAAGAAAAGAAAGTATGGCGCGAAGCAACGATACTCAAGGATCGGTCAACGATACTTGATGGCAAGACCTTTCAAAATCCAACCTTTGAGCACTTTGCGCCAGCCATCGAGGCCATGCTCGAAAATCCGATGCCTCGCAACACAATCATCTCACCCGAAGGCGACACAGGACTCCTTTTCCGCACCGAAGAAGAAAAGTACGAGTGGAGGCGCGAGCGCGACAAGTGGCTCGAAGAGCTCGACGGCCTGCTGATCCGCATCGCGCCGGCATCAACCGGCAAGGACAAGCAGCTCAAGCTTGATCTGCTTGATAAGGTGTTCGGCACCACATCAACAACTGCAATCGGAGAATTGAGGCCTGAGCAAATAGCTGATGGCTACAAAAAGGTCGGACTTGAGGCGGTTGCCATGGGTATCGCAGAGATAGTTGAGGTGGATGGCCGCAAGCGGCTGATCGCCAGATCATGCACCAATGGCAAAGAAGAAAAAATACCTGCCGAGGCCGCCAAAAAAGGAGCCAAGAAATAAGACCAATCGCTACTCGGCTTCCGACTCTGTCCTCATCGTGGAAGCGTGAGGGCGGAGATCGGCAGCTGAGAGCATACAAAACCATTATGGGAGTAACCATCAACTACAAGCTGGGACAAGAAAAACAGTGGGTTAGAAGCACCATCGATGTCGTGCGGGATGCCGCCATTGTCATGCTGGATCGGTCAGTCATATCGGGAATTAAGCCGTTTGAGATCCATCGTCCCGAATCAACGAAACTGCATGTTACGATAGGCGGCTGCGAAACCCTCACATTTGACTTCAGGTCACGAAAGGAGTGGGAAGAGGAACACAAAAAGAACGGATGGAACTATCAGCATTCCGCGCTCACTATGGGCGACATCGCAAAAGAAGACGATGATGGCATGCTTTGGTCAGCCGCATTCTGCAAAACGCAATTCGCTCAAAATATCATTGAGCATAAATTCGTTGCTGATCTCATCAGAGTTGCAGCCTGCTATTGCCGCGTTGCCGTGATCTTTGATGAAGGCGACTACTACCATTCCGGAAAGCTTGAAGATGCAACCGGAGCCATTGAAGACAATGGAAAAATGATTGATAGCATAGCAGGAAAACTCAAAGCCACTGATCTTGAGGTGATCCAGAAAGGCGAGACGAAAATCGCGCGGCGCAAACAAAGAGACAAATAGATAAAAACAATTGAGTAACCAACACACCGCCGAACTCGGCGGTGTAGGGGTTCAGAAAAATGATGGACAAGATACTTCCCAACACAACCCAAATCCCGAATGTCGTGTTTGATGAGCTGCTGCCGCGCCTGAAAGACGTCGAGCTTCGGGTATTACTAATTGTCATCCGCCAGACTCTTGGTTGGGTTGAGGACAGAGAAACCGGCCGGCGCAAAGAAAAAGATTGGATATCAGTACACCAGTTTGAGATCAAGACCGGCTGCAAGCGGTGGGCAATAGGAAAAGCGATCAGCTCGCTCATCCAGGCGGATCTCATTGAAGCATACTCGGAAGACGGCAAGCTGCTTGCTACTCCGCACGAACGGCAAATGGCGGGAATGAAGATATTCTATCGTTTGAAAACAAGACAGCCAAACCTTTTTCAAAAACAAGGGGTGAGTGAAATTCACGCACGGGTGCGTGAAAAAGAGCCCCGCACAAATTCACGCACTACAAAAGAAACTCTTTCTACAAAATATATTCCATTAAGGAACGATGCTCAAAAATGGAATCAAGAGTTCTTTGCGGCATGCAAAGAGATCACCGGTGAGATTATGAAAGAAACTCCCTATGATCGGCAGCGCTACCCTCGCTTGATTCGTCAGAAATTCCCCGACCTCTTGTTTCTTAAATCGGCAATGCACTACGCGTGGAACTTGCGGCGAAAGGACGGCTTTTGCTACTGGCGAGAGGGCAGGATGACGCTTGCCAAGCTCTATCACCGCATCTTGCCTGAATATCAAGAGGCGCTGAAAGCAAAAGAGAATCTTAAAATCTTTGCCGAGATGAAAAGAGCGGTATTTATTCCACAATCATGAAAATCATTTTTACTATTTGCGGAAATCACGAAGACCCCATCGGCAATCCGATTCCCTATGTGCGGAGCACACGGGCTGCACTGTGGAGATCAGACGGAAAGCGTTACGCGGCATGGAAAGGATATGTCCAGAAAAACCTCATTCTCTCAAACCTTGAAGATGACGCAATCATCCGGATCCGGAACAATATGCTGCGGTTCGGCAAGCCATTGGATATCGGAAAAACAAAAGCGCGGATAGACATTAAGATTTTTTGGAAAAACGGAAGCCACGGGGATCCGGACAATATTTTCAAAGGCATTGCAGATGCGCTTTTCTTGAATGATCGAAATCTTGACGGCTCATTTGAAAGTTCCATTGCCGAGGACGGCAAACCAAAGGTCGAAGTAATTATTACATGGGATGATTGATATTATGGAAATCATCAAAGTAAACATCGCTGATCTTCGAATCGCTGAATACAATCCGCGTGAGATCGCCAAAAGAGAGTTTGAGTCGTTGAAAAAGAGCATAGCGGAGTTCGGATTTGTTGAACCGATTGTAGTGAACCGGCATCTTTGTGATGCCTGCGGTGACCGCAATAACGTCATTATCGGAGGCCATCAACGTGTTGCAGCGGCAACTGCGCTCGCAATCACCGAAGTGCCTGCTGTATTGGTTGACGTGCATATTAATCAAGAAAAGAAGCTGAATCTTGCGCTCAACCGCATCCATGGCGAATGGGACGAAACCAAGCTTGCCACGCTCATTCAAGAACTTTATGCTCGGCCGCAGATCGACCTTGGCGCTACCGGATTTACCGCCGCCGAAATAGACAAGTATCTTGACCGCGCTGACGCGGCAGAAGACGATTTTGACGCTGATAAAGAATATGAGAAATCTCTGATTGCTCCGCTGACTCAAGTGGGCGAGGTTATTAATCTGGGTCCGCATCGCCTGATCTGCGGCGACTCAACCGATCCGGAAGTGTATAAAAAACTTCTCCAAGGTGAGAGCCCACATCTCATATTTACGGATCCGCCCTATAACGTGGATTACAATTATGCGAAATACAAGGATGGCCGAAAAGTAAAGTTTGATAAGATATTCAATGACAATTTGCCCGAGCATGAATTTGTCGAGTTCTTGAGGAAAGTATTTGCCTTGGCGCACCAGCACTCGACCGAAACCGCTTCGATGTATTCCTTCTGTGCCTCAAAAACGTATCCGCTATTCCGTAAGGCAATGGATGATGCTGATTGGTACTACTCTCAAACGATCATCTGGCTCAAAGAACGATTCGTGCTTTCGCTTGGGCAGACCTTCCACCGCGCATACGAGCCCATCCTCTACGGCTGGAAGAACGGATCAACCCGTCAGGTGAATTACCAAATCACCAATGCCACGAATTTCTGGAATCTGAACAAGGGCGAATTCAAAGACGTCCTTGATCTCTGGTTTGAGCAGCGCGATAAGGCAAGCGACTATGAGCATCCGACCCAGAAGCCGATCAAACTCGGCATCCGCGCATTGGCGATCTCGACCTCCCCCGGCGATATCGTGCTTGATTGCTTTGGCGGATCCGGCTCCACGATGATGGCATGCGAGAAAATGGCGCGAGTGGCGCGGATGATCGAGCTTGATCCTGCTTATTGCGATGTAATCCGCAAACGCTGGGAACGGCACCAAACAGGATAAAACAGGATCGTTATGCCCGCGTACAGTAAAGACAATGAACTCTATCACATGGATCGTATTCGTGAAGCGCTCTTCATCAGGCCGAAAGCTGGAGCTCTAACGGTGCAAAGGATTCTTGAGCAGGATCGGAATAGCCCGCTCCACTTGCACCAAGATTATGTAAACCGATTGTTGCAAAAAATCCGAAAGGAGCGGGCGAATAGGCAGTACAAAAAAATTACCGAAGAAATCGCAATGATGGAGGATGAGTTTGAGTGGCTTCGTGAGGAGACGATCCGCATCATGCTTGGCAGTGCTGACCCTGCAGGAAAAGTCCGAGCCATTACCGCTATGTGGAAGATGCGGATTGACCTCTACGAGGCAAAGCTGAATGCAGGCATTTTTGAGCGCCGCTTGGGAGTGCTTGAGATTGAAAAGCGGTATCGTCCATTGCCTCCGGATCTGAAACAGAAAATAGTCGATGTAATGCGAAATTGGAATGTCATACCAAGAGAAGCAGAAACAAAACTCATCTCATTAAATGAAAATGCAAATGCAATCTCCTACAATGAATCAGCAAGAGAGCCAGGACACCAGCGCATTGTGGAGAGACAATGATTTTCTTGATGACTACGAGATGCGGGGCAAAATGGCAAAAACGCTCAAAGGGTTTAGTCTGGTGCATTTGTCGCACTACCTCACGCTTCCGCCGGCAAGTTTCCACCCTGAAATGTTGTTGCTGCTTGAAGACGAAACCATGCGGTTCCTCTCGATTACCGGCTTCCGCGGAAGCGCCAAAAGCTCATTCGGGTCGTTAGCGCTTCCTCTTTGGGCGGCACTGGAAGGTAAAGCAAAGTTCATTATCCCTTTTTCCGATACCGCAGCGCAGGCCCGCCTGACGATCGCAAATATTCGCCATGAGCTCGAATCGAACGAATCAATCCGGCTCGACTACGGCGACATGAGCGAAGGCATCTCAAAGCAGCAAGAGTGGACGCAGAACAGCCTGCTCCTTTCCAACGGTACGAGGATCATGAGCCGCAGCCGCGGGCAGCGCATCAGAGGTTTGCGGCACATCCAGTATCGCCCCGATCTTGTCATCATTGATGATCCGGAAGAACTGGAGAAAGTGCAGAAAAAAGAGTATCGGGACAAGACCGAGCGTTGGCTCCGGTCAGAAGTGATACCGGCGATTGAGGAGACGCGTGCGCGGCTTATCCTCATTGGGAATGTTCTTCATACCGATGCGCTCATGGCACGACTGAAGTATGATCCCATCTTTACGCATCGCGAGTATCCACTTGTTGACGCTGATGGAGTTGTCGCATGGCGCGCCAAGTATCCGACAAAAGAATCCTTGGAAGAGCAAGAGAGAAAAGTTGGCAGGACCGCATGGCTCCGCGAGTATCTGCTCAAAGTAGTCCCGCCCGAAGGCCAAGAAGTGAAAGACGAATGGATTCAATACTACGATGAACTCCCAACCATCAAAGACGAAAAAACAGGCGAGGAGAGATCAGTGCCGATTTCAACATCGGGTGTTGGTATCGATCTTGCGATAAGCAAAAAAGAGACCGCTGACTTTACGGCCATGGTAGCGGGATTAAGCATTACCCAAACCGGCATGCCGAAGATCTACATTCTGCCAAATCCTACGAATGAACGCTTCTCATTCCACGAAACACTGATCGCAATGAAAAATACGTACAGCGCCATGAAACAGTGGGCGTTCCCGCAGTTCTTCATTGAAGATGTAGCATATCAAAAAGCCGCAATCGAGGAGGCGTTGCGGAACGGGATTCCCGCACGAGCCATGAAGGCCGGAATGGATAAGCGCGCCCGATTGCGGGCTGCCGTGACATTCATCCAAAACGGTACGGTGTTGTTTCCGCGTATAGGGTGCGAGGATCTGATCGCCCAGCTTACCGGATTCGGAGTTGAAGATCATGACGATCTGGTTGATGCGTTTGTCTATTTAATACTTGGGCTAACCCAACAGGGACTTGAAATGCCTGACGTCATCGGACTGCTATGAGCAAAGAGGATTTTATCAAATCAAGAATTATGCGTGAAATTACTCCGGAGTGGGAGCGGCTCTTTCGTGTTGCATCCATCATCGGTCGCGGTACTGCCACGGTAGTATTCAACGAGGGCCGGCCAGTACAGATTGATATTGCCGTGAAGAAAATCAAGCTTGATTCAGATCAGGATTTTGAGGAGAAGCTTAAAACCATTCCGTTGCTGTAAGGATTGTGATCTCGTAAGTTATCCACACCTCTGTTATTTGACCTGCTAACAGATTTTGGTAATAATCAAGATGTAACTTAATAACTCCTTCCGCATTTGCGGATTGAGTCTTGTGGCGAAACACAGGGCTCGCAATCATAGCTGATTTTTAATCGGCTCGGATTGCGAGCCTTTTTTGTTTGCAAACATCATGCCATTCCTCGATACACTGCTATCAAAAGTCGGGCTTGCGCGTAAAACCAAAACCGAAATCCCACTCATAACCGGGACCGGCTTGGCCGATCCATTCGCGTTGTGGCTTGGTGAAAAGAAGCTTGCCACAGAAAAAGCCATGGCTATCAATACCGGCTGGGTGTATACCTGCGTGCGAGCAATTTCCGAAGAGATTGCAAAACTCGAGTTCCGGCTTTTTCAGATAAAGGATGATGATACATCGGAGGAGATTCCGGAACATGAACTGCTTGATTTGCTCGAAGGGGTCAATCAGTTCATGACCGGCTTTGAGTTGAAATACCAAACCGGCGCACATCTTGAACTCGCTGGCAATGCCTACTGGCTGCTTGATGGCGTGGAAAATGAGGGTGACCTGCCAACCGCAATCTACCCTCTGAATCCTCGCTACATGAAAGTCATCAAAGAGCCGCTTCCGAAATTTATATCGGGCTATCAATATCGCGTGGGCAATAAGCTCCAAATCTTTCAGCCATACCAGATTCTTCACTTCAAATATCCGGATCCGAACGATCCATATGAGGGCATCGGTACGGTGCAGGCGATCCTTGACTGGATTAATGCGGACAACTTCGCCTCACAAGTGAATCTGAACTATTTCAAGAATGGTGCGCGTCTGAGCGGAGTGCTGGAAAGCGAATCATACACCACCGCAGAGCAGCTTGATTACATTGCAAAATCGTTCCGGCAACTCTTTTCCGGAGCAGGCAACGCGTATCAAATCGCCGCGCTACCCAAAGGCACGAAATATAATCCGCTTTCAGATACGCCGAAAGATATGGACTTTGCAAACTTGCAGCAGGTTATGCGCGATAAGATTCTCTCCGGTTTCCGCGTTTCAAAAACAATCCTCGGCACGGCCGAGAGCGATACGAATCGTGCAACTGCGGAGACAGCTGATTATGTTTTCGCAGCGCGAACCATCAAGCCCAAGATGCAGCTTATCGTCGCGTACCTCAACGAGTTTCTTGTACCGAGATTCGGCGAGAACCTCTACCTTGATTTCGTTGATCCGGTTCCAGAAAACCGAGAATTTGAAATACAACAAATGACCGCCGCATCCGGCGGAAGTCCGGTATTGTCGCCGAACGAACTCCGCGAAAGATACTTTGGTGCGCCGCCTATTACCGGCGGAGATGCAGTGCGAGTTCCTATATCTTTGAGCATGACCATTGGAGCGCCAGCTCAACCTGCCAAAAACAGAAAACCGCAATCCAAGTTTGCGGGAAAAAGTAAGCCTGCAACAAAGTATGCTCGCAGATCAAAAACAAGAAAATCAATCGCCGAAGAGATTGCAAAGGCAGCACTTGAAGCCGCAAAGGAGTTGGAGGCCAAAGAAAGTGAAGTGAAGAGCAAGCAGTTCGCAGAACTTACCGAGAATGAGCTTGAGATAATCTATAAAGTTTTTGCTACCCGAGTCGCTCCATACCACCTTGCACTCAAGGAAAAAATTCGCAGTTTCAATACAGAGTGGAAAATGCAAGCTCTGAAAAATCTTGATCGCGCAATCAAAACAAAAGCGATTGACGAAGTGCTACTATTTGACCGAGAAGTTTTTGTAAGCGCTTTAATAGATCTTTCAGAGCCGATTCTAACCGAGCTTTATGGCAAAGAAGGGGTGGCAGCGGCCGAAGCCATAGGTGCTGGCGATGTTACCATCCTCACGCCCGAGGTCCGAAGAGCAATCCAAGAATCGGTGGATTTGATGAGCAATGCATATAACGATGAAACTCTTGCTCTCTTAAAACAAAAACTAAGCGATGGACTCGAGCAAGGCGCAACGATTGATGAACTTAAAGATCTTGTTTCGCAAGTTGCCGAGTTCAGCGACGAAGTCCGCGCCGAGCGGGTCGCAGAAACAGAAACCTTCCGCATTGCCAACTCCGCAACAAAAGAAGCATGGAAGCAGGCTGGCGTAGTCAAAACAATCAAATGGTATACCGCAATTGACGAGCGGGTGTGTCCCTTCTGTGCGCCGCTCCACGGAAAAGTTGTTGGTATTGAGGATAACTTTTTCAACCAAGGAGATGTGGTTGTAGGCGAAAGAACCGATGCAGATGGGAACAGGCAGACGGTTACCATGCAGCTCGACTACGCAGATGTAGGCGCGCCACCATTGCATGTTTCGTGCCGCTGTTATGTTCGGCCGGAAGAGATCGCACTTAGCATGCAAAATGGCGAGCGCAAAGGCATATAAAAAATAATCAAAACTATGGAAGAAAAATTTACAAAACTGACAGATGAAATTGCGGCAAAGATCGCGGAGCGCTTTGAGACAAAAGAGATGCAGGACTTCATATCAGCGACAAAGGCGGCCGAAGATTCGGGGAGCTTTGAGGTTGTCATATCAACTGGAGACGTTGATCGCGATGGCGAGATCATAGATCAGAATGGATGGGATTTCGCTCTCTATAGAATGAATCCAATCGTGCTCTGGGCGCACGACTACGGTTCTCTTCCCATTGGGATTACAGAAGACATCCGGATCGAAGGAAATCAAACCATAGCGAAAGGAAAGTTCGCTCCTGAAAGCGCGAATCCTTTCGCCCAGCAGGTGCGGCGGCTGTATGACCTTAAAATTGTCCGCGCAACTTCAGTCGGCTTCATCGCCCGTGATATGAATGGCAACACCATAACAAAAGCAGAACTCATGGAGTTTTCATTCGTTCCCGTGCCTGCCAATCCCTATGCGCTCTCAATTTTAGAAAGCAGAAAACTGAATGCCGGCGAATTCATCGCCAAAGGAATTCTCAAAGAGGAAAAACAGGGCGGCGCTCAACCCGTAGAAGGGGAAGCGTGTACCATGTCTGACGGATCAATTGGTGTTTATGCGAGAGACGAAGATACGGGACAAATTGTCTGCGAGCCAAAGGTAGAAGAAAAACCAAAATCAGCGGCAGTGATCAAAGAGGAATTGCTGCGGCACGAGGAGGAAATTAAAACCGCTGTCGTCGTGCACACGCAAAAGATACTTGATGCAATTGGAGCAGCCGGAGAAGGAAAAGACGCAAGCGCACTTGTCGGAAAAGTTGGCAGGGTTCTTTCAGAAAAAAGCCGCAGCTTAATCAAATCAGCCATCGAACAAATCAAAGCAACAGCCGCTGCCTTAGAGGAGTTGCTTGTCGCAACAGATCCACAAGGTAGCGAGGGGGAGGAAGCTGCTGATGGGCAGTCCTCGAAGCAAAGGTCGAGCAGCGCAGGGTTCGTATTCACTCTTGAGGACTTTGACGAGTTTCTTGAGACGCGAAAAATCTTGCGCTTGGTAAACACGGCGACTTCGCAGGCGCTTGAGAAAATAAACAAGCGTCCGTTGAAGAAGCCGGTACGAAAATGAACGAAGAAAAACAAAAAGCTCTTGAATCAGTAATCACGAAAGCAGTTGACAGCGTGCTTGAGGAAAAACTCGCCAAAGCTATAAGCCCGACGGTTGCCGCGGAGACAAAGAAAATCGTTGAGCAGATGCGAGTTGAACGCGTACTTTTTGGGCACGACCGATCAGGTCTGTCCGATGATCAAAAGGAAGAGTTTGCTTCGTCAGTGAAATCAGTAGCAAAAGGAAGCTATCGGGCAAAGGCGGGTGAGCTTATCGAGGAGTCCGACAATCAGGGCGGGTATCTCGTCTCCGTTGATGTCGCAAACGCGATTCTTCGCATTGCAGCTTCAGTAGGTCTTGTCCTCTCTCAAGCAACGAAGTGGGGCCTGAAAGCTGATGAGCTCGACATTCCGGCCTATACCGGCGCGTTTCTTGAAGGCGATTATTTGGGACTGAATGCCGCTGGCGTGAACACGGCACTCACCTTTGACCAAGCGCGACTGATTGCCAAGAAATGGCAGCTCGCGTTTGTGGTTGGCAACGATCTTCTCGCTGACGCTTCAGTCAATCTTGCCGATTGGCTCTTGGCGCTCGGCGCGGAGGCACTGGCGAACCGCGTGGACAAAGAGACATTCAACGGAGGCGGTTTTGCGAACTCCCCGTTCGTGGGAGTTCTCAACCATCCGACAGTTCCGCTCTTCACGCTCGCCGCAGGGCATACCTCGTTTGCGAGCATGGACATTCCCGACACGTCCGACATTATCGCTCAAGTTGAGGAGTCGGTGCTCGACGGCGCCGCATTCTTCATGCACCGCACGGTCTGGGCGAAGCTTCGGGCGCAGAAGGATACCGCCGGAAACTTCATCTTCGGCTACGTCAACACAAATTTCGGATCCATCGAGAAGCCGTCGGGAATCAATCCGCAAGGGTACATTCTCGGCTTTCCGGTCTACACCACGCGCCATCTGCCTTCCAACTCGCAGTCCGCAACCGCTACCAAATTTGCGGTGTTCGGCAACCTGAAAGCAGTTGCGTACGGAGACAAGGGCGAGCTTCGCGTAGCACAGTCCGCATCCGGAACATTTGGCGGCAAAGAAATCGCGCTTGCGGATCAAACGGGGCTCATCTACAAGCACCGCCACGGCGTAGTTATCGGACTTCCCGCAGCGTTCGTGAACGTAAAGACGGCCTAATTTTGATTGCAAACCGGCCTCGCTCCTTGCCTTTTCCTCGGTCGGGAGCGAGCCAGTCGGAATGATTACCCACTAATAACGCAAAAACAATGAGCAAGTATAAAGTATTGCAAGCGTTCTCGCTTGACGGCGTTGAGCCGCAAGGCACTCGGTACCAAGAAGGCGCCGAAATAGAGCTTGATGACGCGAAAGCCGCGGAGATCGGATCGAGTTACCTTGAGAAAATACCTGAAGATGCAGGTGCGGAAAAGGCCGGAGAAAACGCCTCTGCAGGCAGCGAGAGCGCAGCGTGATCCTCGCTCAAAATAATATCACGCTTCTGTTCGTTGGAATTGCGCCTTAGCAATTCGTCATAGTCGAACGATCAGAATTTATAAATCAATAAGAAAAAAATCATGCGCAGCGTTTACGATAATATCCTCTCGAAGGTAAGCCTTCGTCCCCAAGCGATCACTGCAAACACCAACGGCATCGGCATCGATACGCTTGGCTACAACTCCGCGATGATCGGCTTGGAAGTCGGCGTGGTATCCGGCACAACCCCGACACTGGATGTCAAAATCCAAGATTCGGCAGACAATGCGACATTCAATGATCTTTCACCCTCTGTCGCGTTTACGCAGGTGACTGCATCTAACAATTCACAGGCGCTCCGTCTGGATGGATTGAATGGCACCGGACGGCGCCGCTACATTCGCGTGGTAGCAACTGTAGGCGGCACTACGCCGAACTTTCAAACCTCTACAGTCATTCTTCTTGGCCGGGCATGGCGAGGTCCAGTCCAGTAGCACTGAATTGAGTCTCGGCAGACGCGCCCTCGTATCAGCAACTGGACGGGGGCTCGGAGCGGAGGCCTAATCGGATCCGAAAACATTATGGCAGAAGTAATCGCACCATACGTGCTAACCACTCGGCAGAGAGTAAAAGACAGACTCACCATTACGGTGACGACTTTCGATACCTTAATTGATCGACTCGTTTCGGCAGCAACTGATTTTATCGAGGGAGAATGCCAGCGACGCTTCAAGAGCACGACGTATGCCAACGAGGTCTATTCAATTTATGGAGCAAAACCAGAATATGTTTTTTTGAAGCAAGCTCCCATTTCTGCAATCACTTCTTTTCAATACAGATCCGGAACTCCCTCAAATCCGAACTGGACAAGCTTTCCCGTAGACAATTATGAGCTTCTCCAAGACGGTGCATCAGGCATCATCCGCGTGTATGGAGGCCTTTCAGGCAATCTGATGTTTTCCGGCATCAATAGCATTCGCGCAACCTATACCGCAGGGTATCTGATTGACTTTGCCAATGCAGGCACGGCAACGCATACGCTTCCGTTTGATCTCACTGATCTTTGCGAGCGACTGACGATCAAGATGTTTAAAAAGCGCGAGGGAGAGGGTCGAGCCAGCGAATCATACGAGGGCGGCAGCGTCACATGGAAGGATCTGCTTGATGAGGCAGACAAAATGACAATTGGCCGCTATCGAAGAAATCCGCAATTTATATAAAAACCATGTCGCACATTGTTGAAATCGAAATTCCGAATCTACCCGCGCTCAAACAAGCATTCCGCGATTACGAGAAAATCAGCGAACCGATTCTGGAGCGCGCAATTCATGCGTCAGCCGCAATTTTGGCAAAGCATTCCACGCGCCCGACAGTTCCTTTCAGGACAGGACGCCTCATCCAGTCGTTCGTTGCACAATTCGGAAGGCTGCAAGCGCGATGGTCGCCAACGGTACGTTACGCGATTTACGTCCATGAAGGCACGCGGCCGCATATCATCCTCCCGCGCATCAAAAAGGCGCTTTGGTGGGAGGGAGCGCTGCATCCAGTGCGACGGGTCCAGCATCCTGGCACGAAAGCCAATCCGTTCATGCAGCGGATCGCAAATCAATCGCAACCAGAGATAGAAGGAACATTTGTGCAGGCGCTCGATCTCATCAATAGGGAGATTGCCAACCGCACCAATATCCGATAATGCCTATGCCTATTGCATCTATAAAAGCACAAATAAAAGCAAACCTTGACGCGCTGGTGCCAGCGACGCTTGGAGAGGTGCAGGAAGATGATTTCAAAACCAGTATATTCGACCGCGATTTCGGCAAATTTCCAGTGGCGATTCTTACCACGCCGGAGGTGGCTGGCGATTATTTGACCAACCGAGAGAACATGCGCATGTATCATTTCAATATCATTGTTGTTCAGAAACAAGAAAATGTTTCGGGTGTAGCTGATATTGAAACATTGATCGAGTTGCTGCTGAACAAGTTCGATAACGATCCGACTCTTGCTGGCGCCGCAAGCGGCGGAGTGGAGCCATCCAGCTCCGTGCCGGAAGCGATCATGTCGCGCGGCAAAACATATATTGCTTTTGCGATCTCCATCAAGATCCGCGAATCCGTAACGCTAACATTTACATAATCCTATGCAGACACAATCTCAAAACAAAATGATGCATGCCGATGATGCGAACAATAAAGACGAAACTTTGCTTGAAGAGTATCACTTCGCGGGAGCGGGCGAGTATATGCCGCTTACGATTCTCGCTAAAAGTCGTGATCAAGCGGAGGAATGCTGGCGGAAGCAAAGAGTAAAGGTCGAACCAAGCCAAATACTATCAACCAACGAATAATAAAAAACCATGGCAAAAGGATTAGGACGTTTATTCCAATTTGGCATCGCGCGGGAAACCACGCGCGGCACGGCTATCGCATCAGCTGCGTTCTGGCTGCCGTTTATGGAATTTGCGCTCGAGGAGAAAGACGAGAAGGCGATAGACGAGGCAACAATCGGCGTCATTGAAGATTCGATGGGTCAATCCATCGTCAAGCAGTGGGCGGAAGGAAATATCAAAGCACTCATCAGCGACAAAACATTTCCGTTGTTCCTTGACGCGACTCTAGGTTCGCTTTCGACTGTTGCCGGAAGTCCGGAAGCCGGCACGAACACGCATACGATCACAGTGGCGCAAAACGCGCAGCACCAGTCGTTAACGCTGTTCGTAAAGGACCCGCTTGCGGCGCAGGATTACAGCCACGCGCTGGGGGTGATTACGGGGCTTGAGATAAGTTATCAAGCAGGTAAATTTCTTGAATTCACGGCGAATCTCAAATCAAAGAAAGGAGCTGGGGGATCTTTTGCGGCGACCGCGAATACCGAGAATCGCTTCACGCACAAGCACTTCACTTTCAAACTTGCGACAAACCTCGCCGGGCTTGGCGCCGCATCAGCGCAAAACATCCGCTCCCTCTCCTTGAAGATAAACACCAACGTGGAAGATGATCTTGCGCTGGGTTCCGTTGCGCCAATTGATTTTCTCAATAAGCAGTTCTCCATCGAGGGAACGCTTGAGGCGATCTGGCAGAATGAGTCGGACTTCAAAACATTCGTGCTCGCGGGGACGCAAAAAGCAATGCGGCTTGATCTGAAAAATACCGATGTCATCATCGGCACGGTTACCAATCCGCAGATCACGATTGATCTTGCCAAAGTCATCTTCAAAGAAATCATGCGACCCATCCGCATCAACGACATCGTGAAGCAGACGCTCGCATTCAGGGGGCATTACTCAACGAGCGATGCAAAAGCGATCACGATCTCGGCAGTCAATGCGCAATCATCTTATTAATCAATCACTATGGAAATACCGACCACAACATTGCAAACTCCCTGCGGCAAAGAAGTTGAGATGAAGACATACATTACCGCAGGAGAGCGGAACAAACTTAGAGCTGTATTTTTAGAGCATGCAAAAATTGATCCCCAGCAAGGCGGGAAAATTGAGTCAATCGGCGGGGAAGTCCTTGAAAAAGCCGAGCACGCGCTTATTCAGATCGCATTGGTTTCCTATGACGCCAGTCCGGAGCGCATTCTTGATCGCCTGCTTGATGCCACGCCGGAAGAGTATGATTTTGTAGTCCAGCAGGCAAACAAGCTTGAAAAACTGGGTTTTCAGAGGGCGAAGTAGAGTACGAATGGCAGCGCTACTTCGCTATCGGCAGAGTAGAGCTTACGCCGGAGATGGCTGCTGCCATTCTTTGCCGGGAAATCGGCTGGACATGGCAAGAATATGAAAATCAGCCGTCTTGGTTCATTGATATGCTGATGGCGATGCTGAAAGCAGAAGGAAAAGAGATGCAGCGCCGAATCAAAGACCAGCGCTCATAAATGCGTTGATTGCAACAAGGATGATTCCGCCCGCGACTATCATCATGGTCAATCCAATTGCGAGCTGCCTCCACGTGTACCTTGTCTTTTCCTCAGCAGGAATGTCTTTATAGAGTTTGAAGCTTTGCATACCAACATTGGAACATAGAATCATGGCTGATACAACATCACAATTGAGCATTTTAGTTCGAGTCCGGGACGAAGCCTCGGCCGCGTTGTCGCGCCTATCCAGTGACATTTCGGAACTTGGGGGCAATCTCAATTTTGCCGGCGATAAGGCAGGCATACTCGCCGGTGCGCTTTCCGCGATTAGCACGACTGCGGTGGTGAAAAATGCTATTGAAGCATTTGCTGATGCCTAAGCAAAAATGGCATCGTTTGATGCGATCATAAAAACTCTTCCGCCATCGCTTCAAAGATATCGCGATCAGATCTTAAGCGTTGCGAATGATGCGCTCATGAAATTTGGTTTTGACAATGAAGAAGCTGCGCTCTCACTCGGCCGCCTTCTGCAGGCAACATACAATGCTCCCGAAGCATTCCACGCCTTCAATACAGCCATGGATCTTGCAAGGGCAAAGCATTTGAGTCTTGAGGAAGCCACGCAACTTCTCATTGTAGCGTTCATGGGTGGGGGAAGAATCCTCAAGCAGTATGGCATTGACGTTGATAGCCATGCGAGCAAAGAAACAATCCTTGCCGCAATCACTCAAAAGCTCGCTGGTCAAGCTGAAGCGTATAGCCAGACATTACAAGGCCAGCTCGGCATCACCAAAGGAATTATTCATGAAGTCTTTGAAGCTATCGGGGCCCAGCTGGCGCCCGCGATTGAACTGGTTACCGGACAAATAATCCAGTGGATTAAAACGCAGGGCGGCATCAATGCGATACTTGAAAAGCACGCTACATTGATTACGGTTGTCGGCGGGCTGCTCTTGGGAATTTTGCTCGCTGGTTTTGTAGTGGCGACTGCAGCCGCTCTTGCATTGATCGGAACATTTGGCACTCTCCTCGCTTGGTTTGCCGCAATTGCCGGCGGAGTCATTTTCTTTGCGGCGCTCTGGCATTTTTATTGGGATGATGTTCGCAACTTTTTCATGAGTGTATGGAATGGCATCAGAGATTTTTTCGCGAGCATCTGGAACACAATGCTCAATACTGTTTCAAACGCAGTCAGTTCAATGCGAGGATATCTGCAAAGCGTTGTTGATTTTTACAATAATGTAAAAAACACAGTAAGCCAGCTAATCCAGTCTGCGGTATCAGCGGCAAGCAATGCGGGCAGCTCTCTCGGCCATCTCTTGGGCTTTCAGCATGGTGGCGTGATTACTCGTCCTACGATCGGGCTGATAGGCGAAGCAGGCCCGGAAGCGATTATCCCATTAAGCCATCTTGGCAGCACTGGCATTGGCGGTCAGGTCACTATCAATCTGAACGGCGATTTTTATACCGATACCGAAAGCGCAGAGCGATGGGCGAACGAACTCGCACGGATTATCAAGTATCAATTAAAACTCTGATATGGCGCTTGTCCTGAAACGAAATACAGTCGACATTAGCTCAAGCATAAACTGGCCTACTCTCCAGATGGTTTCAGTTTTATCAAAAGAGGTTGATCGCATGCAATTTGAGATCAAACAAACTCCCTCAAAAACGATCCCCAATGTCGGTGACACGATCGAGCTTTTGGAAGATGGCATAAAAATCTACGGCGGCATTCTAGTTGAGCGCAACCAGAAGATGAGAGGCGGACTGCTCATCGCCTACGAGTGCAAATGCAAGGACTATTCTCATCTTTTGGATGGCAAGCTCGTGGTAAAGAACTACGCAAATCAGCTTCCGAACGCAATCGTGAACGACATCCTTGCGGCCTACACCACCGGATTCACGCAAAACAACGTCAAGGTGGCGAGTTTCCAAATCAGATCAATCAAATTCAACTACGAGCAGGTCAGCAGATCATTGACGCAGCTCTCGGATCAGATCGGTTGGGACTGGTATGTAGATCCGGATAAAGATATTCACTTCTTTGATGAGGAAACTGCAACTGCGCCATTCAGTCTTGATGATGCGTCAGGAAACTTTGAATGGGCGACTCTGGAGATGAATCAGAACATCATCAATCTCAAAAATAATGTGTTCGTCCGCGGCGGCGAATATAAAAAGACGATTGCAGAAGCGAATGCCGTTGACTCATACCTTGGCGATGGCACAAAAAAGACATTCCAGCTGGCATACAAATACGACAACATCACAGTGAAGAAGGGTGGGGTAGTGCAGACCATAGGAACCGATCAGCAAACGGATCCGGCAACAGTTGACCTGCTCTATAATTTCAATGAGAAATTCATCAAGTTTGCGAGCGCTCCGGCGAACGGAATGGCCGTCGTGATTTACGGTGATGCGTTCATCCCGATCATCGCCGCGGTGCGCGATCAGGATTCCATTGCTACTTATGGGGAATTTCAGCAGGCAGTTATAGACAAGAGCATCACGAGCGTTGCTGAAGCTCAAAGCCGCGCCAAGGCAGAACTCAAGAAGTATTCTGAAAATGTATTCGAAGGTCGCTTCAAAACTTTGAAAACAGGACTCCGCGTCGGGCAGCAGATAACGGTTCAAAGCACGATCCGCAGTATGGCATCGAAAAAATACAAGATCAACCGCATCATCGCCAAAGCGCGCGGAAGCGATCATCTCGAATACGAAGCATTTCTGCTCGCCTCCGGAGAGATCACGTTTACCGACATCATGCTTGGACTACTCACGAAAGATTTTAAGAATATCACTATTGCAACAAACGAAGTCCTCCAGCGCCTTGAGCAATTTTCAGAAGGGATCATATTCGCAGATGCGCTTTCCTCATTCAAGAAAACCAGACCTTACACATGGGGTGTCGGCGGATCGAACGATGCGCTTACTCCCCGAGGCTGGAATTTCGCCGTATGGTCATGAAAACAACGCAAGAAATTCAAATCAGCGGCCGGGTGCGGATTATCGCATCCAGAGCTAGCGCATCCAAAATACTCCGTCTTACCGATTGGATGCAGAATCTCGTCGTCTCCGGAACCAACACAGGCCGGAATTTGATAGCCCAGCGTCTGGGAGGTCAGAATACCTACACTCTCAACGTCACGCATGCGGATATCGGAACTGGGACGAATGCACCAGCAAACAGCGATATCGCCCTCCAGACGCCTACGGTGCGCTCAGGGGTGGCAAACCAGATCGTGGCAGGGAATGTAGTAACTCTCCAGTTCTTCTTTCCTGATTCATTGCTTCCCAACGGTACTTATCAAGAATTCGGCACATTCATAGATGGCGCCTCAACCATCAGCACCGGCAAGCTCTTCAATCGCATTCTTTTCGGTACGCCCTATGTTAAAAACGCAGGCGAAGATACCACAGTCGAAGTGCAATTCACCATAAGCTAAAACTCATGAGATCAGCAAAAGTAAACATAGGAGATTCAATACTCTCATCGCAATACAACAACCTGCGCTCTGACGCCTATGGCGGCAGCATGCTTCTTGCACACCAACAGGCCTCGCCGAACCTCACTCTTTATATCGAGACGGGAGTGGTTTATGTAGGCAGCACGAAAGTAATTTATGCCGGCGGCAACTCACCATCGTTTACGGCTCCGACAACAAATCCGCGCATTGATATTGTGACCATTGATAGCTCTGGAACAATCGCCATCACACAGGGAACAGAAAACGCTTCGCCTGTCGCACCGGTTTACCCGACAAATAAAATGGTCATCTGCGAGGTCTATAACCGAGTGGGAGAAACTGCACTCTATGATACTGATCCCAGCGGATCCAACGGATACATTTACAACGATGTGCGTGGCTTTCTTTCGAGCCCGCCGGTAGATGTCGGTTCGGCTCAGACAATAAGCGGTGCAAAAACTTTCTCAACGCTTCCTATATTCACCAACACGCCGTCAAATGCGACCGATGGCGCGAACAAGTCATATGTTGATCAAGGAGTTTCGCCATCGGCAGCAATCATCGGCTTCGGCGGTTCTTCTGCTCCGACCGGCTGGCTTCTCTGCGACGGGTCCGCCGTATCTCGAACGACCTATGCAGCTTTATTCGCGATCATAGGAACAACATACGGAAGCGGAGACGGCTCAACAACATTCAATCTTCCCGATTTGCGGACACGAGTTCCCGCTGGCTATAAATCCGGCGATGTGAATTTTGGAACGATCGGCGGAGTCGGCGGTGAGGCAACCCATGTTCTCACTACCAATGAAATGCCCTCGCACAACCACAGCTATGGGGCGACGGGTTCCCAAAACAATGTTGCTGGAGGAGGCCCCTTCACCTTCCAACCGACAGGATCCGGTACAACCGGTTCTGCGGGCGGTGGTGCAGCACATAATAACTTGCAGCCCTACA
>OBEQ012523541.1_pt1 | contig 20145 bp, 20 predicted proteins | sample 1670901 | NCBI WGS metagenome assembly OBEQ01 (sample SAMEA104232315, study PRJEB22302) | groundwater metagenome | biome: forest; feature: aquifer; material: groundwater | place: USA | collected 2011-08-07 | depth 5.4 m
TCGAAGGCACACGATGACAGAGCGGCTACTGGAAGAGACGGGTTCATCTGGGAGGTGCGCAGGAAACTGGACGAGTACTACACGTGTGGCAGAAGGGAAGACCAAGAAAGGATCTCAATAAAGAGTGTCTGTCCCTATATCCGGCGCCTATATCCGGCGAACTGAGCACGTACACGGCGAACGTCAGCGGCTCGCCGGTCTTCTCCACGACCTACACCCGTGAGAAACTGGGGCGCATTACGCAGAGGATCGAAACACTTGGCGCGGTCACGACCACCTTCGACTATGTGTACGATCTGGCGGGCCGCCTGATCCAGGTGCAGCAGAACGGGTCCACCACCGCGAGCTACACCTACGACAGCAACGGCAATCGGCTGACCGGCTCCGGCCTGGGCAGTGCGCCCATCTATGACGACCAGGATCGCCTCATCCAGTACGGCCCGAACAGCTACACCTATACCGCCAACGGTGAACTGACCATCAAGACTGTCGGGACCAACACGACCACCTACACTTACGATGAGTTGGGCAACCTCACTCGCGGCGTCCTCCCAGGCGGAACCCAGATCGACTACCTGATCGACGGGCAGCATCGGCGCATTGGCAAGAAAGTCGGCGGGGTGCTCACCCAGGGGTATCTCTACGACGGTCAGTTGCGCATCGTCGCGGAACTGGATGGCGTCGGGACCCTGATGAGCCGCTTCGTGTATGGGAGCCGCGTCAACGTCCCCGACTACATGATCAAGGGCGGCGTGACCTACCGTATCGTCAGCGACCACCTGGGGAGTCCCCGGCTGGTGGTGGATGTGGCTACCGGCGCCGTGGCGCAGCAACTGGCCTACGATGAGTTCGGCAATGTCCTGTCGGACAGCAATCCTGGCTTCCAACCCTTCGGCTTCGCCGGTGGGCTGTATGACCCCGACACAGGCTTGGTCAGATTCGGCGCCCGCGATTACGACGCCGTCACGGGGAGGTGGACAGCCAAGGACCCGATCCGGTTTGGCGGTGGAGACACAAACATGTATGCTTATGTTGGAGCGAATCCAATAAACAGAGTTGACCCGTTAGGGCTTTATTGGTTTCGGCAGTCTTGGCAAACGCCTGGTGTCGTCGGACGTCGAGATACCCCAGTCCCGCCAAGAGGCCCAGTCAGTGAGTTCATTGAGCAGTATGTGCCGGCAGGTTACACGTTTGGCGAGATGCATGACACTTTCGTTGATGCCGCTACCAGCGCCGGCATCCCAGGCTGGCTGGCTAATATTCCTTCGATGATTCCTATGTACGGGGGAGCACTAGGCAAAGAAGTGTTGAGAGCTTTTGGAATTCTCGAGCAACCGACCCCCCCCAACTTTGTGCAAATGAACGCACTCGATTATACAATAGCGCGCGCCAGCATCACGTTCACGCTATTCGCTGTGATTGGCGCCATCTTCTGCGGCCCGAGTTATGCGGAAGAGCTGCAGCCTGGGAATCGATACAAAATCATCCGGCCTGTATATTTGGTGGCTGAATATTACAGCCTTAACAATAGGCAAGTCAGCAGAGAGACGGCGCGTGCATATTTGGAATCAATGCTGACCTACAAGAAGTCCTGGGTAGCATTTCAATGCGAAGTGCCGGTAGGCACGATCATGACCATCATTGGCCAGGCACCCAAAGTCTGGCATCTCCCCTTTTTTGCCAATCGATACTTTGTCCGATTAGACCCCGACCTGTCGCGTGGACTTGACGTTATTCTTGAGCTTAATCGCGGGATTGAGGGAAGCCTAGATGGGTTGAATCCGGAATTATTTAGCCGGCCATGAAAGTGAGCTTCCCCCGAAATTAGATGTAAAAATAGCGTGCTTCCGGGTTTAGTGTGGGTAAAGATTCAGACCTCCACAATGAAAGTAGATCGCGGTCTTGAAAGGAAAATAGGGACACTATTATCGTGACTATTCGTGGTGTTTACGGTCATGACCGTGCATGCCACGGATTACCCAAACCGTTGCATTCGGCCACCCGTATCATGTGAGGCAACGAGGGAATTATCGCCAGGCGATCTTTCGAACGACAGCGATTCGAAGGCACACGATGACAGAGCGGCTACTGCGAAGAGACGGGTTCATTCTGGGAGGTGTGCAGGAAACTGGACGAGTAATACACATGTGGCAGAGGGGAAGACCAAGAAAGGATTTCAATAAATAGTGTCTGTCCCTATATCACTATAGGTCGCCTCACCAGCGAGAATGCCCGCCGCCTATTCCGACTCCTTCCATTGGAATGAGTGCCCAACTCTACTATTAAGCTTCGGTGCCGCCAATGTATTCAGTTTGGTGCTGTTATGATATAGTACGTGTGTGCGTCTGCAGGGCTCCTGGTATGGTGCTGTGCTGACGGTGTGCGCGTGTGGGTCCGGCGAAGGGAAGCATCGTTACATACTGCGTGAAAGGGGGGAGAAGTCGACATGGCGGAGAAGCCACAAGGAGCAAAGCTTGCCAGCCGCTCTAAGGGCCAGGTCCGGAAGACGGCCGGTCAGTGTGCGTGCGGCGGCGATCTAATCTGGAGCATGGTCTTTAACCCTCGCGGTCGCATGATGAAAGTCTGCGAGAAGTGTGGGATAGCTGTGCCAAAGGCGGGGTAAGACACGGCAGCGAGCGGCCTCTCAAGACGATAGGGCCTCCCGGCATGGTCCGGGGGGCCCTTTGTGTTTCAGCGCCGACGGGCGATTGGGGCTGGTAAGTTATGAGCCGAGGGCTGCAGAGCCCGCTGAGCATTTCAGTAAAGTGGGAGATAATGCTTGGCAGTGGATAGTCCAAACAGTATCATGCTTTCGAATCGGATATGTAGCCCCGATCAAGCTTGACGAGTTACGCATGAAGGCGTTGGGGGGCGAGGCTGTCGGGAGCTGAGTGGGGGAGATGGAACTTCGCGGGCGAACGGCGTTGGTAACAGGGGCGGCCAGACGTGTGGGTCGAGCGATCGCCCTGGCGATGGCCGGCCGGGGCGCGGATGTAGTGATCCACTACAAGAGCAGCGCATCCGAGGCCCACGAGATGGTGGAGGCGGTGGAGCGTCTCGGCCAGCGAGCGTCCGCCATCCAGGCTGATCTGGCGGAGCCGGATCAGGTTGAGGCGCTCGCCGACCGTGCCATTCGGGCATGTGGAAAGATTGACGTCCTGGTGAACAGCGCCGCGATCTTTCGCAGGACGCCCCTTGAAAGCCTCACCGCGCAGGACTGGGAACAGTTCCTGCGCGTCAACCTTACGGCCCCGTTCCTACTGGCCAGACGACTTGGCCTGCTGATGCGGCAGCAGGGAGCGGGGAAAATCATCAATATCGCCGATGTCGCGGGGATCAAACCGTGGGCTGATTTCCTGCCCTATTCTGTCTCCAAGGGGATGTTGATCACCATGACCCAGGGGCTGGCGAAGGCACTGGCGCCGGAGGTCCAGGTGAACGCCGTGGTGCCTGGTACCGTGCTGCTGTCGGAGGACTATGGCGAGAAGGAGCGGGAGTCGATCGTCAAGGGCACGCTGCTCAAGCGGATCGGCGACCCGGTCGACATTGCTAAGACCGTCCTCTTCCTTGTGGAGGGCTCGGATTTCATTACCGGTCAAGTCGTGGTGGTCGATGGGGGTCAATCGATTCGGTGAGAAGCCAGGAAGGATGAGATGAGCCGCATCATCCCGCAGCGAATTGTCTCGCTTGCCTGCAGCAATACGGAGATCCTCTTTGCGCTGGGACTTGGACTCAGCAAAGGAGACTTCTAAGCGTGCTGCCGACGCTCTACCTGAAACAGATTGAAGTAGGCCAGATGGCTAACTACGTCTATCTCATCGGCTCGACCAAGACGAAGGAGGTCGCTGTGGTCGATCCGGCCTGGGAGATCGGTAGGATCGTGGAACTTGCCCAGGCCGATGAGATGAGAATCACCCACATCCTCGCCACCCATACCCATCCCGATCATGTGGGTGGTAAGCTGTATGGTCTTCAGATTCAGGGAATCGCGGAGTTGCTCGAGCGGGTAGACGCCAAGGTGGTAGTTCATAGAGCTGAAGCAGGCCATCTGACCCCCCTCGCTGGATCGAACATCATGCGGGTCGATCATGGCGACACCCTGAACCTTGGCGACCTCACCATGACGATGATCCATACCCCCGGCCACACGCCAGGGTCACAATGTTTTCTGGTTCAGGGCCGGCTGTTCTCAGGCGACACGCTATTCATCGGCGCGTGCGGTCGAGTGGATCTCCCGGGCAGCAGTCCCGATCAGATGTACGATTCGCTGACCAATAGATTGATGAAGCTGGACGATAAGACCGTGGTCCTGCCCGGTCATAACTACGCCGCTGGCCGCAGCTCCAGCAGCATCGGCGAGGAGCGGATGCGGAACCCCTATGCCCAGTGTCACTCTCTCGCCGAGTTCCTTCGCACTGTGGGATATGCCTGAGCAGATCTACTCAGCATCCCGGCTCTCCGCATACGAGTCCTGCCCCCTTCAGTACAGGTTCCGCTATCTCGATCGGATCCCCCGTGAGGAGGAGTCGATCGAGGCATTCCTCGGATCACGGGTTCATGAGGTGCTGCATAAGCTCTATCGAGACCTGCAGCCTGGTGAAGATCCGAGCCTGGCTGATCTGCTGAACGACTATCACGGGCAGTGGGGGCAGCACTGGCACGAACAGGTGAAGATCGTCAAGCAGGACTATTCGGTCGACTATTACAAGCAGTTTGGCGAGCGTTGTCTGGGTAACTACTATCAGGCTCATAAGCCGTTCAACCACGGACAGGTATTGGGATTGGAATATCAGGTGGCCACCTCGCTTGACCCCAATAGCTGCTACAACATTCAAGGATACATTGACCGTCTGGTGCGGATCGGGTCAGGATGCTACGAGATCCATGACTATAAGACGTCCGGTCGTCTGCCGAGCCAGGAAAAGATCGACGTTGATCGGCAGCTAGCCCTCTATCAGCTCGCGATAGAAGGGATGTGGCCTGACGCCAAAGAGATCGAGCTGGTCTGGCACTACCTGGCTTTTGGAAGGGAACGCCGTTCAAGGCGAACGCCGACAGCGCTCGAGAGCCTGAAAAGTTCGACGATCGCCCTCATCGACCGCATCGAGGCCGATACCGAGTTCAAGCCGATCAAAACCAATCTTTGCCATTGGTGCGCCTACAAGAACGTCTGTCCGCTTTGGAATGACCACCCCGATTCAACGCATGCCCAATCTATCAAGGCCTCCGGCAATGGGCGATCGATGGAGGTTCAGGCTGCGGCCGATCTCGGGAGGATTGACCTGCATTCTATTTCTCGCGACGCGCTCCGGGAGGCGATCGTGATGGCAGCCGAGCATGAAGGGGCAGAGATCCGTTTTGCCGAACACGGTCAGCTCTGGATCTGTGCGGGCCAATTACAACCGAGGGCCAACCTGGATAGTACGATGGACGGGTGGGTCCAACTATCCGCTGAAAGCTTACCCCTGCTCTTCAGGCAGGTGGATCTGGCGCGGTTGAGTGCCCCTTTTGTTGAAAAGCTGCAGCGGTATCTTGCGTTGTGATCGTATGTCGCCTCCTCTTCGGTACGCACCGGTTTCAACGCCACTTGGACGGCTCTATGTGGCCTATCGTGGCAAGGCTGTCTGTTATATTGCCCTCGGGTCGGATGGGCGTGGCTTTGAGCGGGTGTGCGCGAGGGTGTTCGGTGTTCGACCGATACGGGATCCCCGCCTACCGGAAGACATGGCCAAACAGGCGCTGGATCATCTGACAGGGAGGCGGCGCTTCTCCGGCCGGATCGACCTGTCCCGCCTCACACCTTTCCAACAGAGGGTCTTACGAAAGGTCCGGACAATCCACGTCGGCCAAGTGCGCTCATACCAATGGATCGCGAAGGAGATCGGCGCGGAGCGGGCAGCTCGTGCGGTCGGGACGGCCTTGGCCAAGAACCCGGTCCCGCTTTTGATCCCGTGCCACCGGGTGGTCAGGAGCGATGGCCGCCTCGGGGAGTATTCCGGGGGTGGCCCTTCCGTTAAGGCGAAGTTACTGGCCTTCGAAGGCGTCGATCCGGAGGACCTGACGCGCCTGCGGAGCCGCCGCAAGATCGCAACCGGCCGCCAGCGTAAGGGCGGCGCGGATCGCCCTGTCCCTGTAGCTTGACAGCCCTGAGACCCTTGGCTATAGTAGTTGCACCCTCTCGCCGGCGTAGCTCAGTTGGTAGAGCAGCTGATTCGTAATCAGCAGGTCGCGGGTTCAATTCCCCCCGCCGGCTCCAGCCGTTTGATCGGCGCATTGCATGCTGAGCGCATCGCCGCAAAACGGGATCGCGCGTTTTCCGCCTTCAAGAGACTCAGCAATCGTACCGCGATGTGATGCCATCGCGAGGTGTGTTGCAGAGGCTATAGATCGTTACCTGTCGATCGTGTTTCCCAATTATTCTGACGCTACGAGGCAAAATGGGCGTATTGGGACCCTGCAACTCGAATCGTTGCGTGAAGAAGCGGCGCCTCAGCGGTCTCGCTACGGTGCTGGTTGTCCTTGTCCTCCAGGGGTCAAGTTTCGCGCTTGAGGGCAAATCGCCAGAAACCGAGCGTAAGCCGGCTGCTAATCTGGTGACAACGGCAGAGGCGCATTTAGAGCTCGGGGTCTCTTACCATGAGCGAATGTTCGCCGATCTCGACCAGGCGATTGCCGAGTACGAGCAGGCGGTCAAGCTTCGGGGCGACTTCGCCGAGGCACACTACCATCTAGGGCTCTCGTACCACACGAAGGCCAAATTGAGTGATGACGATAAGGTCCTATATCGCAAGGCGCTGAAAGAATACAAGCTGTATCTGAAGTACCTGCCAAATGGTCCATTGGCTGAAAAGGCCCGGCAGAACATGAAGGTAGTGGAGCCGAGGCTTCGGTAGGCGTTCGGTATGAGGATTGTGAGTGATGGATTGCTGTAACAGGGTCGGCAGGCGTGATTTCTTACTGTTGGTCGTGGGGTCCTTACTTGGACTCGGTTCCCCTCTACGCGCCTATGGTTTCACCATCATATCTGAAGCTGAGGAGAACGAGATCGGCAGGAAGGCGGACCAAGAGATTCTCGGGCGGTTTGGGCGCTACCGCGATCAGCAACTACAAGCGTATGTGGAGTCGGTCGGTCAGCGGCTGCTCGACGGGATTGGCCCAACCAGTTTCCGCTATAGCTTCAAGATCGTCGATGTTCCGGAAGTAAACGCGATGGCCCTGCCTGGCGGCTACATCTACATCACCCGAGGAATGCTGGCGATGCTGAATAGCGAGGCGCAACTCGCTGGGGTCCTCGGTCACGAGATCGGCCACGCCACCTCCCGTCATGCGGCTCATCAGCTTACCAAAGCATTGGGCGCGCAGATCCTGTCGCTGGGTCTTATGGCCGTTAGCCCTGGCGGTCGTCAGAATACAGGGGAGTGGGCGAGGGTTTCGGGAGCCCTCTTCGATCACGTCCTCATGGGGTATGGCCGAGAGGCGGAGATGGAAGCTGACGAGCTAGGACTCCGCACGGCCTACCGCGCTGGATACGATCCAGGAGAAATGGTGGCCTTTCTCAAGGCGATGAAGATGAAGGAGCGACTGGAGGCGTTGGGCTATCACGGTTTTCAGGGGACCCACCCAGAGACCAACGACCGCGTCGTGAAGGCCGAGACCATGGCCTCCATTCTCATTGGGCAAGGTCGCGGCAGCCTCGAGGTGAAGGCAAATGAGTACAAAGCGCACCTCGACGGTCTGGTCTACGGGGCGAAGCAGGATAATCGGCGTCTGAAGATCTACGTTGCCAAAGATGGAGATACGCCCGCAACCGTGGCTAGGGACGTGCTGGGCGATCAGCAACTGGCGTGGGAAGTGGCGAACCTGAATGGGATCAAGGAAGCGAGGACCTTCCGTGAGGGGGACCAGGTGAAACTGCTGTCGCCTGTTTCCAGGGGATCACAGGGAGTGCGGCAGTTGGAACTCTCCCCGAACTGAATGGGGGCGAATGGAGGGGCAAGAGACGGCGACGCCATTCGCCGGATGTTTGGCGGCATCGCCCCTCGTTACGATCTCCTCAACCGTCTTCTCAGCCTCGCACGGGACCGCTACTGGCGCCGGGAGGCTGTGGCTCAAGCTCAGCTCCCTTCGGGCGGGGTGGCGCTGGATGTCTGCACCGGGACTGCCGACATGGCCCTCGAGTTGGCCAAACAGTTTCCCTCAGCCAGGGTGATTCTCGGAGTGGACTTTTGTCAGCCGATGATTCGTATCGCGGCGGAGAAGGTGGCCCGCAAGGGGCTGACAGACCGTATCCGGCTGCAGGTCGGCTCCGCTGAGGCCCTGCCATTCGGTACCGATACCTTCGATGCGGTCACCGTTGCCTTCGGCATTCGCAACCTGGTGGATCGCAAGTGTGGGCTGGCGGAACTCTGTAGGGTGCTGCATCCAGGGGGTGTGGGGATCGTCCTGGAGTTTGCCACGCCCCAAGGGCCATTCTTCGGGTGGCTCTATCGTTTGTATTTCCATCGCGGGCTCCCCTGGCTGGGTGGCCTGATTTCCGGGGATCCCCAGGCGTACAAATACCTTCCAGCCTCTGTGTCCGCCTTCCCCGCCCCGCAGGAGCTGTCCAGGATAATGGAAGAGGTGGGTTTCCACAATGTGCACTTCCGCACCATGACCGGTGGGATTGTCACCCTTCATGTGGGGAAGAAATCAGCGTGAACCTGCTGCAGCCGGCCATTCGTAAGACAGCCCTGTTTCTCGATCTGATCAAGTTTTCTCACACGATCTTCGCACTCCCATTTGCCTTCATGGGAGCGATCCTGGCAGCTCGAGGGGTCCCAGCGCCGCCGACACTCCTCTGGATTGTGCTGGCCATGGTCGGTGCGAGGAGCGGGGCCATGGCGATGAATCGTCTGGCTGACCAGGAGTTCGATGCCAGAAATCCCCGCACGCGGGAGCGAGCCCTACCAAAGGGACTGGTCCGGCGCGGAGAGGTGATCCTGCTCACGCTTGGATCCTTCGCGCTTTTCCTGTTCGCCGCCGCCCGGCTGAATCCCCTCTGTCTCAAGTTAGCTCCCTTTGCGATGGCGGTGCTGATCCTGTACTCCTATACCAAGCGCTTTACCTTTCTCTCCCACCTGATCCTGGGGCTGGCTCTGGCCATGGCTCCTCTCGGCGCATGGATCGCTGTGACTGGCGAGGTAGCAGCGGCTCCGGTTGTACTCGGCCTCGCCGTCCTCTTCTGGGTGGCCGGATTTGATATCCTTTACGCTATGGCCGACATTGACTTTGATCGGGCCAGCGGTCTCTATTCGATCCCGGCTCGGTTCGGAGCAGCGAGTGGGATGGCCATTTCTCGAACCTTGCACGCGCTGACCCTGCTCCTCCTTCTGCTCCTGATTTTCCTCTCGGGCCTGCGCTCTTTCTACCTGGCTGGAGTCCTCCTTGCCTCTGGCTTTCTGGTGTATGAGCATCTGCTCCTTATCCGCTACGGCCTGAAGCGACTTGACGCCGCCTTTTTTACGGCCAACGGTCTCCTCAGCATCACCCTGTTCTGCTTCACCCTTCTCGATGTTCTTCTGCCGTAGCGAGATTGGAGCGAGAAAGGGCAAAGATACACAACGTGTCGAGTGATTGAGACGCGGAAGGGTAGTAGACACCTGCGGTGCAATCTCAGGGGATCGGACGTTACGGCTACAAGGGCAAGAAATGGTGGAGCTGACGGGATTCGAACCCGTGGCCTCCTGACTGCCAGTCAGGCGCGCTCCCAACTGCGCCACAGCCCCACATTGGCAAGCGTATGAACAGGGACGATTTAAGCGGACGCGGGAAAGACTGTCAAGGGAAATCTTCCCCGTGCTCCGTGTCATCAGGCTCGAACATGGGTCACCGCTTGAGGGAAAAATGAAAGAGATGCCCCGTCACTGTTTCCTTTGCGGCAGGGCAATCACGCTCCAGGAAACCTATCTCCTTGCGGAAGGGCCAACCTCGGACATTGTCCGGAGTGTCTGCCGCCCCTGCTATCTTCGTAGGAGCCTCGAAATTCGCGAGGCGGTGAGAAGAGAGCGCGAAGAAGGGTTCATCCGCTAGCTGGACTTGTGGGGCGGCTCGCGTAAAAGACCATACGTCCAATTCTTCAGTGCAAGACGATGCCGTCAGGTTATGCGGTCTTTACCTGGGCCATCAGGATGATGCCTGAAGTTGCGGCAACCAGCAGTGCTGCCAGCACGAACTCCGTCCCCAGCGCGCCGAGAAATCCCGCAGCCGCTCCACCCCCGAAGCTGCCGAGGAATTGCAGAGAACTGTAAGTCCCCAGCGCTGTCCCATACACGGTCTTAGGTGACGCTTTGGTGATGAGGCTGGGCAGGATCGGTTCAAGGCTGGTGTAGCCGGCAAAGAAGAACACGCCTGCAATAGTGAGGGCCAGGAGCGGATGGGCTTGGAGTCCAAGGTCAGCTCCTCGAAAAAGCAGCCACCCACTGAACGCAAGAACAACGAAGGCCGTCACGCCCATCGATTTTGCCCAGCCCCGGTCGGCTGCCCTGGAGGCCCCAAACATCACGACAGCGGCGGCGAGGACCATCGGGCCAAGCAAGAGGTAGTAACTTTGTAGGGGCAGGTGGCGGCGAGCCAGCAAGGGAAAGTAGAAGAAGAAGCTGCTCATGAAGAACGACATGAGGAATCCACAGGCACCCAGCTTGATGATGCCGGCGATCTTGAACACCGAAGCGATCGATGGCCGGTCGCCAGAGATGTCAGGCGTTCTTCGCTCCCTTGGCGGCTCCTTGATGGCAACCGCCACGTAGATGGATGCGAGTAGGCTTAGAAGGCCGGACAGCCAGAAGAGGGACGCATAACCGCTGAGGCTGGCGATCATTGGTCCAGCCAGAATACCGCCGACGAAGGAGAGGCCAATGGAGATCCCGAGGAAGGCCATTGCGGTTGCGCGATTCTTCTCATCGACCGAATCGGCCACCATGGCGAATGCGACAGAGCTGACGGCGCCGGTCCCTTGGATCAGGCGCGCGGCGATGAGGGCGAAGACGTTGGGAGGGACGGCGGCCAAGATGGAACCTACGCTGTGAAGTATGAGACCGATGAGCAGGAGCGGTTTCCGCCCAAATCGGTCGGACAGCCAGCCGAACGGGATCTGAAGCAGGGCATTGGTCAGCCCATAGCTACCGAAGGCAAGGCCGATCAGCGGCTTGGAGCTGGTAAATTGCTCTCCATAGAGCGTAAAGATGGGAAGTACGAGAAAGATGCCGAGCATCCGAATCGCGATGGCGGCGCTCAGCGTGGCTATGGTTCGCTTTTGTTCCGACGAAAATTTCGCACGCATTATCCGGAACCTTCCTGCTGAAAGGTGATGGCCGCCTGTTCATAGCAGGTCTTCAGAGGGGTGTCAATGGAGTTGGTGCAGGGCGTTGGTGGGGTTACCGAGCCAGGAGAACCATCGTGATCATCGAGGTGGCATTCAGTCGGTTGGACCCTGCCTGCCGGTCCGCCTCTGGTCGAGCAGTGGCCGTGATCGACGTGATACGAGCCACGACGACCATCACCATGGCGCTGCATCACGGTTGCGCTGGCGTCATCCCTGTACGGACGCTCAGCGAGGCCAGGGCCGTGGCGAGGAGGCTAGGCGGAGGGGCCCTGCTTGCGGGAGAACGGGGAGCAGACAAGGCGGTAGGCTTTGAGCTTGGGAATTCTCCGGCCGAATATGAGCGAGAGCGTGTCGAGGGTAGGGTAGTTGTCCTGACGACAACCAACGGAACCCGCGCATTCCAGGCTGCCCCAGGAGATCAGGCAATAATTGCCTGCTCATTCTTAAACGCGGTTGCCGCCGCACGCTGGCTCACAGGAACCGGGCTCGACATCCTCATTGTATGCGCGGGTACGCATGGCCGTTTCTGCATGGAAGATGCTGTGGGCAGCGGGATGTTGATCGATCGCTTGCTCAGTATCTCTACTCGTGCGCTTGAGCTCAGCGATGCCGCCAGGGCCGCCCACCAACTCTTTACAACCTATCGGGACGACCTGCTTGGGATGCTCCGAGACTGCGAATGGGGAAGACACATCATTCAAAAGGGCTTAGGGGCGGACCTGGAGATCTGCGCGCAAGTGGATCTGACCGACATCGTGCCCGTCATGCAAAAAGACCGTCTCGTGGCGGAGCGCACATGAGAGGCAGTTGATAATGGCCGATCATAGGCCGGTCGTCCCCTGAGTCAAGGGCCGAGCGAATGGATCCACGAGGGTACCAGAATACTCACAGCTCGATGAGGTACGACTTGGCTTTCTTGTGCAGCGCACTTAGCCACTCAAGCGGTGGCTTCCCCGTACCGTGCCCCTCACCGAACTGGCCGATGAAGTCGTCCACAAGACTCATGTGTGCGATTCGCCAGTCGAGCGGGATGGCCTGAATAAGGGAGTTATACGATTGCACAAGCGCCTTATTTCGCCTTCGCTCCAGGACGAATGATCGAATATTCGAGGTCTTCTTGACGAGCTCGACGAGTTCCCGGAAGGGCCTTGACATGTATTGTCGCATGCGCGGAAAGTATGGGTCGTCGTCGTGGTCGATGCCGGCCGCCGCAAGCTGGAAATGCATGAAGGGGGTTTGTCCCCCTGTTTCCCCCAACTGTTGTTGGGGTTTGCCCCCCAGTTCCTCCACGCCGTCGAACACCACGCTGTTGGGGAAGGTGAAGAAAAGGCGAACCTGGTTGAAGTACGTCCCATAGTCGCAGTGCTCCCGCATCCGCTTGAGCGCCACGACGGCGTCTCGTGCGGCCTTCGTGGCCTTATCCAAACGCCGAATCATCTCCTCGACGATCACCTCTTCCCCGAGATTCGGCAGGGAGGTCATCGAACCGTCAGGATCGCGAACGCGAGAGAGCAGGCAAGCTGTGAGCAACTCCGGTATCGCGGGGGCAAATGCCACTTCGACAACTTGATGAATCCACACGAACCACCGCTCATCCGGCGTTCCGGTGAAGGAGTGGATCAATTCGATATTGTCCAAGCTCACCGGTTTTCGGGGATCTTTGCGGTAGTAGTTCCAGAGGGCGTAGAGGCCATAGGACATCGTGGGTTCCATGCCGATCCGCCTTGAGGCGCGCCAGAGCGGCACGGCGAGTTGCGCAGGTAGGATCTTTGGGTCCAGATCCTGCATCAGCTCCGATACGTTACCATAGAGGTATACCTCTCGAAAGTAGGCGTGCGTGTACATGGCGTAGATCAGCATCAGGCGGGAGGCCACTGGCCGCGGCAGATCCTCGAACGACCAGCGGGGAACTGCCAGCCGCTTGACAGATTCGGCAACCTTTCGCTCGCTGATAGTCTGCTCGAGCGCATAGGCCATCGCGTCGAGCCGCATGAAATCATTCGTCCGTTCAACACTGCCGGAATCCTTCGGTAGCCACCGCAAGGGCCGCTCTGCGAGAAACCCCGTTTCGAGCGACACGTCATGCTTTTTCATGAGCAGTGTGACTTCGCTCTGGATCTCGGTGGAATCGTTTTTCACTGGCCCTCCGCCCTTTGTTGATTTGTGGCAGTCGTGAGAAGCTCTTTACGCCGATGCTACCTTCACCATTAATGTAGCATGTTGTTAAACCCGCAGGCCAGACAGCCCCAAGAACAGCGATAAAAAGTTGTCATTGCGAACGAAGTGAAGCAATCTCGCATTATTGTGCTGAGATTGCCACGCATCCTAGGGGTGCTACTCAGAAACTGGTAAGTTTCTTCCCACCTGCGGGTCAGCCACCGCTTGATGGGGTACTCGCAATGACGAAAAGAATCGAGCGGTTGCGAAGTCTATCGCTGTTCTTTGGACAGCCTGCTTCCTTGACAGGAACGAGGTTGGTTACTATATTTATTGTGAAGGCGGCAATGTGCATAAGCGTGCCCCATGGAGAGGAGGTAGTCCGTGGGGGAAGTGCGGGAAGTAGAAACGCCTGAACGTTTGAATTCGCAAGAGGTCGAGGTGAGTGTACAGCCCTTTGGGTCCTGCCGCCTGCCTAAAGGGCTGTACTGTTTCTGAGACGGGGTGGTCGAAAGGAACAGTTGGAAGGAGGGATGTAAGATGAAGGTGCGAGACGGCATGACGACCGAGTTGGTGACGGCTTCACCGTGGGAGACCGCCGCCGAGGTAGCGCGCAAGATGCGCGACTACAAAGTGGGGTGCGTGCTGATCTCCAACGAGGGCAAGCTTTTCGGCCTCATTACCGACCGAGAGATCGCCCTCAGGTGTGTCGCCGAAGCGCGGAACCCGCAGACTACACGGATTGAGGAGATCATGATCCGCAACCCCTTCACGATCGCTCCCGATTTCGAGATGGCTGAGGCTGCACGGCTCTTTGGCCAGCGCAAAGTCAGGCGCTTCCCTGTTGTCGAAGATGGCCAGAAGCTGCTTGGCATCCTCTCCGTCGCCGATGTGGCCCCCGACTTTAAGACGTACTTTGACGGGATCTTCCACGAACTCGTCGAATGGCGCCATGAGGCAAAGGGCCAGCACGCCGGATGGGAGGGCACCTGTACCCACTAGGAGGTCTGAGGCGAAATTGAGGTACTCTCCCCGGCCGTTGGGGGATTGTTACTGGCCACAAGGGGTCGGGAGAGACAGCTATCAGCTAAACTTATTGCTGATAGCTGCTTTTTTAGAGGAGCGCAAGATTACATTGGGCGTCCTGCTCCAGGAGCCGCCGCATGGTAGCGAAATCCTGCGGGGGCAACACTTCGGGCAAGTGGTGGAGGCAGAGAGGGCTTCGGTCGGCCACGACCTTCCCCTCAATGACATCAGCCAGGTAAAAGAGGTGAGCTCCGGCATCGAGGACCGTCCTGACCTCGCACTCCAGGTAGCCGACAGTCCCTAGCAGGATTGGGCTGCCGGTCACCCTGCGCTCAAAGGGGACGGTCGCAAACTTGTCCATATCTCGGCCGGACCGAAAACCGAAGTGGGCCACCAACGGCCATTGATCCTTCCCGAGGAGGTTCAGCGCAAACCTTCGGCTGGCCTCGATAAGCTCGCGGGTAAAGGTCGTCCGGCCAACCCCGACCAGAAGACGGGGAACCCGCGGGACGATCGTCGCCGGCACCACCCAGCACACAATCTGGCCACTGCATCGGTCCTGATGGGCTGCCGTCAGGACAAAGATCTCAAAATCCAGCTTACCGAGTACCGCCGCAACACTACTTTCGTCCATAGCACCTCCTCAAAGGTGGGAACCCGACTAACTCTAACACGCGCCTTGTCAAGGACCAAGTTATCGTGTCGCTCGAAATCACCCGTTGGCATACCCCTTGCCTATTTTGGTATAGTGACTTAAAATAAAAAAAGAAGGGAAACATGCCCGTGAGAGCACTGGACCATCAAAAGACCATCACAAAGTTCGTCCTGATAGCTGTTCTCGCCATGGGCTTATGCATGACGCCCTGCGGTATGGCCGCACACCACGGATCGACGGGTGCCCCCTCCATGCTTTGCACCGTTGATCTCGCCAAGGTCTTCCAGCTTGTGATCGTGATGAATGTGCTTCTCTTTGCCCTTTCAGCGTTGATCGTTGTTCCCCAGGCCCCCGCTTTCTCTCTCCTCAAACCCCCTCGGTTCGCCTTTTTCTAACTGACGGCTCGCTGAATTCTCGCTCTATACATGACGACATAAGTCTCAGGCAGTTTGTCATTCCGGGCTTGACAAGCCTGCCCCGTACTTGATACGGGGGAATCCAGTGCCTTTCTGGATTCCCGCTTTCGCGGGAATGACGTCCATTGTTGCGACTTACGACACTATAGTATAGCAATCAGGGCGGCGCATGAAGTTTCATGCCCTGAAGAATCTCCGTAGACGACTCTAGGCTGTAACCTTATCTTCTCGAAGCATTACATGATTTCGGAACAATCGAGATTGTCGGGCGAGTGGCAGGATTGTGCGCGCAAATGGGGAGGTGGAGATGACTATAGCCTTGAAAATCGGTGTTCTCATCCTTGTTGCCGGCATTGCGGACGTTGGGGTGGGAGGAGCGGCGACCGCAGGGGAGGAGATGCTCCGCCTTCAGCCACTCATCCAGGAGGCCCTCGCTGTGAATCCGGAGATCAGGGCTGAGGGGAAGAGATGGGATGCGGCGAGAGAACGGCCTCCCCAGGAGGGGTCGCTTGACGATCCGATGCTGAACTTTGAGATCGAAAACCTCCCCACCCACTCTTTCGGCTTCACCCAGGAAGATATGACGATGAAGAAGCTCAGCGTCTCTCAGGCGTTCCCCTACTTCGGGAAGCTGGGCCTGCGAAGCGAGGTTGCCCAACGGGAGGCTAACGCGATTGGCTTGGCGTATCGGGATAAGCGAAACGAGATCGTGCGGCGGGTTAAAGAGGTCTTCTACGAACTGTACGTCATCGAACGCTCACTGGAGACCGTGGAGAAAAATCGTGAGCTACTGAGAGAATTCGTCACAATCGCTGAGACAAAATATAGTGTCGGCAAGGGGATTCAGCAGGATGTCCTGAAGGCTCAGGTGGAACTGTCGAAATTGCTGGACGAGCGAATCCGGTTGGAACAGAGCCGTCAGGCTGCAGGCGCCAGGTTGAATGCGATCCTGAATCGTTCCCCCCAAACGCCACTTGGTCGGACTGGGGAGGTGTCGAAGGCCGAGTTGCCGATGGACCTGAAGGAACTCCAGACCAGAGCCCTGGAGAATCGGCCTCTGCTCAAGGGGCTTCAGGAGGAGATCGAGCGGCGCAAGGCGGCCAATTCGCTTGCCAGGAAGAGATACTTTCCAGATCTCACGATGAGCCTGGGCTATGCCTTTCGGGAGGACTCCGCCCTCGTCAGACGATCTGACTTCTTCTCAGCGGGGTTTTCAATCAACATTCCCCTCTACTTCAGGACCAAACAGGACCGGCAGGTCGCAGAGACATCGGCTTTGATCAATTCGGCCAAGGAGCAGTATCAGGCCACCAGAAACGAGGTGTTCTCGATGGTGAAGGAATTGGTGGCTGATATCGAGAAGGGACACAAGCTCATTGATCTGATCGAGACCGGCCTGATTCCACAGGCTCGACTCTCACTGGACTCTGCCGTTGCCGGCTATCAGGTGGGCAAGGTCGATTTTCTCACCCTTTTGGATAGCCGACTGACGCTCTTCAATTTCGAGAAAGAGTACTATCGGACGCTGGGAGAGTACCAGATAAGCCTGGCAAGGTTGGAGTGGGTCGTCGGCGCCCGGTTACATGAAGGAGAACCGAGTGAGGAATAACACGCATCGGGGCAAGTGGGTTATCGCCTGGATTGTCCTGGTTGCTGCCTCTGCAGGGGTCTTCTTTGTGTGGTATGCCGACGGCATGCGACTCAGGGAGCGCGGCGGCACGCCACCCCCTCGCCAACCGATGGCTCAGGTCCCGGACAAGGGCGAACAGGTCGGACGCGAGGCGTTGCCGCCGCCGGCTGCATCCGAGATGCAGATGGCTCCCGGAGCGGTGATGGTCAGCCCGGAGCGACAGCAGTTGATCGGGCTGAAGACCGGCCTAGTCGAATACCGGTCGATTGAGCGGACGATCCGGACGGTCGGAGTGGTGGAGTTCGACGAACGACGTCTCGCCGACGTCAACATCAAGATCGAGGGGTGGATCGAGAGCCTGCTTGTGAACTTTACCGGGGAGGCAGTCAAGAAGGGCCAGCCGCTCCTCACCATTTACAGCCCGGATCTGGTTTCGACCCAGGAGGAGCACCTGCAGGCGTTACGAGCAAGGGAGACGCTGGCCAAGAGCCGCTTCGCGGATATCGTCTCTGGGGCGGAGACGCTGGTGAATGCCTCGAGGCGGCGTCTGCAGTACTGGGACATCAGCGACGAGGAGATCGCCACCCTTGAGCGAACAGGGACGCCACGCAAGAGTATGACGATTTACTCGCCAATCAATGGGGTCGTCATCGAAAAGATGGCTGTTCGCGGTAAGAAGGTGATGCCCGGTGAGAGCCTTTACAAGGTAGCCGATCTTTCCACCGTCTGGATCCAGGGGGAGATCTACGAATACGAGGTTCCCGCGGTCAAGCTTGGCCAGGCGGCGAGCGTGACCCTAGCCTCCTACCCCGGAGAGTTCTTTCGCGGCAAGGTGAGCTACATCTACCCGGTCCTGACGGAGAAAACCCGCACGGTGAAGGTCCGCTTCGAGTTCTCCAACACAAAAGACTGGAAACTGAAACCCCAGATGTACGCCAATGTCGAGCTCAGGATCCCGTTTGGCAAGCGTCTCGTTGTGCCCGATGAGGCGCTCCTGGACAGCGGGACAAGACAGCTCGTCTTCATCGACAAGGGTCAAGGGACCTTCGAGCCGAGGGACGTGAAGGTGGGCGCGCGTGTGGAGGGCTACGCCGAGATCCTGGCCGGTCTTTCGGCCGGCGAGCGGGTGGTGACCTCCGCGAACTTCCTGATCGACTCCGAGAGCCAGCTCAAGGCCGCCGTCGGCGGGTTGGGGGGCATGTCCGGCATGGAGATGGCCCCGAAGAAGTAGGGGCGCTGCTTGCTGCGCCCGGTGCAAGGCGCAAGGGGCGAACCCCCCCTCAACCCCCCTTTGCAAAAGGGGGGCATGGGGGGATTTGGTACGATGTGCGGGGTGCGTTCGGCGTGCCGCGTCTTCTGTTCTGGCCCGTCATTCCGTGCTTGACACGGAATCCAGTCGGGCCCTCTGGATACCGGCTTCCGCCGGTATGACGAACTCGCGGCAAGCCGCGGGGTCTCAACCCTCAACGCAATGAACGCGATAACGCGATAGACGCAAGGGACGCAACCAATGATCTCGAGATTGATCGAGTGGAGCGCCACCAACCGATTCATCATCGGCCTCTTCACCCTCTTTGCCGTCGCCTGGGGGATCTGGGCACTGCGACACACGCCCCTGGATGCCATCCCTGACCTGTCCGATGTCCAGGTCATCGTTCAGACGGAGTGGGCAGAGCGGAGTCCGACGCTCGTGGAGGACCAGGTTACCTACCCCATCGTCGTGTCTCTGCTCTCGGCCCCTAAGGTCAAGGCGGTCAGGGGCTTCTCCTTCTTCGGCGCGTCCTTCGTGTACATCATCTTCGAGGATGGCACCAACCTCTACTGGGCCCGGAGCCGCGTCCTGGAATACATGCAAGGGGTCAAAGACAGACTCCCCCAGGGCGCTACTCCAGTCCTGGGGCCGGATGCGACCGGCGTAGGCTGGGGGTTCGAGTATGCGCTGGTAGACGAGACCGGACGGCACGACTTGGCCCAGCTTCGTACGCTGAACGACTGGTACATTCACCACTGGCTCCTGTCAGTCCCAGGCGTGGCAGAGGTGGCACGGGTGGGGGGCTTCGTCAAGCAGTATCAGGTCTCCATCGATCCTGCAACCCTTCTCGGATTCAAACTTCCCCTGGACCGGGTCATCGAGGCGATCCGGAAGGGGAACAACGACACCGGAGGCCGGGTGGTGGAGTTCAGCGGACGGGAGTACATGGTCCGCGGCCTCGGCTACATCAAGTCCATCAAGGACATCGAGGCGATTGCTGTCGGCACTGACGAACGCGGCACTCCGATCCTCGTCCGGGACATCGGCCGGGTGGGTCTCGGGCCGGACATCCGCCGAGGCACCGCCGAGTTCAATGGTCAGGGTGACGTGGCCGGTGGGATCGTCGTGATCCGGTATGGCGAAAACACCCTTGATGTCATCCAGCGGATTAAGGAAAAGATCAAGACGATCACTCCGTCGCTGCCGGAGGGCGTCAGGATCATCACCACCTATGACCGATCCGACCTGATCTACCGCTCCATCGCCACACTCAAGGAGAAGCTGATCGAGGAGAGCCTGATCGTGAGTCTCGTGATCATCGTGTTCCTCTTTCATTTTCAGAGCGCGTTGGTGGTGATCCTGACCCTGCCGGTTGCCATCCTGATGTCGTTCATCGCCATGTACTACATCGGTGTCGGCTCGAACATTATGTCTTTGGGCGGGATTGCCATTGCGATTGGCGCCATGATCGACGCTGCCATCATCATGGTGGAGAACGCCCACACGCGACTGGAGGAGTGGGAGAAGGAGGGGCGTCCGATCGACCGGACCCGCCTCCTGATCGAAGCGGCCCAACAGGTGGGGCGTCCGCTCTTCTTCTCATTGCTGATCATTACGGTCTCCTTCCTCCCGGTCTTCACGCTGGAGGCA
>OBEQ012907193.1_pt1 | contig 20140 bp, 23 predicted proteins | sample 1670901 | NCBI WGS metagenome assembly OBEQ01 (sample SAMEA104232315, study PRJEB22302) | groundwater metagenome | biome: forest; feature: aquifer; material: groundwater | place: USA | collected 2011-08-07 | depth 5.4 m
AAACAAACATCCTTGGGCGAGCATCCTACTGATTTCTTCTCGCTCACCCTCGGTTAAACGATGATAATTCATATATCTAACGGGTTACTTCTGATGCAGTATATGCTACAGAAGTGTTTCGTTAGATCCTAGAGGCTAAGTTACTACATAAAATATTAAACCAATATGTCATTATTATGCTCAAGCGACATTTTGCGGTTTGGTGGAGATAGAGGGAGTATAAAATCTCGGCATCATTAATACCCACACATTTCCTTAGCCAGTCAAGAAACAATCTAATCATCATCGGATCAGAATTCGAGAATACTACACCCTGAGAAACATTATGCTCCTTTGCTTTTGATCCTTCTGCCCAATAGAGTGCGATGCCAAGCAACCATAACTCCCTGATGGAGATCGTGCCTATCTGAGCCGAAGATTCTCTGTAAATCTTATCCGTTTTTTCAATCCTGCGCTGCCGAATAAGATACCATGCCCGCTCATGTTGAACAAGTTGTTTCTTATAGAGACGTTCTTTGTGAGTGTCTGAGAGCGGTATGTCTCTCAACCACAAAGAAAGGCTAGCCCTACTTACGTTTACCTGACTTTCAATTTCGCTATACGAAAGCCCCTTCTTTCGCAGACGAATTGCCTTATTCTTTTCATTTGGCTTGGCTGATGGCATATTCTAAACAGCAAAATCATATATTCTGATTATACACTACGCTGTTTAAATATAACAACTCCCTACACCTTCAGATACCGCCCAATGGCAACCGTCGAGCTCAAGACGCTTAAAACAACGACGACAGCGAACTGATAGCCAAAAATTGGTGTAAAATTTTCACTAAAATACCCTAGCATATCGAGGGCGTTGCCGTCAAAGAGTTTGGAAACGAATGGCTGAATAGCACCAAGCACCGGAAATACAAGCAGGATCGTTATTCCCATAGCAACGATACTATAGAGCAGCGCCTCGATAAACAGAGGGGCCCGCACGAACCAGTTTGTCGCGCCGACAAGCTTCATAATCCCCACTTCCCTGCGTCGAGTATAGATGGTAATACGAATCGTGTTCATAACAATCAGGGCGGTGATGATTGCAAGAAATATCGTGACGCCCATGCCTATCGTGCGCACCTGTGCTTTCATCTCTTGGATGCGCCGGATAAGACGAGTCCTGTCTTGGAACGTACGCCGTTCAATAAGTGTTTGATACTGTGCGTTGTCTATTGTCGCAAGGATAGTCGAATATCCTTCGATAACTTTTGCGCGAATAATAGCACTTGCTGTCAAAGGATTTTCCCCGAGTTCTTTTAGTGATTCTTGAATGTTTTGATCATCCTGATAGCGTTCCTTCAAACGAGCAAGTGCATCATCCTTCGTAATAAGATCTGCCGATTGCACCTCAGGCATACCTTTTAGCTGCGAAATAAATTTAGCAACATCGTCATCTTGCGCTGTTTGTTGAAAATATACCGTCACATTCACGCGCTGCTCAAGCGATTGAATCGACTTTTCCATGAGCGCATGAAGGCCGATAAAAAAATTCACCGAAAGCAATGCAAGCGTCAGAATAGATATCGTCACTGTTGACAACCAAAGATTGCGCCAAAAATTTTGAAACGAAAATTTGAAAACCCTGAGGAGTGATATAATCATATAAAATATTTTCCGTGTACCTTATCAGAGATAACCATTCCGTGCTGCATCGAAACGACGCGCTTTTTCAATACATTCACGACTTCTCTGTTATGCGTCACAAACAAAAGCGTTGTGCCTAGTTCATTGATACGGACCAGCACATCGATAATAGTTTTGGCAGTGAGCGAGTCGAGATCCCCGGTCGGTTCGTCGGCGATGAGTAACTTTGGCCGATGAATGAGCGCGCGGGCAATAGCGACACGCTGTTGTTCACCGCCGGAGAGCTGACGAGGATACCGATGTGCCTTCTCCTCAAGGCCGACTACTTTGAGCACCTGAGGGACGACCGATGCGATCGTTTTCGACGGCTCTCCACACACTTCAAGAGCAAACGCGACATTTTCCTCAACGGTCTTCTGCTCGAGCAGCTTAAAATCCTGGTAGACCACGCCAATTTGCCTCCGAAGAAGCGGAATATCTCGACGACGAATTCTGGTTATATCCCAATCGCCAATACTTATCGATCCGCTTGTAGGCCGCTCCTCTGCTGTCATAAGCTTAACCAGTGTTGACTTGCCCGCCCCGCTCTGTCCAACAAGAAACACAAACTCACCGGCATCGATACGCAGATCGACTCCGCCGAGCGCGGTTGTATCGGGATGATATATTTTTTTAACTCCTTCGAGGGTGATCATTATGCTAGGGTCTAGGGAATAGGGGTTAGGGTATAGTCAGCTATTCAATCCGTTCTATCTTCACTTTTATTAAGCCCTCACCAAGCTTCGCGATTTTTTTAAATGCAGTACTCACAAGATCTATGATACGCTTTTCATCATTATTCGTCCATGTCGATGTGACAGTCACTGCCGTAGATTTATTATTCGACGTATTGATCACCTTCAGTTTCGTACCTATGGGAAAAAGATTTGTCGCCGATCCTTCTGGATACCGCTTGTGCGCATACCAACTCGCTGTCCCCTCATACGAATCCTTCCCATCTGCAAATGCAGCCAAAACGACGCTATTTTTTTCAACGTCTATGGAAACGGTGCGCGTTGTTCTGTTCATCACACTTGGAAGAGCGTGCCACTCCTTTTTTTCGTTCGACCATTCATAAATACGCGGACGGTAGGGGGTTTTTGTATAGGAAAATATGATGACTTTTTTTTTGAAAAATCCGGTCTCACCTTCTATGGGGAAAGAAAAATTACAAGCAGGTGAGAGCGCCACCACGTCTTTATCATACGGGAAAAAACTCTGCTGAAGAAGCGAGTCAATTGTTTTAGCGTACGCGAGTACTTGAGGTCCACTCTTATCTAATGCCTGCACGCAGTCAGAGAGCGTGGAGGGCTGAGCTATGGTGACAGAAACTGATGAGCTTGCGCCAAAAACACCGATGGGCATAAACAAAAAAATACCGAAAACAAACAAGCGTACGGCATTGCGCCATTTATGAAATGAATATATACTTTTCAACATGCATAAAAGTATATCATAGATAGGTACGATATACGATATCTGCGGGCGTAGTACAATGGTAGTATCCATGCTTCCCAAGCATGAGACGTGGGTCCGATTCCCATCGCCCGCTAGTGATATAGGGTATCGTCCATTTTGTCGAGAGCATATATTACCTATGCGATATGAAAGGGAATCGAACGGGCATGAGCGAACTGTCTCGATGACCATCGGGACAAAGAAGCGAACATCGAGCTGCCGGTGGCAGGTTGATGGTTGCCCCGGGCAAACGACTGACGTCCAGTGAACGTCAGAAGAGCGGAATTCCCATCGCCCGCTATGAAATAATTGCGAACTATGAACTCCAAAGAACCAACCATCCCTCCTCGAAATGAGGGAAACCAAAATGATCAAGTGAATGAAGAATTACTCAAATTGAGTTCAGAACTTGCCAAAGTTCGCCAAGATATGGCTGACCTTGTTGATTCTTTTGAAAAGAGTGGTGAGACGACATCAGATGACAGAGAGCATGCAATGGACCTGTTGGCAGATGAGCTGGACCGACTCTCGATTCAGATCGATGCCTGTGATATCAGTGACCCTGCGCGAGCAAAGGTACACAGTATTGTCACTGATGAATTGGACTTTGCAAGCGATGTACTCAGAGATTCTGTCGATGCCTTCATAAATATGGATGGAGATGCTTTTATCGATTTGCTCAATACGATTTCTCCGTCGATCGAAGAGGCGGACATTGTTCTTGATTTACTGAGGGTGGCGCATACTGCATCTGCTATTGGCGTGGGCACCTACCTTCACGATAATGGGCAGTGTGGGTATTCACCAAAAAAACAGTTTGATATTTCACCACTTGCCACCAAACTTGAACACGCACTGCAGGATATGCACGACTGCACGATCGGCGAGGATTTCAATACATTCAATCCTGAAAAAAAGGGAGACCTTATGTTTATCGGCGAAGTAATAAAGGGTGTACTGAGTATTATTATAAGGACATTGGACGAAACAAAAGGCGATCCAATCGAACGAGCGATTCGGCTTGTCTCAGTCAAACTTGAGGCAGTACTTGCTATCATGCGAGAGGAATTAGAACTCGAAAATGATATCTTCTATTCTCCTACTATCATTCAGGTGCTTAATCGGGAAATCAGCGGTGGGTTTTGTCTTGAGAGAATCAAGCAGGATATGTTGGCCCATGACCGCATTGCGATGGAGGAACTGGAAGGTGCTGTCAATATTATGAAGCTAGTTGCTCATATCGCCAGTCGGTAAATAACCTAAACCATGCCCATCCTAAAACGAACGCACTTTGGCAATCCAATCCTGAGGAAGAAAGCCAAGGAGATTTCCCTCAGAGAAATTACGACTCCGGCTTTCAAAAAGCTTGTTCGACAGATGTTCGGGGCGATTCAAAATATCGGCGTTGGATTAGCTGCACCGCAGATTGGAAAATCTATTCGCCTTGCAGTTATCGACATCCATCCCCTTCCTCATCGTCCCGACGTCACTCCAATCAAACGTGTGCTTATCAATCCTGAAATTTTGAAATACTCGAAGGAAACTGAATCAGAATATGAAGGATGTTTAAGTTTTGATGGCGTACGCGGTTCTGTCCCGCGTTCAACCAGCGTTAAAGTATGCTATTATAACGAGAAGGGTGAAAAATGCATTGAAACGGCGGTTGGTTTTCTTGCAAAAGTTTTTCAGCATGAAATAGATCATCTCAATGGTGTGCTCTTTGTTGATCGCATGAAAGATATGAAGACGTTGATGACGGCTCAGGAATATTCAAAACGAATTCTTAACCAGTAAGTATTATGCCCGATCCAGTACCGCCATCATTTAGTGATGACCCAGAATACCAGCGAGAAGGTGGTGATCGCGATTTTTATGAGGTGTATAAAAAGTCGGCTGCTTCTGCGGACACCTTTATGAATCTGCCCGCTTCATTTGATATAACGACGGCATCCCCACTTCGACGCGCAGAATATTTGCGTGATATCGCAGATGAATTCATTCGCGTGTCGATTCAGATTGAAGCACTCCCTTTTTCTGATAAGCTCGACAAGAGGGCACTGAATATCGCACAGAAAGAATTTGAAAACGCGGCCGAGGTAGTGCGCGCGGGTATCACGGAGAAGTCAACGGCAGAGCCGCGATTGATTCTACACCCCCTTCTCAACGCTGCCCCATACACGCAAGAGGCGTGTATTATTCTCAATGCCCTCAAAATCGTCCATGGCACTCAGCTTCTTAAAGATGACGGATATCTCCGTCGTGATGGCAGCTTCAGTTTTCCGGAACATAATCGCTCTTTTATTCTCGGTCCTCTTGTTGTTAAAACGGAAAAAGTACTCTCGAGTATCCCTCGATTCAACATTCGCTTCCATGTAGGCGATTTAACAAATTCTCAAAAGAAGGAATGCAAGACAGCGGGCAACAACCTGCTCAAGATTCTTGATGAGATGATATCAGGTCTCGATATAACAAAAGGTGATCCAATAGAGGAGCTCTTTCGCCTCATTACTGCAAAAATTGAGGCCGTGATTTGCATCTTGAGATCTATGCTTGAATTATCAGATGAGTCCTTTTTCTCCCCCGAACTTGTTCGTGTTCGACAGAGCGAGTCACTTGGAAATTTTAATCTTAAGCGATTCGAACGACCAAAAACGAGTAAGTTTACCGGTTCTGTTCGTGAGTTGGAGGATGCCCTTATTCTTATGCGGATTGCACAACGTATTGCCGACAGTACCAAGAGTATATAACAATGCGATAGCCCGATGGTTATACACTATTGGAACCCTATAATAATATCTCACCGCATAATAGTGTCGACGGTTACCATAGTTTCATGAAAAAAACAAACCGAAATATCTTTTATATTGGCTTGCTCAGTTTTTTTGGCGGTATCAGCCAGGATATTTTTGTGCCTATCCTCCCACTCTATCTTGCCAATGTTTTGGGACTGGACAAAGTATTTATCGGTATATCAGAGGGGCTTGTTACCAGCGGGGCGAGTTTATTTAAAATCATCTCCGGATTTTGGGTCGACAAATTTGGGTCAAAAAAACCATTCATCTTTCTCGGATATTTTCTCTCCATGATTGCACGTCCCCTTTTGGCGTTTACCTCAGCAGCTAGCGCCGTTCTTTTCTTGCGATTTGTCGATGGCGTTGGAAAGGGACTCAAGGATTCACCGAAAGATGCACTCATTGCTGATTCGTCAGACGCGGCAACGCGCGGGAAAAGCTTTGGCATCGCACGCACACTCGACACTTTTGGATCCGTGGCTGGCCCTCTGATTCTTTTTGGACTTTTGTATCTTTTAAAAGATCACCCGCTTCAGTATCAGTTGATTCTCGTTGCAACTGCATTTCCCCTTTTGGTAACGCTCACGCTTTTACAGACAAAGGTGAAAGAAACGGGTTTTCCCTCTCTGGATCCCCGCCTTCGCGGGGATGACAATAAAGCGAAACGAGCTCTCCCAAAGAAATTTTATATCTTCCTTGCGATTATGCTTTTATTCGGTCTTGGAAATTCGTCTGATGCATTTCTCATCCTGCGCGCGCAAGATGTTGGTTTGACAATACTCGCGATCCCTCTGGTCTTTGCGCTTTTTAACGCTGTCTATGCGAGTGTTTCTATCCCGCTTGGAAGTTTGTCAGATAGAATCGGGCGCGAAAAAGTTATGCTGCTGGGGTGGTTTGCCTATGCGGTTGCCTATCTCGGGTTTGGATTTGCCAAAGAAAGCTATCAGATATGGCTCCTCTTTGCCTTCTACGGATTGTACTATGCAACGACATACGGGGTTGCCAAGGCATTTGTTGCCGATATGGTACCCTCTTCCCACCGTGGACGCGCCTACGGCATCTACAACACCGCCATTGGCCTTGTTTCCTTACCCGCAAGCGTTATCGCGGGACTGCTCTGGGATCGTGTCAATCCGTCAGCACCATTCTTCTTCGGCTCGGGAGTGGCACTTGTTGCTGCTTGTTTTTTTCTTATATTTTGGCTGCATCAATCGAGACAAAAAATTACCCTGCCCTTTTCTGAAAAACAAAGTGATCAGCGACGTTAGTACTCTCAAGACCACGGTTGTTCAACTCGGGATATTTTTCAAGATATGCAGAAACATCTGATCCAAAGCCAAAAATGACTCCATGTGGTTGAGTAGCTCGAACAAGTTCATGGGCGAGTGCGGCATGATATTCTCGACTTGTTATCAATTCCAGGCCGATTCCATTGATCGTAAAATTTGAACAACTATCTGGCATCAGAGCCACCGCGCGCAACATATCTTCCTGCGTCCGAATAATTTGCAAGGTGTCATCTGTATCTGGAGACATGCCCTCAGATTTTCTATACGCTAGATCAACTTCAAGAAAAAGTTTTACGCCAAAGCGACGCGCAAAAGAGCGCATAAAGGACTCCTTCCCTGATCCAAGATCGGTCAACAGGTGTCCTCCCAATACGGATGAAAAAAAACTGAGATCGTTTTCAAGCCCAGGGAATGCCGCCCCTTCAAATCTTTTTTCGCGAGAAAGCCAGAGATCCCAGCTTTCCGATGCCCCTGCTGAAAAAAACCGACAGTCCGCCGATGCGATAATATCGGCGTATTTTTGAGCCCGTACCCCCCCCTCCTGATAATGAGCGATCAATTCATCAAATGACTTTGACTCTGTCGGATCCCATGCTGTTTGAAATTCTCCCATAGTATTTATTGTTAACTATCTGATGCTGCCCTCATATAATTTGTCACTTTTTCAACGACATCACTCCAGTCCGAGCAAACGATCGCGCATGGATGGTGTACCTCGCTCGCATCGTGATTGTAAATAAAGATCGCGCCTTGATAGTCCTGTGCAAGATGAGTGAGGAGCACTGGATTGTCATCGATAATACCAATCACATCCGGATAAAGACCATTCAGCACCTGTGCTTTCCATTCGCTCGCAGTGCCAAATGGCTGTTCATCGGGGCACATAATGAGTTCGGCTTTCGGAAAGCTGTGCTTGTCGAGCCACTGCTGGGTGCTTTTCCTCATGCTTTCAGGTCGTGCGGTCAGATATACACCGATTAGTATCACTTTCTCAATTTTTTTCAGTGCAGGCAGAGCATCTTCAACTACTGCGACCGAATCATGAAAGGCGGGATCGAAACACATTTCGCGCACCCTCACCAAGACATCGTCGCGGGCAAAATATGGCGCTCGCTGGATAAGACGATATTTGTCAACAAACTCCTGCGGGGTGAGATTTTCAGGATTTCCAAATTCTGTATGTAGATACTCTACCCACTCACGGCAGGTCCATGAAAGCGTATCGTCAATATCGAGTGCAATACCTGATAGATGTTTTGTGTTCATCATTCTCTTGTGTGAATTTTAGATTCTCCTCCGGTCGTTACAAAATCTGATCAATGCGACGACACTTCTTTCTTCTGAGAACTTTTCTTCCTCAAAAATAAGATTCATAACTTCTTCCTCGCTAAACCAGACAACTTCAATATTTTCTCCAACCTCTAACTCTTGATCGCCCTGCTTTGACCAATCTATAGAGGCGAAAAAATAGAGTAGATCCCATTCAACCGTAGCTCCTAATTTTGATGTTGAGAGATACTCACAATCACCTAAAATAAATCCTGTTTCTTCTCTTGCTTCTTTGATAGCGGCTCGTTTTGCTGCTTCAATAATATCTCCCTTGCCTTGTTTAAAGGCATTAAATTCATCAAGTGAATCAAACACTTTTCCGCCAGGTAAACGATAATCAAATTTTGAGAGCTCCCATCGAAACTCTCGAGTGAGTAGAATATTCCCCTGTCCATCGCTGATAATCAACCTCACACCGGGACTTCTGCGCACTTTTTCAAATTCAAAAGTTTTTCCTTCAATTTCAACAGGTTCTGAAACGACTTCAAATAATCTGCTTTTATACAAAATTTGTTCTTTGGAAATATATTCTTCCATAGAGTGATTGCTTTTTTACATTATCAGTTACTAACAATTAGTGTAACAAGAATATTGCTCATACAGTATGTTCCGTTCGAGGCAGTTCTTTAACGAGTAGCGTTCGGGGAGTGTCAAGTATTTGATCATTGAGATCACTACTCTTTTCTATAATTTCTTTTCCTGTGAGTGTATCCTCTGGTATGCATCCCGACTCATCCATAATCTCTGAGGTGAATTCCTCGCTCTCAAAAAAATTGTATCCGTTTTTCAAAAGAAATTTCAATGTTCTCTGTTTTTTGAATGTTGCGAACGACTGACGAACACCTTGATTTGCCAGTTCCCGCTCAAGGGTGGCAATTAGTAAGGTTCCCAAACCCTGACCTCGATATTTCTCATTATCAGGGAGAATCTCAATATGAGTTATGTATGACCGCTCATCATCAAATGTACCGTGCAGGGATATCGACGGTATATCTGATTTCTTGTTACATAAATCAAAACTTCTGTACCCTCCATGGTCTATAATCGCAAAGCTGAGTTTAAGTGTATCACCCTTAAATTCAAGTGGTACTTCTGATTCAAAAAGAACTTTTGGTTGTGGCGGATGCTCCATATTATACATAGAATTTGTGGGGGCTCGGACGTAAACGCTCTCGCCCCCCGATGTTATGTCGCCTTTGGATAACCCCTCGACTGCGGGGCTCCACCGGCGTAGACCGTCTGTCGCTCCTCAACGACGGCAGCGGCCAATCGTGCCAACTCTTCCTGGTGTAGATCGAACTTTCGTCCGAGTGCACCAGCGCACGCCCAGCAGACGTGCGCGTCGGGCTTCGTTGGCAGTGTCGTAAATTTCTTTTGGATTTCTTCGCTCTTGAAGCCGCATAATACGCAGCGCTTCTCGAGCGAGAATTTCCTTGGCATCGAGGCCTCCTCCTCTCGGTTATCTAACAAAAAGTAAACCAGTATCGCCCCATACTGTCAAATATTGTATAACTCGGCCTTACTTCTTCTGATTTTTCAACGCCGCACCGATGAAATCTTTGAACAACGGATGCGGAGTTAGCGGATGTGATTGAAACTCAGGATGAAATTGCGTGCCGACAAACCAGGGGTGGTTGACCAGCTCAACGATCTCGACAAGATTATCTTTTTCGTTGATGCCAGAAAAGCGCATTCCTGCTTTCTCCAACACTTCTCTATACTGATTATTAAACTCATAGCGATGCCGATGGCGCTCCGAGATCTTCCCCTGTTTGTATGCGCGGTAAGCCAGTGATTTTTTCATAATAGTACAGGGGTAGGAGCCAAGACGCATCGTCGCACCCATCTTTTTTTCTTGAATGTTTTTTGCCTGTTTCGGATTGACCCAAATCACTGGGTCAACTGTATCAGGATCGATTTCCACGCTTTGTGCATTTTGAATTTTTGCGACATTTTTTGCAAACTCTACCGTCGCAAGCTGCATACCATAGCACAAACCAAAATAAGGGATACAATTTTCACGAACGTACTGAATCGCTCGAAGCACCCCCTCAATACCCCGAGACCCAAATCCTCCCGGCACAATAATGCCGTCATACTGCGAAAGCTCTCTCACTTTTTTTGGGTCCTTTTCATACTCGGCGGAATCGATCCATGTGAGATTTGGCTTTGCGTCATTCGACCATGCCGCGTGCTTTGCCGCTTCAATAACGGAAATGTACGAATCCGCAAGCGTGAAATCACCCGTTCCAAAGTATTTGCCCACAACACCGATGTTCACCGTTTTTTTACAGCGCTTCACTTTCCGTGAAAAATTTTTCCAGATGCGCAAATCATTTTTCCGTGGACGCAATCCAAGCGTCCGAAGAAGCATCTCATCGAATTTCTGCTCATGAAAAAGCAGCGGCACGTCATAAATAGATTTCTGATCGGGTGCCGCCAATACGGTTCCGGGACGTAAATTGCATACCATTGCCAAAATTTCACGTCGGCGCTGATCGAGCGACTGCTCGGCACGCGCGATGATAAAATCAGCCATGATTCCGGCAGCGTTCAGTGTACGCACCGCGTACTGTGTTGGCTTTGTCTTCATTTCGCCAATATGGCTCGGAAGTGGAAGATAGCTGACCAGAACAAAAGCAATATCCTCAGGATTATGCACTTTCATAATACGTGCCGCCTCCAAAAAAAGGAGTACCTGATATTCACCAACAGTGCCGCCAAATTCAACGATTGTTATTTCTGCTTTATTTTTTTTCTGAGCAGCGTGCAATCTTCGGATAATCTCATTGGGCACATCGGGAACCACCTCCACATCTTCGCCCGCATATTCTAAATTGCGCTCTTTTCGTATAACTTCTTGATACACCTGACCGGTCGTCACATAGTTTAGCGCCGTCATTGTATTCCCGGTAAAGCGCTCGTAGTTTCCCAAGTCCTGATCTGCTTCGATGCCATCAGATCCAATAAATACCTCGCCATGCTCCGTGGGGCGTATGGTACCCGCGTCGATATTCACATACATATCGCACTTGACATTCGTGATCCGGTACCCGCGGGACTGCAGGATGGTTCCAATTGAAGATGCTGTAATACCCTTCCCCACGGAGGACATAACGCCACCGATAACAAAAATAAATTTAGGATGCTTCATAGCAAGAAAGGGGTTAGGGTATAGGGTTGAGGGTAGAGTAAAAGGCCATTTCTAGATTGAAACCTTGCGTAATTCAAAAAAAACTCTACACTAATGCATATGCTTGTTAAAATCCTGGTACGTTCTTTTTCTTGAAATACTCACTTACTGCTTGCGCATCAGAATCGGCGAGTATCTCCCCGTCGATATCGAGTGTTGGAGTGAGCGTCTGGCCGGACTTCTCAACGAGTTCGTCAAAATATTTTTTATTATTTCGACACTCGCGCTCTTCAAACGCTACCCCTTTCTCTTGAAGGAGCGTTCGCACCTCATCACACCACGGACAGCCAGTTTTTGTGTAGAGTAGTATGTTCATACTGTCAGTATTGCATAGGTTTGTTAAAATGGCAAAATATGCCAACGTAGCTCAGTTTATAAAATTGCACACCCTAACCAGAGCCCCTTTAGTTCAGTGGTAGAACAGTGGTATCGTAAACCACGAGCGCCAGTTCGATTCTGGCAGGGGGCTGTGGTTAGGGCGATGCAATGCATTTCCGCCAGAGGCGGATAAACTCCAAGCAGAGGTCGTGGGTTCGATTCCCACCGTTGGCTCCAGATAAATCCATAACGTTTCCGGCGGAGCCGGACCAGGCTCTGCCTGGCGATCTCTGGCAGGGGGCTCCAGTACCATCCATGTCTCGACAAACATTCACAATTCCACTCACCTCGAACCCGCTTATCATGATGCGGCGATTTGGCTATGCCCCGTATACCAATCGACAAGATGAATCAAGTTATGTTCGCCGATTATCGGGCTATGAGTTCCCCCGCTTTCACCTGTATATTCAACGAGTCGACACGACAAATGCTACTTGCTCTCTTCATATCGATCAAAAAGCTGCGGTGATTTCTGGTGCGACAGCACACGCCGGCGACTACGATTCGCCCGAGGTCTTTGCTGAAATCGCGCGCCTTCAAGGTGCATAGGATTACGGCCATCCGAAAAAGAACTGCCACCACTGGTGGTAATTTTTTTGCTCCAGGATTGCCTGAACGACACTTCTGCTCCGCAATGCTCCCTCAGACGATTGAGTTGATGTGTCACTCTTACTTGGTTGCGTATCATTCGATCCAGAGCGGGATGAATCGTCTGGTCGACTAATAATCAACGCGTGCTCACCCTCTTTCTGAAGGCCAAATTTCGTTCGTGCCTCTTGCTCTGCAAAAAAATCTGTTTGCAAAAAGGATCGCAGTTGTTCCAGTCGCTTCTGCTCTGCTTTGAGTGATTCGACTTGAGATGTCAGTGATGCGATGTCCCTGCCGGTGCTTGCCGATCGTGTCACAACCTGAACAAGCTGAAAGAAAAGGACTGCACACACGACAATACTCGCCACAAGCGCGACCCGTGAGGTCAAAAACCGTCTCAGTGTAAGTGATACATCAGTACTCATACCTATTTCCAATTTGCCGGATCTCTTCGCGGTATCGAGTGAAATTCAATCACTGGATCCTGCTGCTTGGCTGTTTTTAACTCTGACGGATGCTCTCCAGAATGAGGCACCGCACCCTTGATAACGCCGCCTTTGGGAACACGAGCAATCGCTTGCGATATGGCATTCAACGCGCCTTGAGGATCGGGTATGTCGGGAACGCCAATAGTCGTGGAGGTAAATGTTACCAGAAGAAAAAGTGTCCCGTATCTCCCAATCGTTTGCAGGGGGCCCTTCACTTCGTAGGAAAGCTCGCTGATTTGGTCAAGTTTTATTTCATTAACTTTTTTCTTAAAAAAGCCATATCGCTGTATAACCAGGAGGCGCTTACTGGTGAGAATGGTAATTGTTCCAAGCCACGCGAGTATCTTTCTTAGCGCAAGGAGAGAAAATATCGCCGCGAGAAAACCAAAAAGACCGACCCCCCTCCCCCCAAGTGAAAACAGAGGAAAAACAAAAAGAAAGAGGAGGATAATACACAGCGCGAATGGCAGAATTGAGACGCATACCGTTGCCCCATGCCGCCGGTACAGACCGATAATATGTTCTTCTTTCTCGAGTGTTACTGTTTCATGAATTGACATACCAAACGATTTGTAAAATACCGTTAATTATAAAGTTCCATTCTCCGTGTCATCCCGGGCTTGATCCGGGATCCAGAAAACCCATTTTACAATAAAAACTGGATTCCGCATCGAGTGCGGAATGACAAAATAAGTATAGCAAGAATAAGAAAATTAAAAAACCCGAGAATCCCCCGGGTATATGTTCCATGTTTTCTTCAGTCGGCAGCTATGGCTTTGCGGAAGCAAGCGTATCCACAACCACAATCTTTTTTCCTTCTAGTATTGAAAAAAGAAATCTGTCAATCACGCTTTTTCGATACAAAAATTCTTCCGTCGTCATGGTGGTATAGTTTATTTCGTGCTCTATTTCCTTTTCAAAACCATGAATGAGCTTTGCGAGTCGCGAGCGCAAAATAGTGCCGACAATGAGCAGGTCGATAGGGGTGTCGTCCCGATCGACAAAAAAACCGGTAAGAACGGCGTAGTTCACCGTTCCCAACGTATTCAGCTCTCGCTCAAGCGCTTGTTGCAGGAGCCGAGGACTTTTGAAAAACAGTGCCCGTAATTCGGCGTACAGCAAAAAACTTTGATCTGCTTGAAAAAATTTCTTTGGTTGCTTATCGAGCGACGGAAGCTTCTTTTTTACGCCTTTTGCAATCCCCGGCTTTTGCGAATCTTCTCCCTGCTGGTTTGGGTTCGTAGGAACTTCCTTAATCACGCCACTCTCGAGAAGATTTTGCAATTCGCGGCGAACAGAGTTTATCTGAGTATCGATAAGACGCGTCAGCTCTCTGATGAAAAAGGCCGTCTCAGGATGCATGAGAAAGAGTCGAAGAAGTTTTGTTCTGGTCCTTGAACCAAAGAGTTGTTCAAGCATAGGTTTCGGTGATTAGAAAGAGAAGCGGAGCGGTTATTGCAGAATTTTAAGTGTATAGTATACTGATTTTATTCAATTGTAAAGAGATTACCTCCTCTCAAGACAAGCATCTATGTATAGTGGAAAGCTTTCAATACCGGGAAAACTGAGCAATGAACTCTCCTATGTGTTCATCGACGACGAGATCGAACAGCAAAATAGTTCAGTGACCCTTTTTGGGATGTTCGACATCAAATCGGGCAGCGAGCTGTACCATATCATAATAAAGGAAGCTGTCAAACATTTTCTCGATTTCTATCATCGCGCCCACACAGCGAGTGGAGCAGGTTTTGATGAACTCGGTGATTCCGGTGAATTCATCTTCGAAAGTTCTATTCAGTACACCTACGAAAAGGTCTCAGATGCCTTGCGTGATGCTCAGGAAAAAACTGTCCGCGCCGCCCAGATTGAACTGCGGAAGGTGCACTGTATCCTCGGTGCGCTGATTGATGACACCCTTTTCCTCTCCATTACCGGCACTGCGCTTTCACCCTTTCTGATGTATCCGACAATCGACAAGCAAGGTTCGTCGCGCTATTCGATGCTGAACATCATTAAACAAAGTGGCGACTCTGCCCCCGATACCACATCGCGACTTTTCGCCACAATCATCAGTGGAAAAATATCAGTCCCATCAAGTACGATAATAATATGTAATCAAACATTGCTTGACTACATAGACCCTCAACACATTAAACAAATTGTTTCAAATACGCCCATTGCATCAGTAATGAAAAATTTTCATGCGATTCTCTCAAAAGTGAATTCCCGAGCCGACTTTAGCGCGCTTCTTTTTTCGAACGCACCATCCGGCCTCGATCAGCAGTATTCAAAAACACGCTCAACGATATCATCAACATCGATGCAGGGACTCAACGGGACAGAGGAAAGAACGCACTCCATCCTTACTCCCGCTGTCCAGCCCTATTTAAAAAAATATTCCAACCAATTCCTTCGGAGTATTGTCGTCCTTTTACAGCGAGCTGTAAGCGTGGCTATCGGCTCACTGCGATCTTTTTTCTCACCTGAACGAATGACAGCAGCTACACGAGCATGTAAAAAAATTCTTGGTCGGATACTGACCGAAATTCGACATTTCCCCGACAGTGCTCATCGTGTATGGAATTCACTCCGCTCAATAATCACTATTCTCCGCTCAGCTGATTGGACGCATATCTCATCACGCTGTTCCCACTGGTACAATGAAAAGAAGCATATGATCCTTGGGCTGTTCACCGTATATCGACAGCGCTTTCTTGGTCTCTCTCGACAATCTCGTTCGTTACTTATATTGAGTGCTCTTTTTATTGTTCTTTTTATCGCCTCTCTGGTAAGTATGCAGTTTCGAAATGGCGCTGCGTTGGCCGGAACAAGAACGCGTGAAATCATTGCCGGTATTGAACAAAAGAATGACCAGATTGACGCAAGCTTGCTCTATGACGACCGTGACAGAGCGCGGTCGCTATTGGAAGAATCGAAAGCGCTCCTGGCCCTGGTTGACAAGAAATATTATGCTCGCACCGATTATAAAGCTGTTGCGGAAAAGATTAAAAAGAGTGATGCCCAGATTAATAATATTATCCGTATCGATACACTCGATGTTGTCACCGCTCTTGTGTCTGAACAGCAGGGCGCGCTTACGGGGCTCCACAGTATTGGCAGTGGTTCAACACTTCTTGTCTACTCGTCTGACACCCTCTACCTTTTTGACGAACTAAAAAAAGAGTTAAAACAACTCAGTAATATACAGGGAAAAATCAAGAATATTTCATGTGCAGTGGCTGCTTCCAATACATTGTTTTACTTTTGTAGCGCTGACAATTCTCACCTTATCACTCTCACCCTTCCCGATCAAACAGTTGCAACAGTTTCTCTTCCGCGACACGCAGGTGAGACATCACTGGATAGTGTGCAAATCTACAACAACCGACTCTATGTACTCACAAAAAATAGCGGGGCTCTCTATCGCCATTTAAGTGTCGCCACCGGGTTCTCGCGCGGCACGCCTTGGACACGCCAACCACAGGAGCCGCTCAAAGAAACCCGGACATTTGCTGTTGACGGAAAAGTATATGCCCTCGGAACGGATGGGAATATCCGACTCTATGCAACGGGTACTATCCAGGAACGTCCAACGAGTGAGGCGACAAAGAACGTACTCATCCATGCGACCTCCCTCTGGACAGATAACGAAGATCCTTTTCTCTTCGCGCTTGTTCCGAGTGAAAAAAAGATAGTAGCGATAAACAAGCAAACGTTTGATCTGTCAGCACAGATTGTTTCGGATCAATTCACGGACCTGCAAGGGTTTTCCGTCAATCGAACAAAAAAGGAAATTCTTATCCTCGATGCGGGCAGGATTATACGAGTACCATTTGATATAAAATGAGTATAGTGAATGTTGTTCACCATACTCATCCCCCGATGGCCATCGGGGGATCCATACTATTCGCAAAGTAAAACACCCATCCGAGACCTCGGATGGGTGTTTTCTCTATACTCACCAGTGAAGATATTACTTGAGATTAACTTTTCCGCCTGCTTCCTCGAGCTTCTTCTTCATTGCTTCAGCATCCGCCTTGCTCGCACCTTCCTTTACAACCTTGGGCGCGGCGTCAACGAGATCTTTTGCTTCTTTCAAACCAAGTTGGGTCAATTCACGGACTACCTTAATGACCGCAATCTTGTTTGCACCACAGTCGAGGAGTTCGACATCAAACGATGTCTTCTCTTCTGCGGCCGCGGCGTCACCGGCAGGAGCTGCCGCAACTGCCATGACTGGGGCTGCCGCAGAGACACCAAGCTTTTCCTCTAATACTTTAACCAGTTCTGCCAAATCGAGAACACTGAGGTTTTCGATTTTTGCAACGAGATCCTTAAATTTTTCTGGGACTTCAACGTCCTTTTTTTCATCAGACATACGATACGAATTTACGATTTATGATGGTTGAATTAAGATTTGCTTTGTGAATATGCATTAAGAACCTGAACCAGAGAGCGAAGTGAGCCACTGAGTACACCGACAAATCCTTGCATTGGTGCTGCTAATGTACCAACAAGTTTTGCGCGCAATTCATCGCGTGATGGAAGGAGCGCAAGTGCGCGAATTTGAACACCGGTGAGCACCTGATCGCCGCTGGTCGCGTCTCTCAAGAGCCCTGCGAGAATACCGAGCTGCTCGAACTGCTTTTTCATTGTATTCAGTACTCGGGCAGGCGCCACCTGATCGGCAAAACCGAACACTGTCGCTACTTCCCCGTCGAGTCCCTTGAAATCAAAGGAATTGATTCCTGCGTCAAAAAATGCGCGTCTGAGAAGCGTTTTTTTAGCTACGAGACATTCCATATCCTCCTTGCGAAGGCCATTTCGGAGCGACTCAATTTCCTTCACTTTGAGCCCCTTTACATTAGCAAAAACTATTGACGTGCTTTTGCTGATACGGTTCCCAAGACGATCAAGAATATCTTCTTTGCTTTTTCGTGAACGTGCCATACAAATTATGGTGTAGGTTGGCGGTTGGAGCTTAGTGAAAAAACCAAACCGGAAAACCTAAAATAAAAAGCTGTGCTTTCGCACAGACAGACAGGGAATATCGACCTCTAAGAAAACCATATGAGTTCCTCTTAGTTGACCCTCGATAGGGAATTAAGGTCCGATTAAAATCGAACCGCCTATTGTCTGTGGGATAATGGTGCTAGTATAGGGTTTTGATAAAATCTGTCAAGAGGACTATTCTCATGATTGTTTCTGGATACATCAACGGGTGTGCGAGAACGATACTGCGTACAGTGCGCAATAAATCTGCTTGGTGTTCGGTATGCTGCTTTTCCTGACTTCCCTTTTGTTCTGGAATAGTTCTTCATCTCTTTTTTGAAAGATATTTTATTTTATTTCTTACATGCTCTTCGAATGTTTTACTGTAAATAACTTCACCCGTCTCGGTAGTAAGAAAGAACCAATACGGATTGGCAGCAGGTGTCAGTGCTGCTCGTATCGCATCGATTCCGGGATTGCAAATCGGTCCCGGTGGCAGACCCTTGTTCCGATACGTATTGTAGGGGGACTCTACCACCAGATCGGAGGCCCTCGCACCGGGATCTGCCCTTCCCGTAACGTAGTTAATGGTCGAGTCGGCCTGAAGCGGCATACCCCCCTTGATTCGTCGATAAAAAATATCGGCAACCATCCGTCGATCCTTACCACTTTTCACCTCTTGTTCCAGAATGCTCGCCAGCGTCACAACGTCATTCACGCTGCGTGACTGCGCGCTTGTTTCCTTCTCAATATCACCGGCGTACTGCCGCGCGAAATTTTCTAGCATTTTTTCTATGATATCAGTCGCGCTACTCCCCTCGTATATACGGTACGTATCGGGAAATAAATATCCTTCGAGCGATATTCCATGAATTCTTGATTGGAGAAAAGGAAATTCACGTGAATAATCCTTAAGCGTCTCACTCAGAAAGTCCGCGCGCGAAACAATACTGTTACTTTCCAAATACTGGGCAATATCGGTAATACTCCATCCTTCAATAAAACGAATGGTTAATTCCTTCCGAGGCATACCCTTTACAAAAAGTTCAGCTGCGCCAATACTGCTCAGATCTTCTGTTATGCGATATTCTCCCGCCTTCAGTGGTGCTCCAGAATAGATACTTTTAACAAGAATTTTGAAAAGTTGCGCATTACGTATAATACCTGCCGAGGCAAGCATTTTACTCGCCTGCGAAAGTGATAATCCTGATGAAATAGTAATGACGCGCGGTGACTGAAAAGAAATTGGCTCAAATATCGTAAAGGACGCCCAGAAAGCACTGCATACCAGGAGCACAAAAAAAACAGCGGCGCCCACTGCAAGGAACCTGCGAACACCGCTCTTCGAACTGGGTCGGGAAAATTCATCCATACTTTTTTTTCCAAAACCGCAGAAGACGCGGGAGTAAATCGACTGCAAGTCGCCCCGATATAACACCAACAACGATTCCAGCGATACTATCACCGGGATAATGCACGCCGACAACGATGCGTGCAAATGCAATCAAGAACGCAACACCGTACGCTGGAACACGCCAGCGCGGGTATACGGTTGCGCACACGGTGGCAAGCGCAAATGAGACGGCAGTATGATCGGACGGAAATGACTTCCCTGATACTCCATCGATCAATGGTGTCAGCTGTAATGTTATAAATGGCCGCGTCCTAAAAAAAAGTGCCCCGATACACTGGTTTACCCCGAAGGCGATCGATACTGCGAGTATACTGCCGGCGAATGACTTGCGCCCAACCCAGACAGAAAATACAATGAGCGGTGCGAAGAAATAGATTGCGTAGCGAGCAAAGAATACTGCGAGAATATCAACGAATGGAAGGCGTCCAGCCAGCCCGTGAATAAGAAGAAATAATTGGGTATCCATGTTTGACACGTTACAAGGGGAGCAGATGTACGATATCACGAACTGTGACCACGGCGAGCAATACGATAAGGAGGATAAATCCCACAACATG
>OBEQ011758542.1_pt1 | contig 20137 bp, 27 predicted proteins | sample 1670901 | NCBI WGS metagenome assembly OBEQ01 (sample SAMEA104232315, study PRJEB22302) | groundwater metagenome | biome: forest; feature: aquifer; material: groundwater | place: USA | collected 2011-08-07 | depth 5.4 m
ACGTGCCGGAAGGTTTCGTCGGCGTTGACGGCAGTCTCGCGCTCGTCGTCGCCAGCGCGTGATGCCCTACGTTTTCGAGCAACCGAGCCGTGCCCGCGTCACACGGATTGGGAAGCACGAGGATCTCGGGGCCAGCGTGAAGATGGCGAAACAGCTCGCCCCGGCGTCGGGCGTCAGATTCATCCATGCAGAGCCCACATACACCAGGAGGACTGCCAGATGTGACCCCAAACGCCGCGCTTGCGCGAGCTGATCACGTTTGGTCCACCTTGCCGCTTCGACCCCGCCGATGGATCTTCGGTGTGCGGCGCCTGCCCGATGGCGGAGCGGTGCCCTCGGCGCAGCCTTCTACGCTCCGGTCGGACTAATCGGTCACGTCAGCGCCGCCGTCCGCGGCCCTCGGGTTTCCGCGCCGGCACCCATTGCCCGAGCTGGGCTCGAGCTTCCGCCTCGGACAGTCCCCGCGCGACCTTCGCGACGTCAGGTGGCACCCACTTTGGAAAAGGGGTCGAGATGTTTCGATGCGCCCCTGTCTTCGTGTGTTCTTGCTTGATGGCCGTGAGGCTCTCTTTACCGAGCACGTCTACAAGCCTGACCAACGCCGGCCAAAGGCTGCGATGAACAAAGGTGATCTTCCCGTCCACGAGCCGGAAGCTGAGGACGTCGGGCGAGTCATCAATCTCGCCGAGCGCGCGAAAGATGTCAGATCCCTTTTTGTGAGCCCACCAGCTTCCACGGATCGGCTCGCCAGCGATCGCCTCGGCGAGGTTCGGCACGGGCCCCTTCGCCGAAGCGAGGACGACTCCGTGTTGGGTCACGAACGCGACGGGATCGAAACGAGCGGTCATCGCGGGCGCGAGCTTACGATACGGTGAGCCGCATGATCGATCACATCTCCCTGGGCGTCTCCGATCTCGCCCGAGCCGCCGCCTTCTACGACGCGGTCCTCACACCGCTCGGGTACGTGTGCCTCGTTTCCAAGGAGCGGGGCGTCGGATACGGGACGCAAGGGGCGAAGGACGAGGCGTTCGCGATCCTCGCGGCGGGCGAGAACGCGAAGCCACCGGGGGCGGGCTGTCACCTGGCGCTCACGGCTCCGAATCGTCAAGCCGTCGATTCCTTCCACGCGACCGCGCTCCGCATGGGCGCCGTTGACGAAGGGGCTCCAGGGCTCCGTCCCCACTATGGCGATGGCTACTACGCGGCGTTCGTCCGCGATCTCGACGGGTACAGGCTCGAGGCGGTGTGTCACGAATCATGAACGCTTCACGCATCAAGCCAATGATCCGCCGCGCCGTCGAGAGCGATCTTCCCAACGTGGTGCGCCTGCTCTCGATCGCCGATGAAGGGATCGTGAAGGACGACAGCCCGAGCGAGCCGCTCGACTCCCGGTACGCGGCATCCCTTGCCGCGATTGCCTCCGATCCGAACAACATGCTTCTGGTTTCTGAGGTTGGCGGGCGCGTCGCCGGCGCCTTCCACTTCACGACCATTCAGTATGTCACCCACCGAGGTGGCCGCGTCGGCATGATCGAGAGCGTCATCGTCGATCCCGACATGCGTGGGCAAGGGATCGGAGAAGCGATGATGCGCTGGGCGGTCGACGAAGGGCGGCGACGAGGGTGCCTCCGCCTGCAGCTCACCTCCAACAAGGTCCGCAAGCGCGCGCGTGCCTTCTACGAGCGCCTCGGGTTCGTCGCGAGCCACGAGGGGATGAAGCTGAGGCTGTAAAAAGGCGGCAAACTTCGGCAAACTTCTGTTGTAGAGAGATCGTGGATCAAAGCTCCTTCCGCACCCGTTGCTTGCCGCCACTTCGGTTTCCAACGACGCGAAAGCCCGCTGCTTCAAACAAGGAGCGCGTTCCCGTCCACGCGAACGCCGCAGGTATCGGCTTCCCCTTCGAGTACGACTTCGCCGGATAGCCTTCGGCGATCTCTGCTCCGCGCCCCCTGAGAGCCGTGAGCGTAGCGCGCAGGAGAGCGGCGGCCACACCTTGCCCGCGATGGGTTCGCTTGACGAAAAAGCACGGAAGCGACCAAACCCGGTCGGCGTCCTTGCATGCCAGACTTGGCGCACGATCGAGCTTTGCGAAGTCCACGCGACGACCGAACGCGCACCAGCCAACCGGCTCCCCCTCGACGTAGGCGAGGACGCCGTGCGCGGCATCCGCCCCGACGAGAACCTTCAGTCGCCGCTTGGCCTCAGCCCCCTTTACGGCCTCCCACTTCTCTCCTCGCTGTTGCCGCCAGGACATGCACCAGCAGCCGCCGCACGCCCCGTTGGCCCCGAAAAGACGTTCGAGATCGGCCCAAAGGTTGGGCGTGAGCACGCGTGTCTCAATTCTCATTGGGTCTTCATCGAACGTTCGATCGAATTGCGAGATCGCGCAAGGCTGTACCGATCACGCAGCCGGAAACGCCCGAGCGTGGCATGGTGACGGCGAGCCCATAGGTGAAGAGCGTGATGAGCTGTTCCAAAAGTCTCGTGTTGCTGATCGCAGTGCCGATCGCCGCTTTGCTTGCGGCCTCGGGCTGCCACCGCGTACGAGCCCGCGTTGGGGCGACGACGCCAACGCCGACCCCCACCATGTCGACGACATGTCCTCACGAGCTTGGCCCTCCCGTCTCACTTCTTCATGACGGAGCGTTTCTCATGGGCGCCGCTTATGCAAGCGGTCGCATTCTCGTCGCGCTTCAGGTGCACGATGGGCCGCAAGCGCCGGGGCGGATCGAAGGTCGCTTCTACGATGTCGCGGCGCACCGCCTGGACCCACCGTTTCCTCTTACCGACACCGAAGCCTTCGATCCGCAGGTGGTGGCCGTTCAGGGGCGTTTCTTCGTAACCTGGAGACAAGGTCCTCTGCTGCCGCGGGTCCAGGTGCTGGGCCGCATGGTCAAGACAGACGGCGGTCTTGGCAAAGTGGAATCCCTCACGGGAGACGAATCCGCGCGCGTCTTCACCATCGGCCAGGATGGGCGAGTGGTCCTTGTATGGTCGATGCTGACGGAGGACGGTCGCTGCATCCTGAAGAGCGCTGCGCTCACGCCTGCATCTCGTCGTGAACCCGAAGTAACTTTGAAGGACTCGACCGACTGCTTCGCATCGCCATCGCGTCGTGGTCGATACGTCGCTACGAAGGAGGGCGTCGGCGTCGAGGTAGTCGATCTCTACGCGCGTCCCGGACCACGAAGGACCGTTGTCACGGAAGACTATGCCTTCGCGTCGGCCGTGATCGAGACCACGACAGGCGCGCTCGTGGTGTGGGAAGGGTCAAGCCCTGGCGGCGAAAACTCTGGGCTCCGAACGCGCGTTGTGAGCAACACGGGCGCGCTTCTTGGTGAAGAGCACGTATTCCCGACCTTTCACGCAGGTTTCATTCCTGCCTTGGTCTCGGATGGCGCTCGCACGTACCTCCTGACGGGCCCCCACTCGACGCTACTCGAGCTGGATCAACACGGCTCGCCGCGCGGAAGTACCTTCGACCTTACTCCGTGCTCGCCCAAGACGGGATTGTGGGTCGAGACCGATCTTGGGCCATACCTCCTCTGGGTCGAGCCCCGCCACGACGGCGGCGCATGTGCAAAAGACCGCGCGTACGTTCCGGGTCACGACGAGGCACTGCTCGCGCCCATCCGGTGTGCCTCGAGCGCATCGCCACCTTGAGGCTCGGATGATCCGAGAAAACTTCGTCGTTCTCGACATGAACACATGTCGCTCTGAAGCCGCGGTGCAGCCGCTGCTCGACGAATATGATCGCGCGGCAACCGGAATCTACATCCCCGCCATTGCGAACTGGGAGCTGACCAAGGGGACCGACGACACGCTCCCCGCATCCCTCCGCCTCCTGGCCCAGCGACCCGAAGCCGTGAGCGTGGCATTCCACACCTACGTCGTGAAAGGCCACGAAAAGAAGTACAAGCGCCGCGTCGACATCGTGGACAATCGGCACACGAGAAACATACGCGACGTGCTCCGTGGCCTTCGTGACGATACTCGTGAGATCGACCCAGCGACGGTTGCTGTCGTGCGTGAGCACTGGCGAAAACTCTTGGATCGCGAGGATGACGCAAACGTCTTGCGACAGTTGGAGCAGATTCATCGGCGGGAGCTGGCGCAGTCGCGTGCCAACCTCATTCGAGATGCACTTCAGGCCGATCCCCCTGATCGGCGGCCGTTCCGAACGTATCTCGTTGAAGCTCTCGGTGATCGCGAGGACCTCGCCCGATTCCTTGTTGGCGTCGACTACGGCCATGTGACCGCGCGCAAGCTCGCGGCGTTCCCCTCGATCTCGCTGCTCTATCTGATCGCGCTCCACGCCATGGCGTTGCGGTGGCGAGTCTTCGGAGGAGTCGCGGGGGCGCGGGACGACCGTTTGCAAAACGACATGGTCGATGCGGAATACGCCGTGCTCGCGGCATACGGACGCGACCTGGTTACGCGCGACGCGGGGGCTCGAGCCATGTACGAGGACCTGATCTCTGTCGCTGGGACACTCTGGGGGTGAGTCGGTCACCGTTTGTGCACGTCCAACGGCGGCTCGCCATCAGCCCTTCCCTTCAGTCGCCGGCTCCCTCTTTCATCGCGGTCCACATCTTCCGCTGCTCCTCCCAGTCCACGATCCGCACGATCTCCCGCATCGCGCGCTCGGTGATCTTCTCGATGCCGCGCTCGACGGTCATCAACGCGATCTCCTCGGCGATGTTGGGCGCGGCGTAGCACAAGTCCAAGAGCTGGCTCATCCGGGCGCGTGTGAAGCCGTACATGCGCGCTGCATCGGCGCGGTCCTTCAGCTCGCCGCGATCGATCATCCGCTGAATTTTGTGCGCGTGCGCGAGCATGATCGCCATGCGCGGCGGGCGCTTGTAGTTCGGGTCGCGCGGTTCGGATGCCGTAGCCGAGACGATCGTGCGCTTCCCATTGCGCGCGCGGTGGAATGGCGCGACGACGACGCGGACCGCGTACTGGCTACTAATTACGTCGGCGGATTATGCGGCACGACGGTAGTCGTGGTGGAGGCCACCAAGTATAGGAACAGCCTCGATGCGGCCCTCCAATTGAGGCGGCCGCGGAATGGGCTGCCGCTGGTCGAGACTTTGGTGCGGACGGGCCTCGTTGTAGAAGCGCACAAATTCGGTGACGAGTCGGCGGAGATGCCCTTCGCCAACAACCAGAACATGGTCGAGCAGCTCACGTCTCAAGGTTTCCACGAAGCGCTCGGCGAATGCGTTCATGTTGGGTGCACGGATGGCGCTGCGCACGACGCGAGTACCGGTTGTCGTGAGAACCCGATGAAAGATCGTGCCGAACTTCGAATCGTGATCGCAGATCAATACCTTCGGCGCCCACCCATCGAACGTGACGTTGCGCGCTTGCTGCGCGCAACGCGCGTCCGAAGGAGCGTACGTTACCGCTGCGTGAACAATCATTCGACTTTTCAGATCAATGAAGAAGAGAACGAAGACCTCACGAAAAAACGCATCATAGGTCTACACGAAGTCGACAGCCCATGTGACGTGGTTGCGAAGAAACGTTGACCACCGCTGCCCATCACCGCGACGAGGCGCGGCTCGTGACATGTAACGCTGGACTGTGCGCTTGCTTATGCGGATGCCTAGTTTGAGTAGTTCGCCACGAATACGTTCGGCACCCCAGCGCGGATTTTTGGCGGCCATGTCTCGAATGAGCGCGGCCTTCGTTGTGGGCGGTCGGCCCAACCGTCGCGAATGCCGTCGCCAGAACGCGTAAAATCCCGCGCGATGCCATCGAATAACGGTCGCCGGCTGAACGAGCAAGATGGCCGCCTGCCATCTTGGTGTCAGGCGAGTGGTGATGCCGACAACAAACCGTTGCCAGGGTGCCCACCGCACACACCCGCTGATTCTTCCGCCGCGCGGCGATCAATTGCTGCCGCAACAACGCGTTCTCGGCGAGAAGATCACTACGACTACGACAAACGTTGGCAGCCATTCCGACCGCAAATCTCAAAAGATCGAATATCGGAACGGAATAGTGCACCACCGGAGAAGATGAAATTCATCGTATCGACGAGCCATTCGCGTCCCGCACCTACACTGCGCGTAGCGACTGAAACGCACACATCTCTCGTACGGAGGGACGATGCTCCTTCTCATCGAGACCACCTGAATACTCGCGCTCGGATTTGTCGACGAGCGGAGAGCAAGGCCTTCGCCCGCGGTGCCTTGAGTGGCATTTGCTTCTCATGTTCGAGTTTTGCAGGTCTACGCGGGTCGCGACTTGGCGAAGCCGCGAGAGCCCAGAAGTGGGGTAAACTGGGCGTCCAACGGGGACGCTTGGTTCGGGCACTCACCGCACTTGATGCGCGGCTTTTCGCAGACGCCGCGCACTCGTGTTCCGATGTTGGCGCGGATGTTCGAGAAGCGCCTTCGGGCGTGCCGGGCCATGGGGTACCAGGTGGATGGGATGGACCTCGAAGACGACGACGAGAAAGACGGCGACGAATGACGAAGGGCACGAAGAAAGAATTCGTGTTGCACAAAATGAGCACGAGGCCTGCGCGCTCGAAGGCGAAGGGGCTCTCGGATGAAAGGCTCGCGGAGCTGATCGAGGAAGCGACTGTCGACGCGTATGGCCCGTCGGAGCAGATCTCCGGCTTCTACACGATGCTCGAAGAGCCCCTCGCCTGCCCATTCATGACCACGGTCCTCCGCGTCGAGGTCACCGTGGAGCGCGTCGATCTCACCAGGCGCGAAGAGATCGTCGCCGTCTGTAAACGCGGGCGGGAGCGTCAGTCGATCCCCATCCTCGAGCTTCCACTGCCGAAACCGGTGCCGGACGGCGCCGAATGGATCAAGGCGTACCGTCATTGGACGGGAGGATGATCGTCCTATGAGCGAATACCAATGCTACGAGTTCGTCGCACTCGACCGGCCGCTCGCCACAAAGCAGATGGCGGAGCTGCGCGCAATCTCGACACGGGCCGAGATTTCGCCGACGCGCTTCTGGAACGAATACGAATGGGGCGATCTAAAAGCGGATCCCGCAAAGCTAGTTGAGCGGTACTTCGATGCGCATCTCCACTTTGCAAATTGGGGCACACATCGCCTGATGTTGCGCCTGCCGAAGGCGCGCATCGACATGAGCGCACTGAAGGCGTACTTCACCGGTGGCCACGCGGCACGCCTTACGAACGCGAGCGAGCATGTAGTGCTCGATTTCACCAGCAATACTGAGGAGCTCGAATACGACGAGGAGAGTCCGGGATCCCTCGCCGCACTTGCTGCCCTGCGCACCGAGGTCATGCGTGGCGATCTGCGCCCGGCCTACCTCGCGTGGCTTCTCACCGTCCAGATGGGCGATACTGACGACGACATCACAGAGCCGCCGGTGCCCGCGAACATCGCGAAGCTTTCGACGGCGCAGCAGGCGATGGTCGAGTTCCTCCGCATCGATGTCGACCTCATTGCCGCAGCTGCATCGAGTAGCGAGGCAACCGTCGACGACGGGGAACCTTTCCGCCGCTGGGTGGCGAGCCTCTCGGTGAGGGAGAAGGACGCCTGGCTTAGGCGAGCCGCGGTCGACACGGAGCTCGCGCTCGGCAGCGAGTTGCTGCGGGAGTTCCGTGCAACGAAGACACTTAAAAGATCCGGTGCGCGCCGCAGCGTCGCCGAGCTTCGAGCGATTGCCGAGACCCAGCGCGCAACGAGAGAACACGCGAAGACTGAACGCGCGAAGAAGGCTGCGAAAGCGGCCGAGCGAGAAGACGGGCGCTCCACGCATCACGGCTCGCATAAGATGCCACGAGAAGAGCGCGTCCTCCGGACCGATCAGACCGTCAACGAACAGCTTCTGACTCTCCGGGTCGTCAAGCTCGATGTGCGGAGCTTGATCACTGCCGCCGACCGTGATCCCCGAGCCACCGAGCTCGCCGAGCAGCAAGCCAGGCGCAAGCAAATCTCCGGCGATCTGGATGTCGGCGAAGTCGTCGATCAGCACCAGCTCGCTGGCTGTGAGAGAGCCGCCGATCAGAACATAGCTCTCCGAGCACTCGAGCGCGCGACAGCGAACGTCGCCCGAGACCATCAGAGCCCGCCAGTCGCTGCTGTCGATGACACCATCGACGCGCAGGTGACCGGCGATAAGAAGCTGTCCCGTCAGAACCAGATTCCCAGGAACGCTGAGCGTGCCGTCGACGAATCGAAAAGAGTCCTTTGCGGTTTCATCGTCGACGCCCAATCCGGCCGAAATGAACGCGGGCGCCGCAGCGTGCAGCCACGGCAACGTCGGCGAGCCACGGATCGTGACCTCGTCCCCGAGGACCGGGTCCGCCAATACCGCCTTCGCGAACGCGAAGCGCTCGGGGACGTAGCTGTTGTCAATGCCGGTGTTGGGCGGCCCGCTGAAGAGTCGACGGAGGAATCGCGAGGTCGTCGTGCTCGCCGAGTCGGCCACCGCTTCGCGGATCTCACGGCAGATCGGAGTCCCGGCCGCCAAGGTGTCGATCCTGGCTCGGTCGAACGTACGCACCGGTTCAAGATATCAAAATCGGTCGAGTCGAGCCGCATTCCGGTCTCTGGCATGCGGAGCGACTACGACAGGACATCGAAGCACATTTCAGCGCCAAAGGGCGGGCGTCATGTGCGTCCCGAGCGAGGGCACGTTCGGCGGAACTGCAAATCCGCCAAAATTCGCCGTTCCAAGGCACACGTGTCCGTTCGCGCGGGGTTTTGCGCGTTCAGCCGTGGCTCGCGATGGTTGCCGTCGGCGCGGGAGGCGCCCGAGCGCCGAGGCACGCGAGCATGCGCGCGACGGTCGAGCTTATGAAGGCGTCTGCGCGCGCCGGTCTCACGGCATCGGTTGGCGATGCGTACGAAGCTCTCGCCGCCTCCATCGTTGCCAAAATCGAGCTTCCCGCGCTCGTCGTTCAGGTAGCAAGCGGTGTGGTGTTCATCCTTCTCACGCCGGGGTGGCTCAAGATGGGGTGGCTACACGGAAAGCTCGCGGGGGTCCTCGTCCTACTCGTCTTGTCGCACGTCGAAATGTTCAACGCGCGACAGATCGCGCGTTTGCGCAAAGACCGCGGCGACAGCGCCACGACCGAGATCGACGCGCGGAAGAAACGGCATGCAAGGCTGGGCGCCGTCGGGACGGTCGCGGTCGTCCTGGTCATCGGACTCGTCGTCTTCGGCCGATGACGCTGCGCAAGGCTGTTTCTTGGGAGAAGCGCAGAATCAGGGCTGACGCGCGCAGCGAACCCCCACGTTCTCGTTGGTAAACCCGGGCGGATCGCCGTTGCGTTGATCGGTCGTTTCAGGACTGCTCGAAGCCCATCCCCAATTTCGCTCGGCGCGCTCCGCAGCCGGAAGAAGGTTTGCGCAGTCGTCGCAAGGGAGCGGATACTCCGCGCGGTAGTCGAGCAACCACTCCTGAACGTTCCCCGAGAGGTCCGCGTGCCCCCATTTGCCATTTCCTTTCGGTGCATACGAGCCGACCCGCCGTAGGTCGGCAACGCTGCAAATCCCCGGACCAGAGCCGTCTCCCATGCAGTTGTACGCTGCGTACGAATTATCGATTGTCGTCGAAGAGGGCGGAACGGACCACGGATAGCTGCGCTGCTCGCCACCGCCCGCCGCGGCGTAGTTCCATTCTGCTTCGGTCGGAAGGCGGCCGCCGTCCCAGGCACAGAACGAAAACGCGATGTACCACGTCAGGCAGTTGACCGGCAGATTCTCCTGGGTACTCGGCGTATCGGTCCACGTCTGGTACGTGCTGTTGCACTTGATGGCCGTCACCAGTGCGGACGTGCTCGCGGGAAGGCCCGCATTCCACGCGTCGTTCCAACCGCTACTCGCGATCGTTGGATGGCTGCCAACGCCCGACGCCGGAGGCTTGACCTGCGTGCCGTACCCCGCCGCGACGAATCGACGAAAGCGCCCAACGGTCACTTCGAACGCGTCGAGGCGGAAATCGCTCACGGTCGCGGGGTACTGCACGTCGTTGCTCCGGTTGAAGAGACCACCCGCGACCAAAGGACTCGCGCAACAATCGATCGATTGCGTGCCGCAGGTCATCGAACTCCCGTGACAACTCGTCGGCCCAGCGTCCGCCGCATCCACCCCCGCGTCTGGAGCATCGGGACGCGCATCGGGCCCGGCATCGGGCACCGCGTCGGCAGCATCCCCGCGCGCGTCGTCCGCATCCGAGGGTCCGACGAGGGCGTCGTCGCCCGCGTCGAGGGCGCCCGCTTCGCGTACATCGGCCGCATCCCCATTGGCAGTCTCGCCTACGGCCGTATCGCGGGCCCCATCTTGGGTAGCCCCGCCGTCACCGAGATTCCCGCTCGTAAGATCGCTGAGGTCTACGAGCGAGCACGCCGTTACGGCGCTCAGCGACGCAAGAACCGAAAGTGCGGGACCCCTGCCCCGTCGGCGGCGTAGATATCCGTGACTGCATCTACGGGACATTGATCCTGAAAACGTGGATCTGCGGTCGCGATGCGTAGTCCACTGCAACGTAGAACTGGTTGGTCGTGGGATCGAACCCGGCCCCCAAGAGAATGGCGCTCCCAGCGCCAACGACCCAATCCATATTCGTGTCCGCCCAAACGCCGTATGGGTAGGGCTGGTCGGGCCTCTTCGTTCCGTTCTTCACGGCCACCAAATCGTTCACGTCGTAGGCGAGCCATTGGTATCGATACGGCCACGCGTGGGGGCCTTTGTTCGAGCTTTGGTTGTCCGCATAGTCGACGCAGTAGGGCGTCCCGTTGGGGTCGCAGTCCGTGCCGTCAAGGCCCGGGCTGTTGGTCCAACAGCCGTAACAATAGCGGCCGGTGCCGAGCGTGGTCATCACGAGCAGCGTTCGGCCTCCAGCGGGGAACGCCCACCCTCCCAACCGGGAGGTGAGATTGTAGACGCTGCTCTGGTGCGCTTCGGGATCGGGAAACTGGCATTGCCCATTCGCGCGATCGCACAGCGCGTGGTCACCGTTGGTCGCATCGATCGGATAGTTCAACACAGTCGTTCCCGTGATAGGAGCCGAGCCCAGGTGACTGAGGTCCACGACCGTCGCAGACGGACCCGCGGAGATACTGCCAATGAGCGACAGGCAGCAATTGCCAACGAGGACCGGGCCACCCAGGAGAGCTTGCCACTCCTCGGGAATCAACATCGGATGCCCGGCGATCGCGCGGGCCTGGGTGCCCGCGTTGATTTGGAAAAAACCATGAAAGTCTCCCGCCGCCAGATTGGTCGAATCCTTGTAGCCAAACGACAAGTTGGTCGTCCACGACTGCTCGGTCCCGTACCATTGAGCGTTGGAGATGTAGAATTTTCCGGTGTAGACGAGGCCCCCGAAGAAATTGATCCCGTTTGCGTCGTTCGGATCGACGGAAGTCGCTCCAGGTGCGATGTTCTTGAAGGCCTGTAGTACGTTGGCCATCGGTAAATCCGCGTACGTTTGCGACTTCGAAAATGTCTGTGGGATCTCGACCTGAGCCACCAGATTCCGATTGTTGGAGTTGCTCCCCTCGACAAAGAGCGTGTGCTTCCCGCTCGACGGGTCCAGGTACGGACTGATTCCCCTTCCGCCGTAGTTGAACTCACCGCCGGAGACTCCCGTGCTGGGCAACGCGAAGGCACCCAGGTAGACGATATCGCTATTCCGGATAAGAGGCGCCCTCGTCGGATCGCCCCCGTCGCCGCGGGGCCCCGCGTCGTTGCCCCCGTCGCCGCGGGGTCCAGCGTCGCTGCCGGCGTCGCTGCGCGGTCCGGTGTCCATGGCTGCATCGCAGCAGCCGCCGCCCGCATCGTGGGAGACGTTCCCAGAATCGGCGTTTTGTGCCACATCTCTTGTCGGTTCGGCGTCGCAGCACGGAGTCGGGACGTGGGCTGCGTCGACCCATGCATCCCCGGCATCTTGGCCTTGCGCGCCGGCTCCGGGCAGGTCATCCGTGCTGGAGCACGCTCCGAGGACCATTCCGAGCAGCACCGTCAGCAGACGACCATTGGTACAAGAGTCCATCGCTTCTCCTTTGGAATCGCCTCGAATCATCAGTGCGATCTAGAGTCAATCGATGCGAATGCCGCAATGAAGTTATTTCGGATCACGCCGTCGTAGTGCCCGATGTACATGCCGTGATAGGGATCGTCCGCATACTGTCGGTCGTTCCCATTCCCCGTTTCGCCGAGTCCGAATCCGACGCCCCGAGCACAATCCACGATAGCGTTCCGCTCGACGATCGTGTCACGCGCGCCGTTCCAGAAGTGGACTGCGGGCTCGGCCCCGCCCCCCTGTTCGCAATAGATTCGATGCGCGGCCGGCCCGCAGAGGTAACCTCCACGAGCGAGCATGTCAGCTGTCCGTCGTCGGCGAACGCCGTAGTCCCGCCGCCGCCCGTGTTCACCTTGACCTGCTGCTCGGCCCCGTCGACAACGTGGAGATCGTGCAGCACGGTCCCGGTGATATCGGCGGAAGGCCCGCCGGTGACGTGAATCGGATGGTACATGGCATGCGTAATCGTCAAGTGTGCCAGGGTCACATTCGAAGGCCGAAGCAATAGGGTCCCGTGCCCTGTCGACCGAAAAGGAGAACGCTGCGGAAACCGCGGGGAAAGGCAACGCCTCTTATGATGGTCGCAAGGTTGAAATATTGATTTTGAGTGCGCTCGCTCGCGAGGGGATTGCTCATGGGATAGTAGAGCACCGTTGTTCCGCTAATCGGATTGCCCACTCCTAGGTCGTTGGGATTGAAGACCGTCGCTGCGGGGCCGTTAGACGTCGTTTGATTGCCCGGAGAGCAGCAATGTCCTGTGAGCGCCGGCCCGCCGAGGAGTGGCTGCCACGCTGGCGAAATGAGGGTCATGAATCCCTCGCTGTCCCCTATGGGCACGTGGAAAGCCCCACGGTAAGAAATATCGGATGCCTGGGATGAGCGGGTCCCCGCCTGTCGCCGCATCGGCTCCCGCTTCGGACGTCCGCGGTCCACCGCCCCCGTATGTAGAGCAGTGAGCTCCGGTACTCCCGTCGTCCCGGGCGTCCTGGCCACCGCTGCCATCGCCCATCGCCGCTCCGTCTTTTGTGCGAGCGTCGAGACCTGCTGCGTCCGCGGCGACGTCGCCGTTCGGCGCCCCATCGACTCGCGCGTCGATAGCAGTCTGCGCACCACCGTCCCCGCCGGACCCTCTTGCGGCGTCTGCAGCGGCATTCGAATCGTCGGTACACGATGCGCAGAGCAGGCCTCCCGTGGCAACGGTCACAACGTGTCGGGCAAGCCACGGCCACCACCATCGGGCGATCGGTCTTTCGGCAGTGGCGTCGCCTCGTGTGAGGCGATCTTTATGCGTCGACTGGGGCATGCGCAGGAGCTCAAGCAAGCGCGATGCCTCCTCGCGTGCCCAGGAATTTCGAGCGAAAGGGGGGACCGGCCGCCGGCGCTGCAGGGGAGCACCGACAGATCTGCAGGCTGTCGCCTGCAACGTCGATCGATGGAAGCGGGCGCGCTTCCGCTCACCCGCGACTTCATCTTTTCGAGGGCGTGTGCTGCGTGAAGAAGGCTCGCGACCACGAGGTTCAGTGCGCATCCAAGATTGACGATTGTGAGTAGAGCTTCACATGCAGTCTCCCGCGGCATTGCACATGCCGGTCCCGGCGTCGTTTGGCCGCTCGCAAAGTTGCGCCAAGAGGGGAGTGTGCTCGGGGTTGCCGTTGTTGCACATGTCCGCCGTGCACGTGTTTTTGTCCTCCGGAACGTCGGTGTCGTCGTTCATGGTCATCGTCGCGCCGATGCCGTTGCACACGCGTTTTTTGCAGTCGCCCGCCAGCTGCAGAGCCGTGGGGGTGAACCTAGGCGTGAGCGCCACGCCGCAAACGTGGTTCGAGCAGATGCTTTGCGAGCATTCGGTGTCGCTGCCGCCGCAGTCGCTCGGGACCAGGCAGCCACCGTCGGGCACGATCACCGAGGTGTCCGTGGCATCGGCTGCGTCCGCGCCCGTCTCGGGCTCGCTCACATCGCGACTCGTGTCGGTGGGGGCGTCGGCGTCGGTGGTCGCTTCTCGGGTCGCATCGGTGTCCAAGGTCGCGTCCGTACTTGCGTCCTGCCGGAAAGAACCGTCCTCGGGCAACGAGCCGGCCTCCCCGTCTGGCGACGCGGCGTTGGGCAATTCGTGGCCACCCGCGATCCCGCCGAGGTCTGCACAAGCACCCCCCGAGGCGATTCCCAAGAGAAGCAGCGAGGCTTTCGCAAGGCGCATTCGTAGAGTTTGCTTCATGGTTTGCTCGTGTCTGAGAGATGGTCAGCGCGCGTTGCTCCTCGAAAGAGCCTCATCCACAAAGTCGAGATTGGAGGCGAGCGGCGCATACAAATTCCCGCCGCTGGCGTCGCATTGGGTCTCGTCCCCCCCGCTCAGCACGCCCGCGATCTCGTTGCTGCCGCGCGCAAGGAGAGGGCCCCCGCTGTCGCCGATGCAGCTCGTCCCGGTTCGAGAGCGAGCTCGAATCATGCCCGAGGCGTCCATCCCTCCCTCCACGCACAAGGGCAGCGCTTTTCGGATGTCGGAGTCGGTTCGGATCATTAGGGATAATGTAGGCAAAATACCTACCATACTGTAACTATATGTTAATACGTTGTTACTTCGCGATCACCGGATGAGCCGCCCCGCCCAGCAAAACGAACGATCCACCACCCGACCCCGAGTCCGAGTCCGACCCCGAGTCCGAGCCCGACTCCGACCCCGACCCCGACCCCGACCCGACCCCGACCCCTATCTCGACGATGACCGCGCAGCTGCCCGGTAGCCCGCCGCCCGAGCGAGCGTCACCGATGTGAATCGTGCTGGACCGCGTCTTGCCGTCCACCTCGCGTGGGCGGTAGTCATGTGGGGCCTCTCCCTCTCCACGAAAACGAAGAACTCGTCACGCTCGACACGGCAGATCACGCGATACGGTCGGTTCAATCTGGACGATCCGTAGCGACGGGCTCTGCCGTTGTGAGCTCTGAGTCGCGACATTGTCGATATATGACAATGTCAAAAGGTGATCGAACGCTTCGGGAACCGTTTGGCAGCCGATCGACCTCGAAACGAAGCTCGTTCGTCGTTTTCCTCCGGAGCTCAGACGACGTCGTGCTCATCGATCGGCTTGCCAGCGAGCGGTCCCGGAGTGGAAATGCGGCCCCGCAGCATGTCGCGCGCACCGCATGAGTACCCGAAGGGACAAGCAACGAATCGACGGCCCGTGTTACAGAAGCCGCTGTGCGCCAAGGTCACCTCGAAGCCCTCAAGCCCGTGTGCCCCATCTGCCGGGAGGGCCGCGTTCTCGTTTCCGATGTTATCCGCGGCGACGACCAGGACGTGGAGCAGGGGCTGCTTCGCTGCGAGAATGCCCCCTGCGGTCGCGAGTACCCCGTGGTCGATGGGATTCCGATCCTCGTACGGGATCCGAATACCTTCGTTGGGGCGCAACACTTTGGGTTGCTCGCTCGCGACGATCTGCCCGAGGTGCTCCTTCGTCTCATCGGGGACTGGGCGGGTCCGGGTTCGCCGCTCGACTCTTTGAGGCAGGGCACGAGTACCTACGCGGCAGCTCACTATGGCGACTTGGATGTAGACGGGTCGATCGGTGCGGAGGCTGCGATTGCCACGATCCTCGATCGTGGTCTTGAGCACGTCGCGCGCGCGCGCCGTTCGGTGCAGGGCCCCATCGTCGACCTCGGTTGCTCGGTCGGTCGGGGCACGTTTCACCTCGCAGCGCGGACTGCCACGAGCGGCGCGCCCCTCGTGATTGGGGTCGACCTCGACTTCACCAAGCTTCGGTTCGCTCGTCGCGTACTCGTCAACGAAGAAGTCCGCTATGCGCGAAGACGCGTGGGTGCCGTGTATGACGAGCGCTGTTTTCGCGCGAGCTTCGACGAACGCCATCGCGTCGACTTCTGGTGCGCGGATTTGATGGCGCTCCCCTTCGCGCCCAAGACATTCGGCTTCGCGGCGAGCCTGAACGTGCTTGACTACGTCGCGAGCCCCCTTCTGCACTTGACGTCGCTGCGAGATCTCGTGCGACCCGGAAGCGCGGCGCTCGTCACGACGCCGTTTGACTGGTCGCCCGCGACAACCGCACCAGAGGCGTGGTTGGGAGGTCACTTCGCCGGCGAGACGGAGAGCGAGCGGGTCGTGCGTTTGCTCTTGGGGGGAAATCACCCGATGGCGATCGAGGACCTCCAGCTTGTGGCGGAGGAATCAGGCCTCGCATGGCCACTTCGCTTGAACGCACGAAGCACACTGAAATACGAGGTGGACCTGTTCGTCGTTGCGCGGCGCTCGTAGTCGAAGGAATCAATCACCTTCGCCCTGCAGCCAGCCCGAGAGTGCTGCGTTGGGAACGATGCGCGCGAAGTCGGCATTGCACGCGGTGCTGGAAGGAATCCCCAGCGCAACGGCATGGAGAACGGCCTGCTCCGCCGGGTCGAGACCCAAGAGTCGCTCGAGCGGCTCGTCGGACACCGCGCACGTTGGCGCCGCGGCAAGGCCATGATGGGCTGCGCACACCAGCATGTTCTGCGCGATGTGTCCGGCCTCGATGAGCACGACGCGAAGCCCGCCCGGATGAGGGTACTTCCACATCGTGCGCCGGAAATTCGCGACGAGAAGAATCAACGCCCCGGCATGTTCGAACCACTGTTGCGCCCCTACGAGATCGGAGAGCTTCGGAAGCTGCCCACCCTGGACCGGCGCGAGAGAATTGTCGACACCGGCATAGTGATAGACGCCGGGCGCGAGCCCTTCCACCGACCGGGCGCACACGTAGGCCTCATACGGGTTACGAGCACCGCCGGATGGCGTCATCTTGATCGGAAGGCGCTCCGGCGCCGGGCCAGACATCTCGGCGAATCCAACGATGGCCATGCTCCCAAAGAGGCAATCGCGCAGCTTGGCGATCGGGAGCGGCGCGTCGGCGAAGTTGCGGCGACTGCGACGTGCTCGAAGGATCGAGAGCACGCCGTGATCGTGAGGGGGCGGTGGGAGAACGAAGGATTCCGGGTTACCAGCGTGATCACGGTAAAGGTCAACAGCGGGCGTCGTTGTGGAACGATGCTCGAGCCAACTTCCGAGGCTCTCGACGGATTCGTAGCTGGTATTTCGAATACCAAAGTGGAAGATGCCCGCGGTAAGTCCCCACTCCCACACGCTCGCGAAATGGGCATCCCGCTCTGCCGCTTCGGAGCCCTCGACGACAACGATACCCGTATCGATGAGTCGAATCAGCTCAGTCCCGACGATCGAGCGATCGCACGTCGCAGCGAGGCGCCCGAAGACGGCGTCGGGCTCCATCCAATCGTCGAGTCCTTGGAGCAGCTTTAGGCCGATGCCGTCTTCAAGACGCGTTTGCTTCTGTGTAACGTAGTCGAACGCGACGACGTCTTTCCCGACGAATACGACCGCCAACGAGCGAGAACGGCGCAGCCGAATCACTGGGAGCTCCGACCGCGGGCAGATCGCTACTTCGATGATCCGGTGGCCGCGCCGCTGTGCGGGTATGCGCCGCCGTGCGGGAACGCGCCGCCGTGCGGGAACGCGCCGCCGTGCGGGAACGCGCCAGTACTTCGCAGAGTTGGAAAGCGCTCGGTGGCTACAGCCGAAGAAATACCGCCCAATTCGGCGACGAGGCTCCGTGCTCGGAGAATTCGATCAGACCCGGTTTGAATTTGTTCCATGGCACCTCCATTTCGCGCTGCTGGTATCGCTTCGTAGCAGCGTCGTCAAGGAGCGCCCGATCCTGACCCCCGAGGATGCGAGGCTTGCAGCAATCGCGCTAAGGGGGGTCTGTCGCCCTCGAGCTGAGGGATCCCCTCAGAAATGGGCATATTTGTCGAACATGTCGGAGGCCGATGAATCCATGGCGGAGGCGCTCGTCCAACCCGCATGATGACGACCACGAACATCCCGGATACGAAGGCCAACCGGCGCCGCGCGAAGGTCCGCGTGGCGCCCGCGACGATCGCGGCTCTTTTGGAGCACGATCCAGTGGCCTTCCCCACACATCCGGATGCTCGGGTGACACCCTCCGGGAGGACCGATTCGGAATCTGGAAAATCCAGGAGCGCCGTCCGGGCCCGTTCGGGAGGCAAACCGAGAGCTGGGTGTCCATAGACCGCGAGCCTTACGTCGCAGCGAGACGGGACACGGTAGCCACCCGCGATGCCTTGGGATTCGGATGCCGACTATCGAACTGCGTGCATAGTGCCCAGCGCCGAGGTCGTGGCCGTGTTCGAGGCGGTGGAGAACTGGGCGGCGTGAGCCGTCACACAGTTCGTGAGATGATCAGATATCGTTCCCGTCATCCTGGATGGCCAAATATGCGCGCCAAAACAAATGCGTGACGATGGTTCCACCAATGAAGCCGAGCACCGCTCCAATCGTACCGCCCAGGAATGCGCCCAGGATTCCGACGCCGACTCCACCCAATATCGGGGGTGCCACTTCGAGCTGGAAAGTTGCGAACTTTTGGAACATGCCCCCCGGTATTCCTACTTGTCGATCGTTTCACCGAGGCTCGCGGAGAGACGCGCGCGGACGGCTTGTATCCGGATGAGCAGCTCGCGAGATTGAACTTCGGGATGCTCTTCTAGGAGCGCCAGGACATCAGCCACGTCGTGCTCACGCCTGCTCGGGCGACGATTCGATTCCTCAGCGGCGGTCAACTTGAGCAAGACGAGGTCGGCGACCGATGCCACGCGCAGGCGCACGCCATCGCCGAGTTCGATGGTGGTAGCACGCCGCACGGCGTCGGCGACGCCCACGTCCTCCGCAGAAAACTGCACCGCCGTGCGCTGCGTGATCAAACCGGGTCCTGGCGCACGCCAGTTGTCGCTGTGGGCGTGACGACCGGTGTGTTCAAACCCCGCACGGCGCAAGGCGTCGCTTGGCACGTCGGCGTAGGTCAGTACGGCCAGATCGATATCGAGGGTGGTCCGAGGATCGGCCGTGTGGATCTGCACAGCGACGCCTCCGATGAGAGCGTAGGGGACATGCTCCTGCTCCAGCAGAGCAGCGATTAGTCGCAAGGGTTGTTCCTTCGAATCCCCCTCGGATCGGCCCATGGTTTCACTCCACATATAGTCCAGCGCATATCCTGTGGCCAGGCGTTCACGAGCCTCGGTTGTGCCTGGCGCGGGCATGAGATCAAAACTGTAGCACCTCTCGAAGCAAGAAGGCGCGTGGTGCAGAAAGCCGTGGAGCCGGGCCGGCCCCGTGCTTTCCCAAAGAAACGCGGAGCAATCACATCGCTCGCGCCTTTCGTCGGACTGGCGTGTCGGCTCGCCACTCGCCCGCATTGCGCCTCGCAGGAGCACGGTCCTTCGCGATCTCCCTCGGCGCACGCCGCGCAAAATGCGCCGTACATCGAGGTTTCGCGCTTGGTTTCGGAGACCTGAATGGACTGAAACCGCTCAACCGCTCGGACTATCGAACCACGTGTGGTGAACGCCTCGCCTGTCCACGCGACAATCTCTGGGGTCATCTTGATGCGGCGTCGGGCTTCGCGAAGTTGACGGGCGAGTTTGGCCGGGTTGATAGGCGGGGAACTCCACCAAGCTACGCTCCCGGATGGCGCACAGCGAGCAGCTTGCTGCCGCTCTCCGTTGCGCACCAGGGTTGGCCCCGGTCGCCGGCCTGGCGCCGCCCCGTCCCCCTCGCCCTTGCTCGGGCCGCTCACCTCGTAGTGCTGCGTGCCGGGCACATGTCCAGCTCGCCCCGAGCAGCGTGATAGTGACCCGCGGCGTGATTATTGTCGGCGTGGCGCTGAGCGCTTGCTGGATCACGACCGCCGTGTTCGTCGCCGTCCAGCGTGCCGAGCTCCTCCGTGAAGTGTTTCACCCTCCGGCGCGGAAGGTCCTCATGCCTACCGTACACCTTGCCCTCGAAACGGAGGCGACGGCGCTGGCGGCAGGGGTCACGCTGGTCGTCGTTCCTATCCTCGCGATCGTCGTCGCGCGCCGGTGGTCGGGCGGCCCGATAGGGATCCTCCTCGGGACCGCGATGCTCGTCGTCACCAGCATCGGCTGTCTGTTTCATGTGCACGAGGCCAGTCTGCACGGCTGCGGCTTCTCCTCCGGCGACGACACGAACGGCTCCTGGCGTCCTTCTCCCCCGTCGCCAACGCCGCCGCCGCCC
>OBEQ010305806.1_pt1 | contig 20136 bp, 20 predicted proteins | sample 1670901 | NCBI WGS metagenome assembly OBEQ01 (sample SAMEA104232315, study PRJEB22302) | groundwater metagenome | biome: forest; feature: aquifer; material: groundwater | place: USA | collected 2011-08-07 | depth 5.4 m
GTCAATCACACGCGCTTGGATTGCGTGATCGGCTCGGCCGGCGGGATGCGGCAGGCGGTCGTTCAGGCGTTGCACCACACAAGACACCGCAAGGCGTTCGGAAAATTTTTGATCGACCAGCCGTTGATGCAGAATGTGTTGACCGACCTTTGCATCGAGTCCGAGGCGGCGACGATTCTCATGATGCGGCTCGCTCGGGCCTTCGATCAACAGAAAAACAAAGATCAGGAAGGGGCCTTCCGCCGGATCACAAGCGCGGTGGCGAAATATTGGGTCTGCAAAAGAGGTCCGATGCATGTGGCCGAGGCGCTGGAATGTCTGGGCGGCAACGGATTCGTCGAAGAAGGAATCATGCCGCGCCTCTATCGTGAGATGCCGTTGAATTCGATCTGGGAAGGATCGGGCAATGTGATCGCACTCGATGTCGTGCGGGCCTTGGAAAAAGAACCGGGAACCTTCGAGGCGCTTCAACAGGAAATCAATTTGGCAAAGGGAGCCGACAAACGCCTCGATACTTTTATCGACCGCCTTCAAAAAGACCGCAATGAATTGCAGTCATTGACCAGTGTCCGCCGCGTCGTTGAAAACTTGGCCCTGGCCCTCCAAGGATCACTCTTAGTCCGTTTCGGCCACCCCGCCGTCGCCGATGCCTTCTTCGCCTCGCGCCTCTCCGGCGACTGGGGCCACGCCTTCGGGACTCTTCCTTCGAAGGTTGATTTTCAAGCAATTCTCAAAAGGTTTTCCTGGTAAGGGGAACGGACGATCCCTTTTTCCGTGATGATTGCCGTCACTAATTCGTTTGGTGTCACGTCAAAGGCGGGATTCAGGACCTTGATCCCTTCGGGGGCGATGCGTTGGTGATAGAAATTTGTCACCTCTTCGGGGTCTCTTTCCTCGATCGGGATCTGATCGCCGGTGGGGCACGCAAGGTCGATCGTCGAAAGCGGGGCGGCGACGTAAAAAGGGATGTCATGTTCGCGCGCCAGGACGGCGACTCCGTAGGTGCCGATTTTATTCGCGACGTCGCCGTTCGCCGCGATCCGGTCGGCGCCGACGATCACCTTTTGAATCTTCCGCTTGCGCATGAGAGACGCGACCATGTTGTCGGTCACGAGTGTCACCGGGATCTTATTTTTCTGCAGCTCCCAGGCGGTCAGCCGCGCCCCTTGGAGAAACGGGCGCGTCTCTCCCGCGATCACCTCGAACCGTTTCCCTTTTTCCCAGGCGGAATAAAGAACGCCCAAGGCCGTGCCCCAACCGGCGGTCGCTAAAGCGCCCGCGTTGCAATGGGTCAGGATTGTTTCTCCGGATTGAATCAATGCTTGGCCAAAGTTTCCCATCCGTCGATTGATCGCGACGTCTTCTTCGCAGATCGTCAAGGCTTCTTCTTGAATTTTCTTTTTGAGTTCCGGAATCGGGAGGGTCGAATTTTTTTGAATGAGATTTCTCATCCGATCGATCGCCCATTTCAGATTGACCGCCGTCGGGCGTGTTTCCAAAAGTGTTTGAAGGACCGACTCCATTTTCTGGGAAAAAATTTCAAAAGTTTTGGCGTCGATCCCGAGGGTCCCTAAGGCGACCCCCATCGCCGCCGTCACGCCGATCGCCGGAGCGCCGCGCACCACCATCGCCTTGATCGCATCGGCGACCTGTTTGTAATCGGAACACTCGACATAGGTCTCCTCGACCGGCAATTTTCGCTGGTCGAGGAGGATGACTTTATCTTCTTTCCATTCGATTGTTTTGAAAGTGGTCATGCCTACAAACGATCTTGCAACTCATGTTGAATCAACTTGTTAACGCTTTCTCCGGCTTGGACTGCTTTGATGGCGAGGGCCTTATGCAATTCGGCCGGGATCCGGAGTAGAATTCTGCCTGAGCATTTTTTACCCAACGTCGATTTGGGTAAAGGGCGCCCCTCTTTTTTGAGCAAGGAGACCGCCCCTTCTACAGCCTCGCATAGTTCGGAAAAGACCTTGGATTGACTCCTTCCATGAACGCCCCCGAGGATCAAACCGGGCGCTGTGCCGATATAACAACCATCCTCTTCCGACCACTCGACTACCTTAAGATACTTGTCACTTATCTTTTGTTTCATTTTTGAACCTCCTTCAAAGCCTGCTTGGCCGCCTTTTCCTGGTAGGGTTTGGCATCATCCCCTTCTCTTCCCGAGATCGTAATGGGGAATCGATAGTCGGGGTGTAGGAAGTTCCGATGGCTTCCTTTGCCACCACGGTCCCTAAATCCAGCGCTCTCCAACTCACGAATGAGTTCCCGTATCTTTCTGGGCATAGGGCCATATTGATATCAGTATGATATCATATGTCAACGTTTTGGCTATCGGTTTTTTTAGGAACTCAAAAAGCCCTTGAATCTCTCGATCACCATCGTCAGGCGCGGGAGGAGGGAAAACAGGGCGAGACTGATCAGAACGACGCCGATTCCCTGAAAAAGCCGATGGACAAACAGGGGAGAGAGCCGCTTTTTCACCGACTGCGCCAGACAGGCCATGGTCGTCCACCAGAAAAAACTCCCAGAAAAAACTCCCAAGGCGATCTCGACGTATTGGATGTGGCGACGCTCCTCCGGAATCAGATCAGACCCGACGAAGAGGGCGGTGAAGGCGATGATCGTGAGCGGATTCAAAAGGGTGACGAAAAAAACCGAAAGCGCATCCCAGAGATAATGATGAAGAAAACGCTGCGACAAGACCTCGGCCGTCTCCAGATGAGGAGGTTTACGGAAATAAAAATAGACCCCGACGATCAGCAGGACGATGCTTCCCACCGGACGGAGAAAGTGATGGTAGCTCTCAAGTTGTTCCAAAAGGGCGACCAGCCCCAAGGCCGCGAGGAGTCCTAAGAGGGCATCGGCCAGCGCCGCTCCGAGGCCGCTCGCGATTCCGGCCAGTTGTCCGACGCTGAGGCTTCTTTGAAGGATCAAGAAGGCGACCGGGCCGACCGGAATCGCCACCATCCACCCTAAAAAAAACGCCTTTGTGAAGAGCATTACAATTTCCTTTTCAGTAATTCATTCACCTTCGCCGGATTGGCGCGACCGCCGGTTTGTTTCATCACCTGCCCGACAAAAAAACCGATCAGTTTTTCGTTTCCGGCCTTGTAGCGTTCAACCTCTTTCGGGTTGGCGGCGATGATTTCGTCGATCGTTTTCTCTAAGGAGGAATCGTCCGAGATCTGGCTCAAGCCTTCTTGTTCGACGATTTTTTCCGGAGGTTGTCCGGTCTCGAAGATCTTTTGCAGGACCGTCTTGGCGACGCTCCCGCTGATCTTTCCTTCATCGACCAGTTTGAAGGTTTCAGCCAAGCGGGCCGGCGTCAGAAGGCTTTTGGGGATCTGCGTCTCGTCCGCCTTGATCATTCTTAGAAATTCATTGATCACCCAGTTCGAAATTTTCTTGGCATCGGGATATTGCTTGACGCACTCCTCGAAGAAATTGGCGATCCCCTTGGCGGATACCAGAATCTCGGCGTCGGTGTTGGAGAGGTGATATTGAGAAACGAATCGTTCCTTCTTGGTGTTAGGCAATTCCGGCAATTCTTGTCGCACCTTCGCGATCCATGGTTCATCAACCAGGAGCGGCAAGAGGTCGGGATCAGGGAAGTAACGATAATCGTGAGCCTCTTCCTTGCTGCGCATGGCGACGGTCACTTCTTTCTCCGTGTCCCAAAGTCGGGTCTCTTGAAGAATTTTTCCCCCTTCCGTCAACACCTCTTTTTGACGTTCCATCTCATGCTGCAGCGCTTTTTCAATGTGGCGAAAAGAATTCATATTTTTGATCTCGACCTTGGTGCCGAATTTTGCCTGTCCGACCGGCCGAAGAGAAATATTGGCGTCGCAGCGGAGCGAGCCTTCTTCCATATTGCCGTCACAGACGCCGAGATAGACGAGGGTCGTCCGGAGTTTTTTGAGATAGGCGACCGCCTCCTGCGTCGATCGGATGTCCGGCTCCGAGACGATTTCAATGAGAGGAACCCCGGCCCGATTGAGATCGACCCACGAGGCCTCGCGCGACCGCGACTCCGGATGTTCATGGAGCAGCTTGCCGGCGTCTTCTTCCATATGGATTCGGGTGAGCCCGATCGTCTTCTTGATCCCTTCCACTTCAATCTCGACACGTCCTTTGAGACAGATCGGAAGTTCGTACTGCGAAATCTGGTACCCTTTCGGCAGATCGGGATAAAAATAATTTTTCCTCGCGAAGACGCTCTTGGCGGCGATTTGGCAATCGGTCGCCAGTCCCGCCCGGATCGCAAACTCGACCGCCTTCCGGTTCAAGACCGGAAGCGTCCCCGGCAAACCGAGGCAGACCGGGCAGGTGTTTTGATTGGGGCCTTTCCCGAACTCGGTCGAACAAGAACAAAAGAGTTTGCTCTTCGTCAGGAGTTGGGCGTGGACTTCGAGACCCATCACCGCCTCGTAATTCATAGCTTCGGTCTCCGCATATGCCATTCGGTTGCCTGTTCGTAAGAAAATGCAGCCCTTAAAATCTTCTCTTCTTCGAAATGTTTACCGATCAGCTGCATCCCGATCGGAAGTCCGGAGCGGGTGAATCCGCAAGGGAGGCTGATGCCGGGAAGCCCCGCGAGATTTACGTTGATCGTGAAAATATCGGACAGATACATCTTCAAAGGATCATCGAGTTTTTCACCGACCTTCCAAGCGGCGGTCGGCGAGACGGGAGTTAAGAGGACGTCACATTTCTCGAACGCCTTTTCAAAGTCCTGCCGGATCAGCGTTCGGGCCTTTTGTCCGCGGAGATAATAGGCGTCGTAGTAGCCGGACGAAAGGACATAGGTCCCGAGCATGATCCTCCGCTTGACCTCCGGTCCGAATCCTTCGCTGCGGCTCTTTTGATACAGTTGGATCAAATCCTTCGCTTCCTGATTTCGATAACCGTACCGAACGCCGTCGTAGCGCGCCAGATTCGACGACGCCTCGGCGGTCGCCAAAATATAATAGGTCGGGACGCCGTAGTCGGTATGAGGCAGCGAGACCTCCAGGCATTCGGCCCCCATTTTTTTAAAAGTCTTCATCGCTTCGTTGAGTGACGCTGAAATTTCAGGGTCGAGGCCGTCGATAAAATATTCTTTAGGAATACCGATCTTCCATCCCGACACATCACGACTGAGTGTCTTTTGATAATCAGGAACCGGAAGGTTGAGCGACGTCGAATCGCGAGGATCGTGCCCGGCCATCGCTTGGAGCATCATGGCGCAGTCGGTGACGTCTTTGGTGATCGGCCCGACCTGATCGAGTGACGAGGCGAAGGCGATGATGCCGTAACGCGAGACGCGGCCGTAGGTCGGTTTGAGCCCGACTGTGTTGGTCAACGCCGCCGGAAGTCGGATCGATCCTCCGGTGTCGGTCCCGGTGGCCGCAATGCATTCGCCGGCCGTTACCGCCGCGGCGCTTCCTCCGCTCGACCCCCCGGGAATCCGCTCGAGGTCCCAAGGATTTCGAGCCGTGCCGACGGCCGATGTCTCGTTGGAGGAGCCCATCGCGAATTCGTCCATATTGAGCTTGCCGACGACGACCGCCCCTTGGTCGAGCAGCCGCTGCACCGCCGTCCCATTATAAGGAGGGAGATAATTTGCCAAAATTTTTGAGGCGCAGGTGGTCGGAATTCCTTCGGTCAAAAAATTGTCTTTGATCCCGATCGGGATTCCCAAAAGAGGGGGAAAGTCTTTTTCCCGAATCCGTTCGTCCGCCTTTTTTGCCTGTTTGAGAGCGATCTCTTCGGTCAAGGTCACATACGAGTGAACCTTCGGCTCGACCTTTCGGATTCGTTCGAAGACCGATCGTGTAATCTCCTCGGAAGAGCACTTCTTCTCCTTGAGGAGGAGGTGAAGCTCGTGAATGGTGAAATGATGAAGGTCCACTAAGTAATGACTCTCGGCACTTTGAAAAATTTTCTCTCGCGATCCGACCGGTCGTCGATTCTTTCATCCTCGCGAAAAGGGGTCGATACCGAGATGGCATGCGCGGTCGGTTCGATCCCTTCGATCTTCAACTCATCGAGCTTTTGGATATATTCGAGGATCGCCGAGAGTTGTGTCACATACTTTTCAATCTCGGTCGATGAAAGTTCCAATCGAGCGAGATACGCGATCTTGAGCACTTCTTCCTTAGAGATGGCCATAGCCTTGCTTCGGTATCACAGCGGGGAGAATCGATTCAAGGGGTTAGATAGTTGTGAGAAGAGGGCCGGCATGATAAAGAACTCCCGTGTCGACTTTACTTCCCCTTGCTACTTTCGGCTTCGGCCTGATCCTCGGAAGTTTTCTGAATGTCTGCATTTGCCGAATCCCCTTGGGGCAATCGATCGTCGTTCCTCGGTCGCACTGTCTCACATGCGGGCGGTTTATCCGTTGGTATGACAATATCCCGGTCTTGAGCTTTCTTTGGCTCCGTGGTCGTTGCCGGTTTTGTCACAAGGGCATTTCGATCCAATATCCGCTGGTGGAAATTTTGACCGGTCTCCTTTCTCTGGCGGTCTTTTTAAAATTCCAAAAACCGCTCCCCTATCTCTTTTATTTTTTGCTCCTGGGAGCGCCTCTGATCGTGATGACGTTTATTGACCTTCGCCTCAAGGTCCTCCCCGATGTCTTGACCCTTCCGGGAATCGCCGCCGGGATTGCGGCCTCTCTTTTTCTCTCGGATCTTTCGCCGGTGCAGGCCCTGCTCAAGTCCTTTTTTGGCATTCTGGCCGGTGGCGGGACCTTGCTGGTGGTGAGCTGGGTCTATGAAAAGGTTCGAGGTCAGGAGGGGATCGGAGGGGGGGACGTGAAGCTTGTGGCGATGTTGGGGGCCTTTTTCGGCTGGAAAGAGACCTTTTTTATCCTGTTTTTGAGTTCTTTTCTCGGGTCGATTGTCGGAATCTTCCTTCTCATTATCCTTAGAAGGGGTCTGCGCTTCGCCATCCCCTATGGGCCATTCCTAGCCGGGGCGGCCTTGGTCTACCTCTTTTTCGGTCCCCAGCTGGTCGAACGGTATTTGGCCTTGACCACAAAATTATACTAAATTAAATATAATTATACATAATTATGTATTTTTGATGTCTATTATTTATCATATTGCAACTTTTTCGTTCATTCACTCGATACTTTGTGCTAAATAGAGAACTCGTTTAAGACGATAAACGATGGATCGAACACAATGCCGGATTCAAAAAAAAATTCAGTCAGAAAACTTCGGGAAGAGCGGTTGATGAGCAAAGCGGAACTGGCGCGCAAGGCGGGGCTCTCCCCCCTGACGATCGACCGCGTCGAGTCGGGTAAGGATTGCCGTATGGATACGAAACGCAAGATCATCCTCGCGATGGGATTTAAACTCTCCGAGAAGGACAAAGTTTTTTCCGAAGCTTAGATCCCATTTCAAACACCTCCCTCCCGATTTCTTATTGTCTTTTGTGAACATCCTCATTACGTTGCGCTGACCATGCTTCGTTTCCTAACCGCCGGTGAATCCCATGGTAAGGCCCTGACGGTGATTGTCGACGGGATGCCGGCCGGACTTTCCATCAAAGAAGAACAGATCAACGAACAGCTTGCCCGTCGGCAAAAAGGCTACGGCCGTGGCGGACGGATGAAGATCGAGCAGGATCGCGCGGAAATCCTTTCCGGGATTCGCGGCGGTAAGACAATCGGTTCGCCGATCGCCCTCAAGATCGACAACCGTGACTGGGCCAACTGGAAAGGAGTCATGTCCGCCGAAGGCGGATCCGCCTCTGGCGGAGATGTGGCCCCGGACGTTGCACAAGATGATCTGGGGCAGGCCAAGGTCGTTCACCATCCGCGTCCCGGTCACGCCGACTTGCCGGGAGGGATCAAATACGACCACCACGACCTTCGTAATATCTTGGAGCGGGCCAGTGCCCGTGAGACGGCGGCCCGAGTTTCTGCGGGGGCGATCGCTCGATGTTTGCTCGAGGAGTTTAAAATCCGGATCGTCGGCCATGTCGTCAATCTCGGCGGGGTCCTTGTCACCTCCTCTCGACCTTCTTCCAGAGAGATTGCCCGTCTCTCCGAGGTAAGCGAACTTCGATGTATCGACAAACAGGCGGAAAAGAAGATGATCGCCCGGATCGACGAGGCGAAGAAGAACGGCAATTCGTTGGGCGGGGTTTTTGAAATCATCGTGGAAGGTCTTCCGATCGGATTGGGGAGTCATACGCAATGGGACCGGAAATTGGATGGACTTTTGGCCCAAAGTCTCATGAGCATTCAGGCGATGAAGGGGGTCGAAGTCGGAATGGGTTTTGAATCGGCCGGTCGAATGGGATCTGAGGTTCATGACGAAATTTTTTATCAGAAAAAGGAAAAAAGTTTTTTCCGAAAAACAAACAATGCCGGCGGACTCGAGGGGGGAATGACCAACGGAGAATCGCTCGTTCTCCGGGTCGCCATGAAGCCGCTTTCGACCCTGTATCGCCCGTTGAATTCGGTCAATATCCTCACGAAGGAGCCTTATGAGGCGACGGTCGAGCGGACCGACATTACGGCGGTGCCGGCGGCGGCGGTGATCGGCGAGAACTGCGTCGCCTTCACATTGGCCCGGGCCTTTTTAGAAAAGTTCGGAGGGGATTCGTTGAAAGAGATTGGAAGAAATTACGAAGGTTATCTGAGGCAAGTCAAAGAGTTTTGAGGGAGGGAAACTTCTCATGAAACAGAGCCGGATTATCCTCACAGGCTTTATGGGCACCGGCAAGACGGCCGTGGCCCAACTTCTTGCGGAGCGCTTGAAGTACGAATTTCTCGATACCGATCTGATGGTGGAAAAGGAGACGAAAAAGACCGTGACGGAGATTTTTGAAGTGGAAGGCGAGGAATCATTTCGAATCTACGAAAAGACGATGGTCCAAAAGGCGCTCGCTCGGGAGAAGGTGGTTGTGGCGACGGGGGGAGGAGCGATCGTCGATCCGGAAAGTTTGAAGCTGATGAAGGAGAGGGGGGTCATTATCGGACTCTCGGCCTCCCCGGAGATGATCCTCAAGCGGGTCGAAGCGATGCAGACGCGGCCGCTTTTGAAGACAAAAGACAAACTGAAAAAGATCGAAGCGCTCCTTTCTCATCGTTCACCTTACTATCGTCAGGCCGATAAGATCGTCGATACTTCTTCCCAATCGATCGAGAAGACCGTGGATGACATCTTAAAATTCCTTCATGCAAACGATTCGCGTTAGACGACCCCATTCTTATCCGATCTTTATTTCGCAGAAAGGATCACCCCTCTCTGAGGGGATCCCGTCCCGACGTGCGATCATTCTGACCAGTCCGACGGTCGCCCGTTTTTGTCTCCCGACACTCAAGCGATGGTTGAAAGTTTCAACCGATGTTCTCAGTATCCCCGACGGTGAACGATCGAAAACCCTCGACACGGTGGCCCGCGTCTATTCACAACTGATCCGTCTTCGGGCCGACCGGACAACCCCGATCCTCCTTTTGGGAGGAGGGGTGGTGGGCGATCTCGGCGGATTTGCCGCGGCCACCTATCTTCGGGGAGTTCCATTTTTTCAAATCCCGACGACGTTGGTCGCTCAGGTCGATTCGAGTATCGGCGGGAAGCTGGGCGTCGATCTCTCCGAAGGGAAGAACCTGGTCGGTCTCTTTCAAGCGCCGAGCGCCGTCTTTTCCTACATCCCTTTTTTAAAAACGCTCCCTCCTCGCGAGATCAGAGGAGGAATGGCGGAGGTCATCAAATACGGGATCATTCAGGATACCGGCCTTTTTGGGTTGGTTCAAAAGAAAAGAGGGGAGATTTTGAGATATGATCTGGACCTACTTTATCGGATCGTCCTCCGGTCTTCAAAGATCAAGGCGAGGATCGTCTCACAGGATGAAAAAGAGACGACCGGATTGAGGAGAGTTCTCAATTTCGGTCACACATTCGGACATGCCTTGGAACGTCTGACCCGTTATCGCCGTTTCCACCACGGGGAGGCGATCTCGATCGGAATGGTGATCGCCGCCCGCGCTTCGCATCGGCTCGGATTTTGTTCGTCAGAGGATGTCGAAGCGATTCAAACGACCCTTCGAGCCTTCGGTCTTCCGACCGAGCCGCCGCTTTTCCCCAAGGAGCGCTGGGTCCGAGCCTTAGAGGTTGACAAAAAGTCGCGGGATGGGATGATTCATTTCGTTTTTGTCAAAGGGATCGGAACGGTTTTCGTCAAACCGATCTCCCCGAAAGAGTTGGTCAAATTTCTATGAAAATTCCAGAGGAACTTCTTCAAAACCTTCATTTCAACCGCTACTACCGGACCTGGCAGAGCAATCCGGTTTCGATTGTTTTTATTCCTCTCGCCCAAATTTGTCGGGAGTACGGATTTTTGGACCAGGCGCGTGAGATTTGCGAAAGCGGATTGATCCATCACCCGCATTCGGTCAGCGCCCGCCTTATGTTAGCTCAGATTTTTTTGGATCTCGAAAAGTTGAAAGAGGCTCGGAAGACGGTTGAAAAGATTCTGGAAGAGTTTCCGGGACAGCATGAGGCGCTTAAGCTCTGCGAGAGACTCCAAGAAATGGGCGGAAAGACAAAAAGTCCTCCAAAATCGGAGGATGCGGGTCGTCCTTCGCTGTGGGATAATGTCACCATGGCCCGCATCTATGCCTCTCAAGGAGAAAAAGGGACCGCTCGAAAGATCGTTGAGAAAATATTGACTCGGAATCCTCAAGACCCCAATGCGCTGGCCCTTCGACAGGAGTTGTCCTCATGAAAATTCTCGTTATTCACGGTCCCAATCTCAACCTTCTCGGCAAGCGGGAGAAATCGATTTATGGAAAGACGACCCTTCCGGAAATCAATCGTTGCCTCGAGAGAGAAGCCGGTGAAGAAAAAATCGATCTCGACTTTTTCCAATCGAATCACGAAGGGGAGATTGTTTCCAAGATCCAGGAGGCGGACGACCGGTATGCGGCCATCCTTCTGAACCCGGCGGCCTTTACGCATACCAGCATCGCCATTCGGGACGCCGTGGCCGCCGTCGGTATTCCGGTCATTGAAGTCCATCTCTCGAATATCCATGCCCGAGAAAGTTTTAGAAAAGAATCGTACGTCTCCCCGGTCGCCGCCGGCGTCATTTTTGGTTTTGGAAAAGAGAGCTATCTGCTCGCGCTCAAGGGGGCCGTCGCGCTTGCGAGGCGAAGAAAAAAATAATGTCCAAAGAAAAGCTCATCGAGCAAGGCGAAAAATTCTTGAAGCTCGGAAAGTATGACCGAGCCATCAAGGAATTTGAAAAACTCTTGTCTGAAGATCCGACCGACATGAGGACGAAGTTGAAGATCGCCGATATCTGCGTGAAAAAAAAAGACATCTCTTCGGCGCTGAAGCTCTATCAGGAAGTGGCCGATCAGTATGCCGAGAATAGTTTTCATCTCAAGGCGATCGCCATTTACAAGACGATCCTGAAGCTCGCCCCCACCGTCGTTGAGGTGAATAAAAAGTTGGGAGACCTTTATCACAAAGTCGGTCTCGATCAAGACGCCATGAATCAATATTACATCGTCGCCACTTACTATGACGGGAAAGGGGTGGCCAAGGAAGCGATGGAGGTTCGCCAAAAGATCGTCGCCATCGATCCCTTCAATACAACCGGGAGGATTCGTTTGGCCGAATTGATGCAGGCGGAGGGAAAAACGGAAGACTCGCTCCACGAGTACGAGCGCGCCGCCGAGATTATGGCCCAAAAGAAGGACCGCGAGGGGTTGATCGAGGTTTATGAAAAGATGCTCTACTTCAAACCGGATAATCCCGAGATGCTGGTCAAACTTTGCCAGATCTATTTTGAAAAAAGGGAATTCAAGCGGGCGTTGCGCCGGCTCGAAGCGGCCCCTTCCGAGGTCAAAAAAAATCTTGAGGTCAACGAGCTGTGGGCGGAGGCCCTTTTGGAAGATCGTCAGGTCGATGCCTCCCGAAAGAAGTTTAAGGAACTCTACGAGATGTCGCTCGAGGCTCAAGAAGCCTGGCGGGCCGCCCGTCTCTATAGTCGTATCCTCCGAGAGTTCAGCGACGATCGGGACTATTTAAAGGAACTGGAAGAAATCCAGAAAAATGTCGGAGTCAAACACGAAACCAGGGTTGTTCCCCACTACCGCCAAGATTTCGAACGAACCGAGATGATCGACCTCAACAAAGATCCTGCGAAGAAGAAGTAACCTTTAAAACGCCTTATCGGTGACCGCCGGGTCTGAACTCCGTCTTGTCCGCACAAAAACAAACGAAGGGATTTTCGGATCATCACGAGAGGGGGCGATCCCGTCCAAGAGGAGCGCCTGAACGGGGGCCAGGGCCGGGAAAATGGCATCCAAAGTGCCCGCCCCTTTGGGAAGATCGCTCGTCTGACTGTCGAGCGCTTTTTTTAAGACCTCAAATTCCGAGGCCGAGGGGGAATAGAAGGCAAACGCCCCTCCTGTCGGGTCTTCCGTATCATCATCAAAAATATAAGCGGCGGTGAGGACCGCTTGGTCGTAGGCGAGTTTCAAAGATTCGGTGAGATCTTCTCGCGATTCCGAGGCGCGGTAAACGACGTTTGTTTGATCTCCGGGATCAAACGGAGAGAACTGATAGACACCGCCATGATTTGCCTCGATGGTCGCTTCATAATAAGAGATCGGCGGATTTTTCCCGTAGGCGACGGGGTCGACCCCAAAGAGGGCCGGCGAGTTTTGCTTATTGATCGCGTTAATTCGATTTCGAATGGTGGCTCCGACGGCGTCTCCCGTCACACTGACGCTCGACGGTTTGACCCGGTCTTTTTCATCCAGAGTTGCCTCTCTGTCGAGTTCCCCTCTCGCTTCTCCCATGAGAATCTGGATCAGTTTCTGGGGTGGAATAATCACCTCGATCGGATCCCGTCCCTTTCCATTGACCTTGGGGACGACGAATCCGATCCCCTCTTTAAATGGAATGACCCTCGCCCCCTTCCCTTCGGTGAAATTGGAAAAACCCTCCCGAGGTTCGATGGCGAAAAGATCGGAGTCGTTGTTTTCGAGCTCCAGGAGGGTGAACGATTCATCGATGACGAATTCATCCGCCTGAAGGGCCGTTCCTCCGAGGGCGAGGGCGATTTTATCGGACACATCATGTTCGCCCTGAGTCGCTGAGGTGTCTTCAGAACGAGCCGAAGTCGAGGGGCTCTGCAAAGTGGGGCAACCGATCAACCCTGTAACGATCCCGGCAAGGAAGAAAAAGAAGAGAGGTGAGATTCGTTTCACGAGGGACCGGAGTTTACTTGATCGGAGTGAACTTGCAATCCGAAAGATTAGTGAATAAGGACTGATCCGTTATGACCATCAAAGCCCTTCGAGGAATGAACGATCTGATGCCGCCGCAGAGCGCTCTTTGGCGGAGGATGGAAGAAAAGGCCCGCGAACTTTTTTCCCGCTATGGGTATCAGGAGATTGTGACGCCGATTTTGGAAGAGATGGCCCTTTTTACCCGGACCCTCGGAGAGACGACGAATGTCGTCGAAAAGGAGATGTACGTCTTTCAAGATCGGAACGGAAAATGGCTGGCCCTCCGTCCCGAGGGGACCGCTTCGGTCGTCCGGGCCTACCTGGAACATAACCGTCCCGCCGAGGATCCGATCGCCCGCTATTTCTACATGGGCCCGATGTACCGATACGAGCGTCCGCAGAGGGGGCGTTTTCGGCAATTTTATCAAATCGGCGTCGAGGTCTTTGGAATCTCAAGCCCTCATTTGGATGCGGAGGTCATCCATATGTTGGACCTCTACTTTCGCGAACTGAATCTTGAAAACATTAATCTTGAAATCAATTCGCTCGGATGCCCGCTCTGTCGGCCGAAATTCCAAAAGGCCTTTCTCGATTTTCTTTTCAAAAACGAATCCAAACTCTGTGAAGAGTGTCGACGACGAATGGAACGCAATATTTTTCGGGTCCTCGATTGCCGAAATGAGGAATGTCAAAAACTGACTGACGAGGCCCCTTCGATTCAAGAGTATCTTTGCGAGATTTGTGAGAAAGATTTTGACACCGTCCTCGAGACGCTCGGTCTTTTGGGGACTTCTTATAAGGTCAATCCGAAGATCGTGAGAGGGCTTGATTACTATATCAAGACCACCTTTGAATTCACATCGTCGGAACTGGGGGCACAGAACGCGGTCGCTGGCGGCGGTCGATACGATGGCCTCGTCCGTCTCCTCGGTGGTCCGAATATCCCCGGCTTTGGTTTCGCCATCGGCATGGAAAGGCTCTTGGATCTTTTGGAGGCCCAGAAGAAGGTCCCCCTCTCTTTGGAACGTCGAGGGGTCTTCATTGCAGCGATGGGAGAGAAGTGCTTAAAGGAGGCGGTCAAGCTGGCGAGTCGCCTCCGTTCGGAAGGGATGACGGTCGATCTCGACTATGAAGGGAAGAGTCTCAAGTCTCAGATGCGGCGGGCCGACAAGATCGGAGCCCGTTACGTCGCCATGATGGGGGTTGAGGAGTTGGAAAAAAAGATCGTGACCCTCCGGGATATGATCTCAGGGGCACAGGAAAAGATTCCCGTCGAGCATATTGTTCCTCAACTCAAGAAAGGCGAGTCGAATGGATAACTTGACTTAATCGTTTATTTCTTAGAAAATCACTCCCCATATGCGATTCTGCCTCGGTTTCTTTGCCCTCTTCACTCTTTTCTTGTTTTCGCCAATCCTTCGGGCCCAAGAGGCGGTCGAGGATCAAGAGTGGAAGACGATGCAGTCCGAAAAGTCTGCACCGCAGATTCAGAAGAAAAAGAAGAATCGAAGCGACTCTCCCAAAATCACCTTTGATCTTGAACAAAACCGAGTTCTTCCGAATGTCTCTTTTGAATCGAACAGTGAGAATCCGACGGTCGCCTCTCGGCAGGTGTTGAAGGTGCTTGCGGAGGAACTTTTGAAGAAATCATCCCTGATCATTCGCATCGAAGGGCACACCGATAGTGTTGGATACGATCAGGAAAATCTCGAGCTCTCTCAGAGGCGTGCGGAGAAGGGGAAGGAGATCTTGATCGAGAACGGCATTCCGGCCGAGAGGCTTCAGACGGTCGGGACCGGGGATCGCCGGCCGGTCGCCAAAAGTAATACGCTTGCCGGTCAACAACAGAATCGCCGGGTCGAGTTTTATATGATCGGGATGACCCCTCCTTCGGAGCCGTCAGCACCGTCTGCCCCTCCGCCGTCCCCGACACCGACCGTACCACCTCCGGCTCCGGTCTCTCCAGAGCTGCCTGCTTCTCCTCCTGCGGTGGTGACACCCCCTGCCCCTCCTCCCGTCGTGACCGCTCCCCCGGTTCCTTCGCCGACAACGACCGGGCAACCATCGCCTCTCCCGGTATCGCCATCACCCGAGACTTCGCCGACCCCTTTGCCGCCGCCGCCGCCCGCTTCCGAACAGCCTGTCCCGCCACCGTTATCGCCCCCCTCAACTCCGCCCCGTCCCGTCGTTCCTTAAGACTTGTCTTGATATGCTTCGAACCCACAATTGTGGAAGTCTGAGAAAAACCGATATCGGGAAAGAGATCTCCCTTGCCGGCTGGGTCCAGACCCGTCGCGACCATGGGAGCCTCATCTTTATCGATCTTCGCGATCGAGCCGGCGTGACGCAGATTGTTTTTAACCCTCAAATCAATTCAAAAGTTCATGAACTCGGTCAGTCTTTAAGAAGTGAATGGGTTTTGTGGATCAAAGGCAAGGTCGAGGCGCGCCCTTCCGGCATGGAAAATTCTAAACTTCCGACCGGCGAGATCGAAATCAAGGTCGTTGAATTCGAGGTCTTGAATCCCTCCAAAACTCCGCCGTTTGAGATCGCCGAAAAGATCGACACCCACGAAGAGCTTCGTCTCAAGTATCGTTATCTCGATCTTCGCCGTCCGTCCCTTCAGAAAAATATTCGACTTCGCCACGAGGTGTTGCAAACGGCCCGACGGACCTTATCGGACAATGGTTTCCTGGAAATCGAAACGCCGTTTCTCACCAAGAGCACCCCCGAGGGGGCGCGTGACTATCTGGTCCCCGCCCGCCTGTCGCCCGGAAAGTTTTACGCCCTCCCCCAGTCGCCGCAACTCTTCAAACAACTCCTGATGGTGGCCGGATTCGAGCGCTACTTTCAGATCGTTCGCTGTTTCCGCGATGAAGACCTTCGTGCCGACCGTCAGCCGGAGTTTACGCAGATCGATATCGAGTCGAGTTTTCTTACGGCTGAAGAGATTCTTCCGATTATGGAAAAATTGGTCGAGGCGATCTGGAAGACGGCCGGCATCACACTGCCGTTACCGTTTCCAAGAATCCCCTATCGCGAGTCGATCGATCGGTTTGGGCTCGATGCGCCCGATACACGATTCGGGCTGGAACTGATCGATTGCTCGTCGATCTTCGCGAAGACAGGCTTCAAGGTCTTTGGAGAGGCATTGAAAAATAAGGGGCTTATCAAGGCGATCAAGATTTCCTACGCGATGCAAAAAGAAGAATTTTCGCGATCGAAGCTCGATGATCTGACCGAGTTTGTCAAAATTTACGGAGCCAAGGGGCTTGCCTGGATCAAGATTGAAGCAGGAGGTTGGCAATCGCCGATCGCGAAATTTTTCACGGAAGAAGAAAAGATGGAGTTGAAGAAAAAGGTGGGATTGGAGACCGGCGATCTGATTCTTTTTGTCGCCGACAAACCTTCCGTTGTTCATGCCGCCTTGGGAAATTTGAGGGAAAAATTGGGAACCCTCTTGGGCCTGATTGATCCAAAGGCCTGGAATTTTACCTGGGTCACCGATTTTCCGATGTTTGAATATGATGAAACGGAGAAAAGACTGATGGCGGTCCACCATCCTTTTACCTCACCAAAACTGGAAGATATTGGGCTTCTCGAGAGTGCGCCGGAAACAGCCCGAGCGAATGCCTACGATCTCGTCCTGAACGGCCACGAGATCGGCGGCGGATCTATCCGGATACACCGGAAGGAGCTTCAGCAAAAGGTCTTCGATCTCCTCAAGATCAGCCGGGAGGAGGCCGAAGATCGTTTTGGTTTTCTCTTGGAGGCGCTCGAATTCGGCGCCCCTCCGCATGGAGGCCTCGCCTTCGGCCTCGACCGGATCGTGATGCTTCTCGCCGGAGAAGAGTCGATCCGAGACGTCATCGCCTTCCCAAAGACCCAGAAGGCGACCGACCTTTTGGTGGATGCCCCTTCCACGGTTCGGCCTGAGCAGTTGGCTGAATTGGGTCTGAAACTCAAATCGTAGAATTACACACCGCATTAAAACCATCCCTTAAATAAGGTAGCAACCATTTCCACCGATCGCCGACCCCTTTTATAGAAGGGGGTGTTTATGCCGATCGATTTTGTCATTCAAGATGACGGGGGTGGATGGACTCCCGTCGAGCTTTCAGTTGATGATCCGACACCAAAGGATGGAAAAATTACTCAAGGAGATCTTGCCGCCGACAACGGAACTATCGCCACAGCTGCTTTACGGCAAATCATCCAAATGGAGTCCAAGCACCTTCCACGGCAAGGGATAACCGCTTATTTTCTTCCTCAAGGGACTTTGGATCAGAATGTTAAATTAAAGGAAGCACTCGAAGATTCAAAGCTTGATAACAGAGAGAAAGCAAAGTTGGTTCAGGCTCAAAAACAACGGCTGGAGGCAACTTATCAAAGCCTTCTGGGACAATTGGGGGGCGTACTTCCTTCCCTCGTTCAGCATCCCATCAAAGTGGCCCTCAAAGACGCTTCGGGCAAGACGACTCAGATTACGATACAAGAAGAAGACCCGACCCCCCGCAATCACATCACAGAAGAAGATTTGAAGGCAAACAACGGTCGGCTTGCCGCAGCGGTGCGTCTGAAACTCGACAAAAATATGACCGCAATTTTTAATGAAGAGGCTCAAGCGTTCTCCAAGACGCCGTATGAGCTTGTGGAAATCGTCTTTGAGGAAATGAAGGCCATCTTTCAGAATGATCAAGATTTCGATGCCTGGAAGCAGTTTGTTGTTGAGAAAAAGATCACGGTAGGAGAGCTTTTTCGGTACCGAGAAATTTTTTCCGAGGCTCAAAGTCTGTTAGGGGCCGATTCGTTTGCCGAACTTCTTCACGGGACAACTTCTCAAGCCAGCTTGGCTCCCGTCAAGACCGCTAAACCAAAGGAAGAAGAACAGTATTTTGATGGGACGTTGGTAGAGAATTCAAGCCCCCACTTTTATGGAGTTGCCGTTACCGGTGTATCTCCTCAGAGATTGCGTTATGCGATATGGGATCATGGAGATTCTTATGGAGCAGGAAAAATTGGAGCTGAGCGCGTGTATGGTTCGGAGCTTTATTCACTCAAGGGGTTTGATCCAAATAAAAAAGACAATGCTCTACCGGGGCCCGACGAAAAACATGTCTTGCTGCAGTTCGTCATCAAGAACCCGGAGTTCTACGTGCACAATCAAATGGCCCTTCTCGATGTCTACTTGGAAGAAGCAGGCTGGACGGGATTCGAGGTTTACTGGAGAGGGCGTAATGAACCGCAACGTCCTTGGTATTGCGGTTGGAAGAAAGGCGATGCAGGAACATCGGTTTATCCGAATTCAGGCGGATGGAAAATCCTTACATTGGCAGAAGACAAAACCATGGTGATTTATCATACTCATTCACAAGTGTCGGGAGATGTTGTTGCCGAGTATTTTTCAGAAGAGAGTTTTTGGGGCGCACTCAAGAATAACATGACTGCCTTCATCAAAGGGGCCATCGGGAAATACGGCGATCCTTAAAAAAGACAGGCGGACGTGACGAGTCATTTCGCCTGTTATTACACGCCGCGTCAAAATCAGCCTCAAAATCAGCCGTTTTCCTGAATAACTAGCAACGATTTTCCGCGATTGACGATCCTTTGAATAGAGGGAACGATTCCATGCCGAATGAACTTCGCCCCATTCCGGATAAGCTGGATCGAAAGAGATGGGTCTCCTACAAAGAGGTGTATGAAGATCTGCCGGGAAAGGGACAATTACCGTCCGATACTTTTACTCAGCAGCGGGAGCTGACCCTCTTCGATGATCCGCGGCTTCGCGGGCGGTTGCTCCAATGGGCCGGTTTTTCCGACAAGATCATTTCGCAAGTGCAATCGATCCTCGAAAATCCGTTGGTCCCGGCAAGCAAGAGCCTTCGGACCGAGTTGGAGAAAACTTTCAATCCTTTTCAAAAGAACTTCCTCAAGGCGATGAGGATCGTCGCCTTGTACGAACAACCGTTCGCTTCGGGAGGAGGAAACGCCGTCGGCGGAGACCCGCAGGTTGTGACGAAAGAAGAAGTCGAAGCTTATGCACAAGACATTGTGGCGCATTTTCCCGAAAAAAATTGTGCCCAAGAAATGAAAGGTCAGATGCAGGTAATCAACGGCATCCTCGGATTGTTGGAGTATGTGGCGACGCCGGTATTGCGCCAAACAATGGAGGTCGGCGGTTCGACCTATACAATCCTCTGGGACGAGACAATCGATTCGATGCCGAATCGGGGGGGAGGACTGGAGAAGATTGCCAAGGTTCTTTGCGGGGCCACTGGTTCGGTGGAGGTCACTCTCGACGGGAAACGAATGGAGCGGGCGGCGAAAAAATTTCCGGACGGGACCACCTACATCGTCCTCTCCGGTCGTGAGATCGAATCCCTCAACCTCCCCCAAGGAATCCACACGTTGGAAATCCTCCCCTCAGGGGCCTCGACCGGCACCGGCTTTCAAAGAATCTTCACCCTTTTTGAGCCGGTGAAGAAGGAGCCTCCGCCCCCCCCGCCGCCGGAGCCGGTTGTTGTGCAACAACCGGTTGAGCCGGCGCCTCCGCCTCCGCAACCCGATGTACCCTCGGTCGTCAAAGCCCCTCCTCCGAAGGAAGCGCCGAAGCCCGAGGAGACACCGATTGTGCTGCCACCACCCGGACTGGAATTAGTGACAGAAGAGACGACCGGCGTAAAGAAGGTCCCCCCCGCTTCCATTACCGTCTCGGAGAAGGAAAAAGGAAAATTGCCGACCATTGCGGAATTCAAGAGAGTGATCTTAACCCCCTCAGAGTACCCTTTGACGGCTGAATATGGGATTTGGCCTGTTAATACCAGAGTTTTAGAAGAGTGTCGGGAACTCGGTCAGAGGGGCAAATATCACATCGTCTATCAGCGGAC
>OBEQ010468363.1_pt1 | contig 20132 bp, 17 predicted proteins | sample 1670901 | NCBI WGS metagenome assembly OBEQ01 (sample SAMEA104232315, study PRJEB22302) | groundwater metagenome | biome: forest; feature: aquifer; material: groundwater | place: USA | collected 2011-08-07 | depth 5.4 m
GTCCGCTCAATCCGGGTGTGATAACATCAGCGGGACTCGAATAACCTGAAAGCCCTATATTATTCGATGCCTGAACACGATACGAGTACCCGGTAGAATACGATAAATTTTTATCCCTGTATGTAACTGTTCCACCCGGTAGTGTTGCTATAATAACATACACCGATGTACCAATCGGAGCGCGTTCTAACCTAAAACTTGTCTCATTAGATGAGTTATCATTCCAGGTCAGAGCCACCTGTGTTGATGAAACAGCTGTCGCTATCAAGTTTGATGGAGCCAGCGGCAGAACAACGTTTGTTCCCGGCGTAATTGTTACAACATTAGAATATTCGGACGCGCCTATTTCATTATACGATCGGACACGATATTGATACGTACTATTTGTAATAAGATCGCGATCCTCATAATGGTCAAGATTGGAAGCAACGGTATCCAATCCAAAAAATCCTGGACCGCCGGGCGACAATCGCTCGATCTTATATCCCACTTCATTGCTTGTATTATCTTGCCATGAAAGATATACTCTCGTATCGCCCACCGGAACTACGCGTAACTGAAGAGGTGGAAACGGAATAGTTAATGCCCGTAACGTCATACCTGTGTAATAATACGCGTGAGAATTTCCCGCTGAATTAAATGCATAAATCCGATAAATGTACGTCGTCATCTGGGTAAGCCCGGTATCGGTGTACGATGTAACATTCGCGTCTACATTGGCCAAAAAAACATAATAAAGAGAATCAAACCGCGCTCGTTCGATCCGGAACCCATCTTCATTATCTGAATTATCGGTCCAGCTTAGTCGAATCTGGCTTGAAGATAGGACTGTCGCTTTAAATTTACTTAGGTTAGCAGGTAGTTTAACCGGCGTTTCCTCTGTCTCGCATGACATAAATATCATTCCACACAAAAGAACAGCTAACCAAAGTGTTACATTCAATGTCTTGTTCATGGCAAATTCCCTTGTTCCATGTTGTATATAGGAAAACTAACTTCTTGCATAGTATGTTTGGTAAGATAGGAAATAACACTGATTAAATCAGTGTTCTATTTCAAACTAAAATCCCCTTTTACGTGAATTATTCGTTAGAAATAAGTTCTTGCGAAGAAAAGAAAAATCCTATTTCAATATTGCCGTTTTCTGCTGAATCTGAGCCATGAATGATATTTTCGCCCTTATTATCCGCATATAATGCACGGATTGTTCCCGGTGCCGCCTCTTTTGGATCGGTTGCTCCGATTAATTTTCGGAAATCTGCTACCGCATTCTCTTTTTCCAATGCAATAGGCACACATGCGCCTGAGCTCATAAATTCAACAAGACTGTCATAAAACGGTCTGCCTTTATGAACGGCATAAAATCCACCGGCTGTTTCTTTTGTCAAACGGGTTTTCTTCAATGCTACTACTTTAAATCCTGCTTTTTGAATATGTGCAACTACTTCACCAATAAGATGTTTCTTAACACAATCCGGTTTAAGGATTGCTAATGTACGTTCGATCATTATGTTTCCTTTTGTTAATAAGTTATGATATAATTGGAAATTCTAATTCGTTCCATTTTCGCCAACCGCCATCCATAGAAACAACATTGGTATATCCCATTTTTTCTAAATTGTCGGCAGAAAGAGCGGAACGGAACCCTCCACCACAGTATAAAATTATTTCTGTATTCAAATCCGGGATCTGATGCTCAATATCCCGCTCAATAATTCCCTTCCCCAGATGAATCGCTCCCGTAATATGCCCGCGATCCCACTCATTGTCTTCACGAATATCAACAAGAACAACTTTCTCACCCGAATCCATTTTCTTTTTTACTTCTTCAGGTGTTGTCTGTCGTATCTTCTCTTTCGCATCATTAACAAGTTTCAGAAATCGTTCAGAGTGATACATAGCGTATAGGATTTTACAATTAAAGAACAGTTTTTATAAATAAATAACATAGTAGCAACACACCCAACTCTTTGTCATTCCCGCAGGATTTTAGCGGGAATCTTACTCTGTGGGTAGTAATATCCTTAATAAGCACGGCGCATATGAAACTTTGTTGATTCCGTTGATTCCTTGGAAAGTTTCTACAACCTTACTTCTTCTTCTTTGCCGTTGCTTTCGCCTTCGGTGCCGCTTTTTTCACTTTCTTCGTCGTTTTGGAAGATTTAGGAATAGAAATAGTCTTCTTCCCCGCTTTCTTGCCGAGCGCTTTTAACACCGTAGAGCCAAGATCTGCCGGACTTTCAACAACATGAATACCCGCTTTTTTCATCGCAAGCATCTTCTCTGCGGCTGTACCTTTACCACCTGAAATAATCGCGCCTGCATGACCCATTCTGCGTCCCGGAGGAGCTGTTCTTCCTGCAATAAACCCGATAACAGGTTTAGTAAAATTCTTTTTTACATACTCTGCAGCGGCTTCTTCTGCGGTACCGCCGATTTCACCAATCATAATAACAGCATCGGTATCATCGTCTTCATTGAATAATTTCAATAAATCCGTAAAGCTTGAACCGATAACTGGATCTCCGCCAATACCAATACAGGTGGATTGACCCATGCCTAATTCCGAGACCTGCCATACAGCTTCATATGTTAATGTTCCGCTACGCGAAATAATCCCGATTCTTCCCGGAGTATGAATAAATCCCGGCATGATACCGATCTTACATTCTCCCGGCGTAATAATACCCGGACAATTGGGTCCAATCATTCTCACCTGATTACGTATGAGATGGTCATATACAACCACCATATCGCGAGCCGGAATCCCTTCCGTTATGGTAACGATAAGTTTCACCCCTGCGTCAATTGCTTCTAAAATTGCTTCAGCCGCAAACCCTGCAGGAACAAAAATAACAGAAGCGTTTGCCCCTTCATTCTTTACTGCATCAGAAACAGTGTTATAAACAGGCACGGCTTTCTTAAATGGATACTGTTCACTCCCCTTAAATTGCACACCGCCCTTACCCGGCGTTACACCGGCAACAACTTTGGTTCCGTAGGCAATCATTTGCTGTGTGTGGAAGGTTCCTTCGCCGCCGGTTATTCCCTGCACGACTACTCTTGTATTTTTATCTACTAAAATGCTCATAATCTTATATTTTCAATAATTATTTTGAAGAATTCCCTAAATCGCCTATAAAATAAGAAATTTTTGTGAACTTATTACTATTTATACTATAAATTCCCCTTTGAGAATGAGAAGAATGTGTAGTCTATAAAAGTCCTTACCCCAATATCAATAATCGCAATAATTTCAAGTGATAATAACCCTACTTCACATACGTCTTTGTCAAATAAAACACAATCTGTTCTAAATCATCCTGAGGTGCATGCAACCCGTTAGAAACCATTCGCGCTACAAGTCCCCCTGCCTGCCGTGCTGATTTTGGCGGCGTCTTATCAACATTATTCAATCCGTGGCACTGACTGCACGTACTTTCAAATACTTTTTGTGTGACAGATAAATCAAAAGGCTTAGTCGCGCCAACCTCAAGAGTAGCCGCATCAATCGTTGCCCCTTCCTGTGCTTGGGTAACAAGTTTATTTTTCACCCCTTGCTGAAGCTCCGGTGAAATTGCAATCAAATATGCCGCAACAAACCATTGCTCTTGCTCGCTGATCGGAGTAAACACGGAACGCTCCGCCATACGGTTCACAGTCTGCGTCCAATTCTCAGGCGTGCGTGGTTTAACAAGCACCGTTCTCAAATCATGACACTGAACACACTTCGAAAGCAAAACATCCCGCCCTGCTTTCAACCCTTTTACGCTCGCCAATTCTTCAAACGGTGCTGCAGAAGACATCCCCGCTTTGGGAAGAAGAATCTTTACCCTATGAAGACTCTCCGCGCTGAACGCAGAGCCTCCGATTGCGCTACGCTGTAAATAGACTTCCTTCATCGCAAACGGAGCGGATAATCCGATAAGGAGAAACGTACAGATAAACAACATTGTCCCCAAAAAAGGAATTAACGTTGACTCTAAATGCTTAAAGTATCGAACGATGGAAATTTTAACGATGAGAATAACACCAATGGACATCCCAAGTACCAGATGAGCAACGGTTCGCGCAGGAAACTCAATTTGATAGTTCCATAATCGTGGAACCATTTGAATCATCAAATACACATAAATAATTCCGTACGCATACCCAACAATTCTATGAATCAACATCAAATGGGACGGTGCCGTGCTTTTCAATTTCTCATGATCAAACGGGTATCCCCAGAGGTGAAACATCATAAATGTTCCCGCCGCGCCGAGACCGAGAAACGTAATGCCGAGTATTGCGTTACCGAGTGTATCCATTGATTACTCCATTAAGTGTATATGCAAAGAACAATGTCCAATCTTTATCCGTATTCTTCCCGACCCAATCCATCTACTAACATCTTATTACTTCTTATCCCTTTACAATAATCACAATAATATCAAGTGAATCTCTCCACCGCATCCCCCACCCTTAAAATCGTCTCCTCGCCAAAATGCTTCCCGAACACCTGCATCCCAATCGGTAACCCCTGATGATCGGTTCCGCATGGTAACGAAATACAGGGTACACCTGCAAGATTAGCAGAGACAGTGTAAATATCCGATAGATACATCGTCAGCGGGTCATCAACCTTTTCGCCAATCGTAAAAGCAGTTGTCGGTGAGGTCGGAGTAATCAAACAATCTACTTCTCGAAAAGCGTTATCAAAATCCTGTTTAATTAACCTTCGTACTTGTTGTGCTTTCTTGTAATACGCATCATAATACCCTGCTGAAAGGACATACGTTCCAAGCATAATTCTCCGTCGCACTTCCGCACCGAATCCCTCACTACGTGAATTAACATACATCGAAGTTAAATCTTTGGCATGAGGTGAGCGGTATCCATAACGAGCGCCGTCAAACCGTGCAAGATTGGAAGATGCTTCTGCTGTGGTAAGAATGTAATACGTGGCAACCGTATATTCGGTATGAGGAAGAGAAATTTCTTTTACTACGGCTCCACGTTCTTTCAGCGATTCCACTTTTTCCATAATCGCTTTACGAATATCAGCGTCAAGTTGATCGGCAAAATATTCTTTCGGCAAACCGATACGCAGCCCGCGTACATCGCCTGTTAAACTCTCAAGATAATTGGGAACAGGAACATTTGCTGATGTCGAGTCATGCGGGTCATGTCCCGCAATAACATTCATTATATGGGCAACATCTCTCACAGAATTACCAAACGGACCAATCTGATCGAACGATGAAGCAAAGGCAACAAGTCCGTAACGCGAAACACGTCCGTAGGTTGGTTTCAATCCTACAATGCCACAGAATGCCGCAGGTTGGCGTACAGAGCCACCGGTATCGCTCCCGAGTGATGTTCTGGCACATTTCGCCGCAACAGCTACTGCAGAACCCCCGCTCGATCCACCGGGTACTCGTGTTTCATCAATAGGGTTAAGAACAACTCCGTATGCCGAATTCTCCGTCGAAGAACCCATGGCAAATTCATCCATATTCGTTTTTCCGATAATAATAGCATCGGCAGAATGAAGTTTGTTGATGACTGTTGCATTATAGGGAGGAACAAAATGCTCGAGGATTTTCGAACCGCATGTCGTGGGCGAATTGTTCATGCAGATAACATCTTTAATTGCAATCACCATTCCGGCAAGAACACCGGATGTTCCATCTGCAATTTTTTTATCAATAAGGCGGGCTTGCTCAAGCGATTCGTTCGAGAATACAGAACGGAATGTATTCAAACGCTTATTCTGTTCAATAGCTTTCAGATAGGATTCTGTAACTTGTTCGCATGTTGTTTCTCCAGCAACAAGTTGTTCACGGAGGGTGTCAAAGGTATTCATGTCTGAAGTACAGTCCTTGAAATCGGATAGTGATAATCAACGGTAAAAATAAACAACCCCGTCGCTCAAAGAGCCATAAGAAACAACGGGGTAGTAAAATAATATATTATATGGGTAGTTCAAAAACTACAAACATTTTTTTCCTATTCTCCAAAGTCAACCTTTGGAAAAGTAGGCAACCATCTCAAAAACAACACAAACCGGCAACGCCGGTAAGCGTTATGCTTTTATATCGGGCTTTTTGTTTTCGTCAACAGCCGGTTTTTCTAACTCGTCCTGTACATCACGAGCCGCTTTGCGAAATTCCTTTACGCCTTTTCCTAATCCTTGCGCAAGTTCGGGTATCTTCTTCGCGCCAAAGAAAATTAGCACGATAAGAAGAATCATTAATATTTCACCGGTTCCTAAATTACCCATTACAGTATTCCTTATTATTATAATTGATGTTGTCTTAAAAGGAAAAAATCCGTCACCCTGAGTCCCGCCCTGCGGGAAAGGGTGAGTTTAATTTAGGTGCATGATTCGCTTCTATATTGGTTATAGAAACTAATACTTTTAAGACAACTACTTAAAATTAAAATCTATTGCTTTTACGCGTCAATACTTGTAGCCTGATGCTCTTCTTCTTTTTCGCGTTCCGTTGGATGTAGTATGTTCCGTACCGTTAAAACAAAATATCGTATCGGTCCGGTTAATACAAAAAGAATAAAAACGGGGAAAATTGCTCTTCCGCTTGAAAATATCATTGCCGAAAGCGCTAGCATCGAAAGTGCAAATCGCCATGGATGCTGGGCAATCCCACGACGTGAAAATTTTGGTGCTGTATCATACTTGAACGTACTCACCATCAACAACGAAAGAAGAACAACTACGGGAGCTAAAAATATCGCGCTCGTCTCACTGAGAATTGTCCCCGTATTTGCATACGTAAGGACAAACGAACTTATCATGATCCCTGTCGCGGGAATCGGTAATCCACGGAAATAATCCTTGTCATACCCGACGAGGGATACATTAAATCGTGCTAACCGCATCGCCCCGAAGATCATAGGCATAGCGCTGATAATCACACCCCAACTGCCGAGCGTGTGTAAATGAAGTTGATAAATTAAGAACGAAGGTGCTACACCGAATGAAACAACATCGGCAAGTGAATCAAGTTCGACGCCAAAATCACTGGATGATTTAGTGAGGCGAGCCATAACGCCGTCAAGGCTATCAAAAATCGCGGCGATAATGATAAACCACGCGGCTGTTCCGAAATCATTTTGCATGGTGTGAATAAGAGAAAGAAATCCACAAAACATGTTCAATGTCGTGAACAAACTTGGTACGACTGCTCGTGTTATTCTCATAGATGACCTATGCTATTGTTATACATACGTTACTTATTTTCCCGTATCGGATAACGGGGAGTATCTTGCAAGCACTGTTTCACCTGCAACCACGTGATCTTTAAGTTTAACATTTATAACTGAACCTTTCGGCATGATAACATCAACTCGTGAACCAAATCGTATCATTCCGAAACGCTCACCCATAACTGCCAACTGACCTACATGTATCGGTGCTACAATTCTTCTGGCTACCGTTCCAGCAATCTGCTTGAACATCACCTTATAGCCATTATTTTCAACACCAATATGCGTTCTTTCGTTCCTATCGGAAGATTTATCATCGAAAGCCACCAAATATTCACCCTCAATATACCTAAAATATCCCACAGTTCCAGAAATAGGGAAACGATTCACATGTACATTCAATGGCGACATAAAAATACTCACCTGAACCGCTTCACAATTCAAATATTCCTTCTCAAAAAACTCTTTAATTTGCACAACTGTTCCATCTGCAGGGGAAATAACGATGTTTTTATCGGTAGGGGTCGTTCGGTTAGGATCGCGGAAGAAATTAAGCACAAAAATTGCCAATAACCCTACTATTCCTATGATACAATAACGCAAAACAGGGCTTTGAACAAAAAAAACAGTAACAATAACTACAATTAATGCAATTATAAAAAACTTGATAACAACTTCAAGTCCATACTGTGTAATCACTTAGCTTCTTATTTTATATTTTTAATGACAATCGGTCAAGGAGCTCGGTGTAGGCAGTTTCAGCCCCTTCTCCATTGGGAGAGTACTTGGTAATATCAACAGATTTTTCCTGCGCCGCATCACCAAACCTGCATGTTCTTGGAGAAAGGTCATCTCCGAGGTAAATTTGCCCCTTATATCGCCCAAATTCCAACTGCATCTCAATTAAAGCAAGTTTTCTGCGCAGACATAAAGCACGCAAAACAGCGTTAATTTTGGATGCAAGACGGTTAATTTGCTTTGATTCATCTGGCGTGGCAATCCCTAAAGCATACAAATGATGTTCATTTACCCATGTTACCTGCTGATTGGGACCACGTAAATAATACTCAAATATGGGGAATTCAAGAGCAGAGCCCTCTTTTATGCCAAAACGTTCAGGGATCGAACCAACGCTAAAGTTATACACCTTAACAAATATCGGAATCATATCAAGCCTGCGAACCATCATTTCCGTATCGGAAATGCGTTTCACAAAGTGCGTAGGGATATGAAAACCATCTATATGTTCAAATAGATAGCACGAAATGCCGCCACGTAACGCCTGCACTGATATTTTCTTGCTGGAGCGTTTTCCGTTGCCGTTACCGTTTGATTTAAATTCCTGAATTAAGTAATCAGGGTCATGAGATAGGTAAAAATTTGTTTCGTGTCCTTCTAAAAAAAGTTCTTTCTTCCCCTCACGCATTGATGTTAACTGCGAGTCGGAAGAATTTTGAGGCTGGTATTTCATAATTTTCAGTTGCTATGTTGTACCTGAATGATACCAAAAAGTGAAACAAAAACCAAACACCCATATCACATCCCTTTTTATCGAAATTTAAGGCATTAAGAATTCTTACTATTATTTGTCTCTCTAAAAAAGAACCGATTTTTTTTTATATTATACTCCCCTCTTGAGAGGGGCTAGGGGTGTGTTCGTCATTATTAAATGAAACTTCTATCACTCTAATTCTAAAAACCATGTATAAACAACTCTCTCAGCATTTTTTTAACACATATCCATCATTTCGTCTCGATGTGTTCAAAACCCGACGGTTTACCTCGGAACAATTTCATACTATAATTGATAATCTCAGCCTGCCGAATACATTATGCAAAACGCGAATAGCAGGACATTCCTTAGAAGGTAGGCAAATCCGATTACTCTCGGTTGGCACGGGAAACATGAACATCCTTCTCTGGTCTCAAATGCACGGCGATGAATCTACTGCCACAATGGCAATTGCCGATATATTGAATTTTTTCAAAATTTACTCTAACAGAGAGGAAATTGCTACACTACTCAGTCAAGTAACTCTCCATTTTTTGCCGATGCTGAACCCCGACGGCGCAGAACGATTCCAGCGTAGAACAGCCCAAAACATTGATATGAACCGCGATGCGAGCGCGTTACGCACCCCAGAAGCAAGAATATTGCATGAGCTTCAACAAGAACTAAAACCCATGTTCGGCTTTAACCTGCACGATCAGGAATTAAGCACTATCGGTACAACAAACACCTTAGCCGAGATTGCCCTCCTTGCTCCTGCTTTTAATGAAGCAAAGGATGATAACGAAGTACGATTGAGAGCAAAATACCTCACAGCCATGTTTGCCGAAATCATGCAACAGTTCATACCAAACGCGATTGCAAAATATGACGATACCTTTGAGCCAAGAGCATTTGGCGATAACATGCAAAAATGGGGAACAAGCGCCATGCTTGTAGAATCCGGTCACACACTCAACGACCCGGAAAAATGGAACATCAGAAAATTAAATGCGGTGGGAATACTCACCTGCTTGTTCGCCCTTGCCTCCGGCGCATACAAACAAGCCAATCTTGATTCATACACAACACTCCCTGCAAACGGAAAAAAAGTGTACGATGTGATTATCCGAAATGTATTAATCGAGCACACAAACGGAACCACCACCCCCGCCGATATAGGCATCTGGTATCAAGTCGATACCCATGTAGAAGAAACACCCATCTTAATTGATGCCGGAGATTTAAGCACCTACATCGGCTTAAAAGAAGTGGACGGAAAAGAAAAAAAACTTTCGTCCTCTCTCATTAAATTAGGTAAGCCGTTTAATTGGGAAAGGATGTTTTAGAGGCTGTCATTCCGACGATTCCGCTTTAGCGGATGAGGAGGAATCTCAACTCTACAAGGATAGTGCAAAACTCAACATTTGAGATTCCCATCTTCAAACCTTGCACTATCAATAAAAAACATTCTCCCGTTGTTATTTTATCTTACATTATCACTACATTACTTTTGACAACCATAGCACTAAACCCAAATGAATTTAATAAACGAATTTGCAAAAGTAGAAAAATATTTTTCGCCGCGAATCATTGGTGAAGTAAACGACCAGTATATCAAAGTCGCCAAAATAAAAGGACAAGATATTCCGTGGCATAATCACGAAAACGAAGATGAATTATTCTACATCGTTGAAGGAACGCTTCTCATGGAAATTGAAAACCAGCCCGGGTTGATTATGGAAAAAGGGGATATTTACGTTGTGAAAAAAGGAATCAATCACAGAGTTTCTTCTACGAACGAATGCCTGATTATGCTCATTGAATCCAAAACAACCGAGCATACCGGCAAAGTAAAATCAGTTGTAACTAAATCAATTGATGAACAAAAATATTAAAGTTACGGCGAGGAGTCCTGCCTCATGTATCAATCGGGACGACGAGCTCAACGATGGCGTAGTCTGCGACATAATCCCCCAATTTTTGCTTAAACCTTGGGAACAACAGTTATTGAATACATTCAATAGCATACTTTTGTATCTTAATGATTAGTTTGTTACAATTTAGTAAACCAACGTAATTTTTGATATAAAACGAAGTTATTTATTAAGTAAGTGAAAACAGTACTATGAATAGTTCAGAACTAACAATCCATCTACCTCTTGATGATGCTGAGTTTGCCAAAGACTATGCTCAAAGCCAAGGCATATCTATTGACGAGCTCATAGATCGTTATCTAAAGAGACTTCGAGTCATGACAACAAATGGTCTGCATCCCGAAATTGAAAAGTTTTCAGGTGTTGTTCCGGCTGATGTTAATGCAGAAGGGCTTTACACTCAACATCTTTTGAAGAAGCATCAATGAAGATCATCCTTCCTTAATTTATCCAACGCTCTTCATTTTTTTCCGGGAAGTCTGTCAAGAATATATTGCGCGTTATAATACAGAAACTTCCATGCCTCTTTATTTATACTTTTCGTATCACCATTAAGTGATTCCTTGTACTTTTCATCTACCTTCTGTTGAAATAATGATTAGGTTTGGCTATCTCATAACATAAAAAAACTCTCCCCCCAAAAAAATCAAGGGGAGAGTTGCTGTTACATTTTACATTTAATTTTTACATTTATTTTTACAATTTATCAGTTATCGCTTTATGAGAGCAATAAGTATATCCACAATATATTTGGCGATGGTTTGCCAATTATTGTCAATAAATTGCTTTATTTTCATGTTATTGTATTTAATGTGGGGACCACAAAAAACGCTGGTCGACTGTAGCGGCAAATGATGAGCTTGAAAAAAGATTCAAATACTCTCACCACTGTCAAAAGATAAAAATATATTTATTAATGAACAACCTCAATCCTGGCATGACATAATTAACACTTGTATTAATCTGTAAACACATTTACGGAGCATATTTCTGTTAAGTATAAAGGACATATGTAGAGCGGAAGCAACATTGACAGGATGTCAAGATGGTGGGTGAAATGAGTTAACTTGATCTAAAGAGGAATTGGAAAAAGCAGAACGAACACATGCAAGCGATGCACAAAGTTATGCTATATACTATTATTTTCCTTTAAGGAAGGCACAGATGTATAACATTTAGTTAAATATTGTTTGAATTCTTCAGGATTACGTTTTGCTAAATAATATTCACCCCTAGCATCTCTATATAGCTTATTAAATATTTCAATATCAGTCTTATCCAACATCTTAAGCTCAACTCCATAATTGATATTATAATTATTTAAGCACAAATCACATTCATTCATAATTTCATAGGCTACATCTAATTCGTTTTTGAAAACCAATACTTTTATCGTTATTGCATACAGCATTACTAAATAATAAATAATTGAATACTTATCAAGCAAATATTGACACAGCGGAAGTACTTTTTTACAATACAATAATGCCTCATCATATTCTTTTAGAGTAAAAAGAATTAAAATTAATAGAAAGTAATATTGTGTATTGCCTGGATTAACTTTAATTGCTTTAATTGCAAATTTCTTGGCTTTTGCAAAGTTGCCCTCTTGAATATACTTGTTAGCCTTAGTGATATAATAACCAGGAGTAAATGGCATAATAATCTCTATAATAAAACATTGTGTTGGTTGGACAATATTACGTTTTAAAACTTTGGTAACCAGTAACTACAAACAAAACTTAAGTATATCTTTTACAAAGTAAATAAAAAACGGCTTTCACCGGTTGCATTTTCACATTATGTTTTCTTAATATCATGACTTATAAAATGCGCTGCTAGTGCTTTTAATGTGTCATGTTCGCTTGTTTGGTCATTGATTTACTGTGTATAATGAAAAGAAGCCAGTGAATATCTCGTTGATTTCATTTTCGGTAATATCAGCAAACTCCGTCCTACAGTAAGCTATTTTGGCATCTATCTCTTCGAGTTTGGGATTACCAAGTTGGCCTTCATATCTATCGAATGAATCTATATTTGAATAGATTTGTCGTGCTTTTTTGAGCCAAGCCAGTGATTCAGAAACAAATTTATTCTCATTGTGATTGCTACCGAAAACTATAACTGCATTACGCTCGCAGACTTGAGCAATTCGCCAATAAATGTAAGCAATTCTACAAGACTGTACACCGTAATGTTCGATTACGGATTTCATTAAATAAGCAAAAACACGATTTCCATTATCATCTTTACTTCTTACAAGTGAGTCAGCATAATCGAGCCAACCCGAGAATTCGTTGGGAGACATATCAGAAATGGTAAGTTGTGTTAGTGCCGAGAGTTTCTTAGAGGAGTTGGTCCAGTAAGAAGCGGGAATGGATATCGCTACTGGGGGAAGTCCGATATGGACTAAAGCACCATCTTCTATTATTGTGAACTCCCAGCGTTTTTGAGTTGGGTTTGCCTTGAGTTGAAGTTCTCCCCAATTTTCTGGAAGCACATAACCGAAAACTAGTGCTTTACCTTCGTTAGTATCAACAATTTCGCCAAGCACTAACCGTTCATACCAATATTTTGCATCAAACAGATGAAGCCCCGTTAAAAGATCCACCTGTCCAGGAAAAATACGCATTTGGACAACGTCAAAAGGTTCAAAGTATCCTTCACCATAAAAATTTATCATCTCTTCTTTTTCTTGATTTAAACTCGGAGGCATTAGCCCCTTGAATATCGCTCGTGCGGGATCCTCAATTGCCGATTTTGGCATCTTACCAAAGAGGGACTTTTCGATCTTGATTCCAAATAAAACTGTTGGTAATGCTTTCATTCCTAGAATCTTTTATTAACAAGAATGTTAATTCGATAGTATATCAAAATGTATTTGAGTGTTTTTTGCGCTAAATAAGAACCATTTCCTTATTGGCGTTCACGGGGCACGGTTCTACGACTCGTAGAGAATGGTCCGTGACACCCCGGAAAACTGATTCCTAATAGTTTCTATTCTATAACAAGTAAATCTTGTGTTGAGCGATGAAGTCGACCTTTACAATAAACGTAAAAACGAACTGAATATTTTCCAACACCAAGTTGGCTATCATCAATCGAACAACAAAATGTGAGTATTTCGTCTGATATATTTACATTTTCATTATAATAAAAATCAAGTGGCAAGTAGGCAATTTGATTGTCAATATACTCCACTCTTTCATGTTTAAGTTTACTGAATTCATTTGTCGATTTAAAGGTCTCTCTTATCCCTAATTTTAAACCTATTTTATTCCCTATGCCTAATATATCAGAATTCTCAGGTGAAATAATTAAAAATGCGTTATCAATTTTTTTGTTTACTGATTTACTATTATTCTCAATTCCGGTATACACTGAATAAGACTTGTTTTGAGATAATACTTTAACTCTTATTTTAACGTAGCTTTTAAATTCTTCAGATAGTTTCCATATAAAAGTTATGAGCCCAGTAATGCCACCGAAAAACTTTATACTTTCAATAATGTCCATAATTACCTTTTAATTTTGATCACAATCATCATCAAACAAGCGTTAAACCGAATTATAACAAACAAGACCATGACACTTGTGCTATAAGTAAGAACCATTTCCATATTGGCCTTCACGTGTCACGGTCTACCACTTACAGAGAATAGTCTGTGCCACCCCGGGATAAAATCGGTTACATTTTAAGCCGGTTTGTGCAAACCTCAATTACATCAATTAATGAAACGGGCAAATAAGCCTAAAATCGGTACTTTGCAACTTTGCAACTTTGCAATATTGCAAACTTCTTGAGGGTGTTGCAAAGTTGCAAAGTAAAAATTCTTCTATATCGTAAAAATATTTACAACTGGATAATACCCCACCCAATATCAATAATTACAATAATTTCAAGTCGAAGACTACGCCTAGGCGTGTGTGATTATAATTCTTCTTCAAATCTCCCCCTCGGAGACGGCGGAAAAATACTCCCAATCATATCCTTATACATCGTAATATTATCTACTTCATCCTTCGCAATCTTAGAAAACTGGTGCAAACCATCAAGTAAAAACTCCATCGCGGAGGCAAGTTCCTGAGCGTTCTTTAATTGGGGTTTCATGTACTTTATTGTCGTATCCTGCAACCCGTTCACTTTCTGCAATTCCGATTCATACGCATCGAATGGCGCTTCATCAGTAATCTCTATTTTATTCCCCGACTCAAACCACCGAATGATACTATTGTAATCTGTATCCTCAACCCGGTTTCGCTGTTCCTGTCCCTGCTGTTTCTTCTGCTTCCGTGCAAGCGGATCAGGGAAATATCGCTTAAATGTTTCACGCACCGCCTTCCCGATTAACGCCTTACTTACTTTCATCGAGCCTTCCTGTTCCCCTTCAAACACAAGCTCAACTTTTCCCGTCATTCCGGGAAGTACATAATGTAAATCGCATATACGTGGAGTAATGTATCGCTCTCCTGTCAAGATAGCGCGCCGTTCTGCATTACTAATCAAATTTTCCATCGCGGCAATCGTAAGTCGAGCGCTCACACCCGATTTCTGGTCAACAAATTCGCTTTTGCGCGCCTCAAAAGCAATCTGCTCAATAATTTCACGGAAGAAATGAGGAACAATTATTTCGCGCCCCTCCCGTTCCACCGATGCTTCCTGCGAGGTAATGTGAATTGCATCTTCAAGCGTACGCGGGTAATGTGTAAGTATTTGTGAATCAATTCTATCTTTCAACGGTGTGATGATGTTGCCGCGATTGGTATAATCTTCCGGGTTTGCCGTAAAGACAAGAACAACATCCAAAGGAATGCGTACATTGAATCCGCGAATTTGAATATCCTTCTCTTCAAGAATATTAAACAACCCCACCTGAATACGCGGTTGCAAATCCGGTAATTCGTTAATAGCAAAAATTCCGCGATTCGTTCGGGGAATAATCCCGAAATGAATCACCCCCTCATGCGAATAATGTAATCGTTGCGCCGCCGCCTTAATGGGATCAATATCACCAATCAAATCGGCAATGGTCACATCAGGAGTAGCAAGTTTTTCACCAAGCCGTGCGTCTCGATGGAGCCAATCAATTTCAACACTATCACCACGTTCCTTGATAGCATCAACGCATCGCTTGCACACGGGTTGAAAAGGATTATCATTTAATTCACACCCTTTTATAACCGGAATGTATTCATCTAATAATGATGGTAACTGCCGCACAAGCCGCGATTTCGCTTGCCCGCGCAAACCCAACAGCATAATATCATGCTTGGCAAGAATTGCATTAACCAACGCCGGAATAACCGTTTCATCAAACCCGATGATTCCCGGAAAGAGCGTTTCTTTCCTGCGTAATTTTTCGATGAGATTTTTTCGCATCTCTTCCTTTACCGGAAGAGGCGTATATCCTGAGCTTCTCAACTCGCCAATAGTTGTTGCGCGCATAAATCCTATTCAATGAACAAATGAAAAAAAGTGATTTCGTGAAATGGTGTATAATTAATTGTACCGACTACAAGAATGAAAAGCAAATAGAAAAAAAGGCTTCTCTGCTTCAATATAGAGATAATTTCCAATAAATTCATTGTTTTTGGGTAATATCCAGAACATTATTCCAAAGATTTCTCTATATTTATTACCAATGAATCGTTCTCTATATAAAAGGAATTTTTCCATGATTATCATGCACCGTGCCTTACGTTCTCTCTTTATTTTTTTACTCACAGCCATATCTCTTCAAGTGTATGCAGGTTCCAAGCCTACATTTCAATATGATACACTCCTCTATAATAAAATGAAATGGCGCGAGATCGGTCCGTTCCGTGGCGGGCGATCTGTTGCTGTTACCGGCGTACCGAGTCAACCCTACACATTTTATTTCGGAGCAACAGGCGGCGGGATTTGGAAAACTGAAGATGGCGGAAGTACATGGATAAATATTTCAGACGGATATTTAAAAGTTGGAATCGTAGGCGCGCTTGCCGTTGCAGAATCTGACCCGAATATAATCTATGCGGGAACAGGCGAAGCCTGTATTCGCGGAAACGCAATGCCCGGTGAAGGTATCTATAAATCTGATGACGCCGGAAAAACATGGAAGTTCATCGGTCTTAAAGAAGCGCAGACAGTCAGCAAAATTCGCGTTCATCCAAAAGATGAAAATTTGGTTTATGTTGCAGCGCTCGGTCATGCATTTGGAACAAATCCCGAACGTGGTGTCTATCGTTCACGAGATGGTGGTAAGTCGTGGGAGAAAATTTTATACAAAAACGATAGCACGGGCGCGGTAGATATTTTACTCGACCCCAACAATGCACGCGTCATCTATGCCGCTATGTGGCAAGCAAGCCGCAACCCTTGGAGTATGACAAGCGGCGGTAAGGGAAGCGGTTTATGGAAATCAACCGATGGCGGCGATACATGGAAAGACATAACACAAACCGAAGGATTACCAAAAGGAATCGTAGGAAAAATCGGCATTGCTATTTCACCCGTTAAACGTGATCGTATTTGGGTTAGCGTAGAAGCGGATGAGGGCGGGTTGTTCCGTTCCGATGATGCCGGTAGTACGTGGACAAAAATGACGGATGATAGACGTATCCGCCAACGCGCATGGTATTATTCTCACATCTATGCAGATCCAAAAAGTGAAAACGAAATTTATATCCTTAATGTCGGATTTATGAGATCGCTTGATGGAGGGAAAACATTAAGTGGAATTCGCGTCCCGCATGGTGATAATCACGATTTATGGATCAATCCCAACAATCCAGATTGCATGATTGAAGGAAATGATGGTGGCGCAACCGTCACATATACAGGAGGAAGAACATGGACTGACGAAGATATAGCAACAGGACAATTTTATCACGTCGTGCTCGATCATCAATTCCCCTACAACATTTACGGGGCACAACAGGATAACAGCACTGTAAAAATTCCTTCGCGCACCACAGGATTCGGAATAGATAACACCGATTGGTATTATGTCGGCGGCGGTGAGAGTGGGTATATTTCGCCGCATCCTACTGATCCTGATATCACCTATGCGGGCAGTTATGACGGATTCATGACTAAGTACAACCACACTACAACACAATTACAAGATATTTCTCCATGGCCAGATAACCCGATGGGTTCAGGAGCGGTTGCCACAAAATACCGTTTTCAGTGGACATACCCAATTGTTGTTTCAAGGTTTGAGCCGAACGCAGTGTATGCAACAGCAAATGTCGTATTCAAATCTACCGATGAGGGAGATAGCTGGAATGTGATAAGCCCTGATTTAACGCGAAATGATTCCTCGAAACTCGGCTCATCCGGCGGTCCGATTACAAAAGATAATACCAGCGTAGAATATTATTGTACCATCTTTGCTTTTGCAGAATCGCCCTTGAATAAAAGAATATTATGGACAGGCTCCGACGATGGATTAATTCATGTTACACAAGATGGCGGAGCGACATGGCAAAATGTAACCCCTAAAGATTTACCCGAGTGGTCTATGGTAAGCATTTTAGACGCCTCCTCGTTTGAAGAAGGCACTGCCTACGTTGCATGTAACCGTTACAAACTTGATGACTTTGCTCCGTATATTTACATGACCACGGATTTCGGGAACTCCTGGAAAAAAATTGTCAAGGGAATTCCTGCAAATGAATTTACCCATGTCGTGCGGGAAGATCCGAACAAAAAAGGGTTATTGTATGCCGGAACCGAGCGGGGAATTTATGTCTCCTTCAATGATGGCGAAAACTGGCAACCCCTGCAACGCAATTTGCCCGTAGTACCGATTCATGATTTAGCAATTCAATCGCGTGAAAAAGATTTAGTTGCCGCAACACACGGACGCGGATTTTGGGTCTTGGATGATTTAACGCCCCTCTATCAAATCAATGATTCGGTGGCAGAATCACGTGCATTTTTATATAAGCCCCGCGAAACGTACCGTATCAGTGGATTTTCATCTGAACAACCTGGACTTGCCTTAGGAAAAAACCCACCCAATGGAGTTGTGGTATCCTATTATTTGAGTGATACGCTGGGTGAAAAAGACACACTCAAACTTGATTTTTCGGATGAACAAGGGAAATTGATAAAATCATTTTCAACTAAGCCAACTGGAAAAGATGCTGATGATCAACCTAAGGTTTCAGCCGATTCAGGAATGAATCGGTTCATCTGGGATATGCGTTACCCCGATGCCGAGAAAGTTCCGGGAGCAATTTTCTGGGGCGGGACAACCGATGGTCCGCAAGCAGTGCCGGGCACATATCAAGTGCGAATGACGTTGAAAGATAAAAGCTGGACACAATCATTCGAGATTAGAAAGGACCCTCGCATTCTTACAACGAACGGACAGTTCAAAGAACAATTTGATTTCTTATTGAAAATACGCGACAAGATATCCGAGGCACACAAAGCCGTCAATACAATTCGCGATATTCGAGCTCAGGTCAACGATTTAGTAAAACGCTTAGAGAAGCATCCGAAGAAAGATACCATTACCACACTCTCAAAACGTTTAAACGACTCGTTAAAGGTTGTTGAGGAAGCAATCATTCAAGTAAAAATTAAAGCGGGACAGGATGCCCTAAACTATCCCATCAAATTAAATAATAAAATTGCAGCCCTCGCCGATGTTGTCTCAAGCGCGGATACAAAACCTACACAACAATCGTATGAAGTATATAAACAGTTATCGGGGCAATTGGATACTTTCCTCGCTCGCTACAAACAAACAATAGACACATCATTAAAAACCTTTAACAATGCCGTTCACGATATGCAAATCCCCGCAGTAATATTGAAAGGAGATGGGGAATAACGTATCTGGTATCCCCCACAAAAACGAAAAGCATTTGCTGATAAAGAATAATAATACTTTATAGAAATGTCAATATCTATGCTCAAGCGATGGGTTTTACACCCATCGCTTGAAGGCTTTATTCAATCACTTTTTGTACATCCAATTGGGTAACTAACACCTATTATCACATACTCTATTTTGGGCATGAGTAACACTCAGCAAAATTCTCCCCCTGTTAACCACACACACCACTTATTCGTCTTACCTATATATGAAACAATTACTTTATTATTAAAAGAAGGAAAACATTATGGACGGATTTATGTCGGATACGATTATGTTTGTTGTTGTTACGCTATTGTGCGGCTGGGTGTTATATTTACTGTTTCGGCGGTATCAATTAACAACACAAGCCAAATTTCAACGTATTGAAGCATACAATAAATTGTTGGATAAGTTTGCATCAGCAAAAGAATTTGCAGATTTCCTTGAAACCGAGCAGGGTAAAAAAATGTTGGAAGACCCCATGCCCAATGGAACCAATGCTAAAAGAACCGCTCTACGGTTTATTCAGGTTGGCGGACTTCTTGCGGCGCTTGGCGCAGGGCTTTTCATGAATCTGGCAAGATTGCGAAACTTTATTCAATCGCAAACCAACCCGGATATTAACTTTATACACAAAGAAGA
>OBEQ010367491.1_pt1 | contig 20127 bp, 20 predicted proteins | sample 1670901 | NCBI WGS metagenome assembly OBEQ01 (sample SAMEA104232315, study PRJEB22302) | groundwater metagenome | biome: forest; feature: aquifer; material: groundwater | place: USA | collected 2011-08-07 | depth 5.4 m
ATATCCCCGGAAGCGGTGACGATTTTGATGCCGCCTAAAATGATAAAGAAAATGGCGATAATGGTGGCTGCGCTTGATAGGATTGTGATGATACTTGTGGCCAGACCGCCGAAACTTTGACCGACTAAAAGATGCGCCGGCTGGAAAGTATCGCCGATATTAAAAGAAGCAGCGTAAGCGTCAAACATTAAGTAATCACCGTCCCTAGAAATAGTCTATCGATGATTTGCAAAACGGCAAAGGCAAGGGCAAGGACGATAAAGCCAATGATGGCGTAGACAAGCCGGTCTTTGGCAGCGGCTGCGCCTTTGGGGTCGCCGCCGGAGGTTATAAACTGGATGCCGGAGATGATTATAAAAACAACCGTCAACATGCCGCCAATACCAAGGGCGATAGGGATAATAAGCCCGACTAGTGTGCTGACAAAAGTCCCGGAACCGGTTGGCGCAAATTTGGTGTCTACGACACCGGGAACGCCGATGCCTTGGAGACAATCGGTGAAATTATCGCAGCTTGCCAAAGTTGGAGTTGGCGAGATTTTTAATAAAAGGAAAGACGAAATAATAATTGTTATCAATTTTTTCATTGAAGACCCGGAATTCCTCCCAAAATACTGGTTCCGATGAATCTTAGGATCAGGACGGAAAGAATTAAAAACAAAAGGCCGGAGACAGCGGCGACTATCATATCTTTGCCGCCGGTCAATTTTTGCTGGTCGCCGGAGGAAGTTAAGACTTTAATTGAGCCGATGACCATAAAAATTAAAGCAATGCCGCCGGCAAGCCCGGTGGCGATTTGGAGAATTTTTGATACAAAATCTGTCGGATTGGTGGGAATATTGCCAAGAGCGGTAGGGCATTTCAGTTTGCCATCCACAGGGTCGATTTTGCAAGGGTTTTCTCCTGGAGCAAATGTAAAAATATTGGATGGTAAATCGTAGCAGACAGTAGGTTCTGATGCTGGGAGTGTATTGGGGGCATAATATAATCTTAGTAGCGGGTTTTTGTCGAATTGGCCCACTTGGGCCTTCCAATCGTTAGACAATCTAATGAAGTTGCCCATTTGATTATTGATCTGTATTCCATACGATGCTGGATTTGTTGTTAAAGGATCCGAACCGGTTATTGGTGCAAAGGTTGCCGTAATATTTGTGTTTTTATCTATCGGGTTGGGTTCATATGAAACAAATTGGGGACATCCTTTTGCTGTAAATACAGGGCTTGTTGTGACGTTTATAGTTACTTTATCGTCTTTAGTGCCATCATAAACGCACTTCCCGGCGGTATTCCCAGAAACATCAATGACTCTTAGGGTGGCAGGTCCAGCTTGGAATTTTCTTTGGGCATCTGAAAGAGTTAAGTTAAAAGTTAAATTCCCATCCTTATTCGGTGATAGAACATTGGTATCGAGTGAACCGTTTTTTTGGTTACTTTGATTTAGAATTTGTACATCGTATTTACCATTTGTATTTGCATTTTTTACCGTTACGGTTAGTCCCGAGTTGGTGTTGAGTGAGGTTGTACTTACAGTATATGAACAATCTGCGGCAAACACCGGTCGAGGTGCAAAGAAGCCGATTGCAAGTATTAAAGTAAAAATTGATGATAAGATTTTTGCGAAACCTTTACGTAGAGCTATCATAGCTATTTTTAGTTTAGCATTGGCAAGAGATTGCTGCAAAGAAATTTCTGATAATGGAGTTACGCTGATATAATGAGTTAAAGTTTTTACCCCATGAGAAAAGTCCTTGCCCTGTTTTTAATTACCATTTTGACTTCTGCTTTTTTATTTGCCAGAACCACGAGTGCTGATGAGATACAGGATTTGCAAAAGCAGATTGGCGATTTGCAGCATCAGCTGGACCTTTCCAAAAACGCGACGACACCTTTGGAAAGCCAGGTTAAGGGTCTTGAGGTGCAGCTTAATTCGATCCATGCCAGGCTTGCCCAGCTACAGGCAGACTTGGCCAGAAGCGAGGCGGCTTTGGCGACGCAGAGAAAAATACTGGCGGCGACGGTGCGTTCTTTTTACATCGGCAGTTTTGTCGATATTCCGCTTCTGACCTTGTTTTCTTCGGGGGGCGCGACGGAAGCTTTGAAAAATGTCGCTTTGCAGCAAGGGACCTCCCGCGAAGATAAAAATATAATTGCGGATATTTCGGGAAAGATTGCCAAACTGGCCGCGGAAAAGAAAAGTCTGGCGGCACTGTCGGCACAAGTTTCGCAACAGGACCAATTCTTCAAAGGCGAAATTGCCAAGGCAAAATCTTTTCAAAGCCAGCTTGAGGGCAAGATTGCGGCTTTGACCGCCCGACAGCAGGAAATTATCAGCGCCAAAAGCGGTACGTTTACGACTTCGGTTGGCGATGTGCCGCTGCCTGATGATCCGAACGCTTCGCCTTCGTTTAACCCTGGTTTTTCGCCGGCCTTTGGCGGATTTTCGTTTGGGGCATATTCTCATCGAAACGGGATGAGTCAGTACGGGGCAAAAGGTAGGGCTGACGCGAACCAAAAAGCAGAAGATATACTTGCCCATTACTTTCCTGGGGCAAATCTCAATAAAAACTACAGTGAACCGGCAACAATTAACGTTATCGGTTACGGATCAATGCCGTTTGAAGACAAGTATATGAACAGGATTTATGAAATGCCTTCGGATTGGTCAATGGAAGCCTTGAAAGCACAGGCGGTGGCGGCAAGAACTTACGCGATAAGGCAAGGGGGAACGATTTGTCCGACAGAATCATGCCAGGTTTACAAGGATGCGGATAAACCTGATCGCTGGAAGCAGGCGGTGGCGGCAACCCGCGGCTGGGTTTTGGAAGGCGGGCCAAATGCCCAGTATTCTTCGACTACAGGAGGATATTTGAATAATTCCGGCTGGGATACTAAAGATGGCTCTCGCGGCGGCTGGCCAACAGATGCTTACGAAAAGATAGCGAGTAGCCCCTGGTTTTATAAAGGCTGGTACACGCAAACTTATTATATTGGGTCCAATAGCTGCGGGAAAAACAGTCCATGGCTGACTGGCGAGGAAATGGCGGACATTTTGAATGCCTATTTGGTGCAGGGTAAAGGCGGGGTGGACGGGGGAAGAATTACACCAGTGACGACTGGTTGTTGGGGTGGGAATCCGTATTCGATGAGTGAGCTTCGTGATTTGGCAAATAGCAAGGCGGGCGGTGCGGTAACTGCGGTTTCTTCGTTTAGTGTTTCTTATAGCGAGGACGGGAAAACTGCTAGTGTGAGTTTTTCTACTAATCGTTCTCTCGACCCGATATCTGGATCTGATTTTAAGACGATATTTAATTTAAGGGCGCCTGGCTATATTTCAATAAGGTCACCTTTATTCAATATGGAGCGGAAGTGAGACGGCGACGGCTGATATATCATGGCTGCGTATAAACGCCGCCCTGATATAATTAATCTAATCCATGGACCTTGACGAACCCCAAACAAAAAATCCGCTGGCGACATTTGCCACAAAGCCTGTTGGTATTACCTTTGAAAGCCAGGAAGAGGGCGAGCAGATCCTACTTTTGCTTCGTCCGCACGTGGCAACTTTAATTCCAGCAATCCTGGTGACGATTTTTCTAATTCTGGTGCCGATAATTTTAAACAGTTTTCTTTTGGCTTTTAATTTAGAAATCACTTTCCTTACGAGTGGGCAAAGCTTTTTACTGAGTATTTTCTGGTACCTGGTGGTTTTTGCTTATGCTTTTTACCGGTTTTTATTTTGGTATTTTGATATTTATATTCTGACAAATGAACGAATTGTCGATTTTGATTTCCGGGGGGTTTTGAATAAAGAGATTGCCTTTGCAACCCTGGACCATATTGAAGACATTTCACCTAAAACGCGCGGTTTTTTCGGAACCCTTTTTAACTTTGGTGACGTTTTTGTGCAAACAGCGGGAACGACTCCGGAATTTAATTTTCGGCGGGTGCCAAACCCGGATTTGGTTGCTCAAAAGATTTTAGAGCAGGTGCGAGGGGAAGAAGAGGAGGCAAGCGGCGATGCCAATAAGTAGCGAAATTTTTAACATCCCGAATCTTTTAGGATTTGGTTTTGCATTAAAGGCATTTGCTATCCTTTTTGCGGTTTTTTATGTAATTTTTGGCCTGGTAATTTTCAGGCAGACCCAGCTGATGGCAAAAGCACTGCCAAGCGCCATTTCCCCATTTTTAAAATTTATCGCCATTTTGCAAATCGGTACTTCTCTGGCGCTTTTATTTAGCGTGATTGGAGTTTTTTAAGATATCAGAAAAATGAGCGAGACTGCCCTTTTGATTGAAAAAATTGCCGGTACCCCAACTGGCAATTATTATTGTGCTGTTTTTAACAAAAAGGTAAATCTGACCAGTGGGGATTTAGGAACGCTGGCCGGCTGTATTTTGGCGCAAGGCGGTGATGGCGAGGTGATTGCCGCTGCCAGCCGTGACGTTTTTGAATTCTTTCCGAAAAAATTAGAGATTTCAGAAGAAGGAATTCTGGAGACTTTGGAAAACGCCAAGGAAGCGGCTAGCAAATATCTGGCGGGGCAAGACTACCAGATGAGTTTTGTTTTCGCCTTTTTCTTCAAAGATGCCTGCTACATTGTAAGGTTTGGGGACTTGGTAAAGATTTTGGTATTTGACCCGCCGAAATCCGATGAGATTACCTTTGAGGAAGGTTCAGGGCCTGCGCGCGGGGGCCAGCTTTATTTAATTGCCACCGTAAAATTCCTGGAGAATTTTGACGCAAGCGGGTTTTTGCAAAATGTAGATATCGATTATGGAGAGCTGGTCGACGGTTTGGCGACTGACATAACGGCTGCCGAAGGAGCAGGCGCAATCGGTGCAGTTTTTATTTGTTTGAAAGGTGCGGAGGGGGAGGCTGAAAGTAGTGAGGAAGAAGTGCCAAGCGTGGTGGCGGAAGAAACGGAAAGCTTGCAGATTTTGGATGAGGAGACAAAAGCTGAGGGGGCGATGGGCGGAAGGCTGAAAGGGTTTGGCGCAGGACTTTTGAGGGAGCTTAAGCGTTTGAGGCGAGGAGATTTGGGAGCAATTGCCAGGTTGCGACAGCATGTGATGCTTATCGTGATTGGGGTGGTTTTGGTTTTGGCTCTTTCCGTTGTCTTTACGCTTTGGCAAAACCAGAAAAAAGCGAAAGATATGGAATTTGGAAATCACATGGCAGCGGCAAATGCTAAGTACAGCGAAGGCATATCGCTTTTGGAGCTTAACCGTGCGCGCGCCCGGGGAGATTTTGTCGATGCCCAAAATGAGGTCGCTCGCGCGCAGGCTATTCATAAGGATGATGGAGGATCTAAGAAATTAGCAAGTGATATTGCCGCTAAATTGAAAGAGACGGACGTGACAGCGAATATTAGCTTTAGCGACGTTGCTAGTGTTTCTGGTGTTAATGCAATTTCTTTTGCCGGCAAAAATATTGCTGCGGCAAGCGGCGACAAATTGTTTAGTATTGACCCTTCTTCTAAATCGGCTAGTGAGGTGAAAGGCGCGGGCGGCGGGACGAGTAGCGTTGTTTTTGACAATAAAGCCTTTGTTTTGACCAGTGCGGGAATCGTTAGACAAGATTTGGCGGGCGGGACGCCCACGAAGATTCAGGTTTCTAGTGGCGGGCAAGATATCGGAGTATTTTTTGGTAACGTTTACGTTCTTTCGACTGGGAAGATTGCCAAGATTGTGCCAGTTGTTGATGGATACGCGCCGGAGACGGATTATCTGACGGCAAAGACGGACTTTTTGCCCTCTTCCAGATTTGCTATTGATGGGTCTATCTGGGTTACACGCGGTGATAAGGTTTTGAAATTTACAAGAGGTAATGGGGAAAATTTTACAATTAGCGGTCTTCCCGGGAAGCTTGGGGAGCTGGGGCCAATTTATACGGATGCAACTCTTGGGGATTTATATGTTTTGGACAAAACTAATTCGGCGCTTTTGGTTATTTCTAAAGACGGGACTTATAAAAAGGCGTATCAAGCGCCCGAATTTGCAAAGGCTTCTGATATTTTGGTGACGGATGATGCGTCAACGCTTTACGTGGCAGTTGACGGCAAAGTAATTAGTGCTTCTATTAAGTAGAGTTGATTTCGAAGCTAATTTCTGATAGAATTCTGTTTCCTGGGGATGTATTGTTTCGACAGGATGGCACATTAAAAACTGCAAGCCGAACATGATTCTAAAGTGCGTAGTCTTTGAATCAAAATTACGTGCAAAGAATAAACTTGCACAATTTGGGGACGCCCTTTTTGGGTTTAACCAAATGGTTCCAGCTTTTGCCTAAAAAACAAAGCTAGTACCTGTCTTTTAAATCTTTACTCGGTGAGATTTAGGGGGCAACAACTTAGCCGGGAGTAGATTTGTTGTTTCGATCAGATAACAAGTTGAAACTTTGATCTTTGTTTAAATTTAGCCTGTTAATCGGCCACAAATTTGAACGAGACTTTATAGATTAACTATGCTTGTAGATGTTTTTGATTTGAAATCTCTGGACCCGAGCCCAATACTCGGCATCTCCACACTATTTTTCTCCGCGGAGTTCGCGCTCGATGTCGCGATTGACGGCTTTTTTCTTTAAAGCGGCGCGTTTGTCGTATTTGGCTTTGGATTTAACCAGCGCCAGATCGACTTTGGCCAGATTTCCTTTTATATAAATGGCAATTGGGGCGATTGTTAGTTGGCCGCCGGCGATTTTGCCCTGCCAGTTTAAGATTTGTTTTCCGTGAAGAAGAAGTTTGCGTTCGCGGCGGGAATCGGAAAATTTTTGCGACCCCATCCAAGGGTTAATGTGAGCATTTTCCAGAAAAACTTCGCCGTTTTTTATTTTGGCAAAGCTTTCAGAAAGATCCACGCGGCCGGCACGGATGGATTTGATTTCGGCCCCCGTTAAGACGATGCCGGCTTCGACTTTTTCCAAAATGTGATATTTAAGACGAGCCCGTTTATTAAAAATTCTCATATGGCGCTATTATGATATCAAAGTAGTATGCCTTTTTCGTTTCTTGATTTGGTTTTTCCCAAAAAATGTGTCGGTTGCGGCAAGTTTGGAAGTTATATCTGCAAGAATTGTTACAAAAAAGTTGAGTTTTTAGACAAGCCGGTTTGCCCGGTTTGCCAAAGGCAGGCGATTGGCGGCAAAACGCATCCGGGGTGCAGCGGAAAGTATAAATTGGATGGGTTGATTGTAGCTTGTCGATATAAAGGGCCAATTAGGGTTGCCATCCAAAAAGTTAAATACAGATGGGTTTTTGATATTGAGAGAATTTTGGTTGATTTGGTTGCCGGGCAAATTTGGAAATTCGATTTTCCACAAAATTCGATTTTAGTTCCCGTGCCGCTTCACATAAAACGGAAAAGGTGGCGAGGGTTTAATCAGAGTGAGATTTTAGCAAAGACATTGGCGAAGAGATTCAAAGTTAAATACGGGGATTTTCTGGTAAGAAAAATAGAGACAAAGACGCAAGTAGGACTCTCAAGGGAAGAGAGGAAGAAAAATATCCGGGACGCGTTCGTCCTCTCCACCCGTCATCCTGAACTCGATTCAGGATCTAAATTGAAAGACAAAAATATTATTTTGGTTGATGATGTTTACACAAGCGGCGCGACGATGGCAGAATGCACCAAAGTTTTGAAAAAGGCCGGAGCTAAAAGCGTGTGGGGAATGGCGGTGGCATTGGGCTGACGTCAATTTCAAAAAGGGTTTAAGTCTGTTAAAATACGTTTGAGTTTGGAGGGGTCGCATAGTTGGTCCATTGCGGGAGGTTGCTAACCTCCTGAGCCATTAAACCGGCTCACGTGGGTTCGAATCCCACTCCCTCCGCCCCCTGGAGAGGTCGCATAGCGGACTAGTGCGTTCGTCCTGAAAACGAATGTGGCGCAAGCCACCGTGGGTTCGAATCCCACCCTCTCCGCTCTCTAAACGAGATTGATCATCGCCATTTGGGGATCAGAGAACTCCAGCTTACCGTTTCATAATCAAGCTGCAGCAGCATAAAGAACGCTACGAGGCCCAGCGTCACGATGATACCGTTGCTAATCATTGCCTCGTGTTTGGTGATTGCGACGAGCAGTACGATATAGAACAGGCTGAGCAGTGTTGACACTGATAGCATATACGCGGCATGCCAGAACCCCAGCAGGTTCCAGCGCCAGGGTTTGGGCATTGCCCAGTTAACGAGACCGCGGACTGCTTGCGTGATGTGAAAGTAAGCTGTTATCCCGAGACCAAGCGCCAGCGCGATGACAAATTGCGGTTGGTGAACAAGATCTTGTTGGTGCACTAGTGATGAAACTGCAACCATATTTATAATTGGCAGCAGGATCCCGTCTCCAAAGATAGATGATTTGAAGTTTAGGCTACCACGAAGCTCTACCACAAGTGGTGATTTTACAGCCAAAAGGTATAGATGAAGAAGGGCGCCCGCGCCAAAACCGAAGAAGAATGTGGCCATTCCGGTTACGAAAACCGGATGCGTTTGCGGGTTAAAGAGTTCGATGAGGGACATAAGTTTGAAATTTTAATAAAAATTTTAACAGATTTACAAGAAGATTTAATAGTTTTTGTCTCAAATATCTCATTTCTGCCTTTAAGTTATGGTTCATATGATATATTTAAAATATGCCAAGATTCTACAAAAACTTAATTCACGTCGATCATCACGAAGGCCGGGTAATTTCCAAAGATGAGCTCGATGCCAAAAGGCAGGCGGCAGTGGATGCCAAAACCATCGTTTCCTGGAAATCTCCTGTCCATATTTTTAAACAAAGATCTAAAAAATATTTCACCAAGGTTACGCTTTACGCGCTTGTTGCCATTTTGGCGGCGATTGCCTTTGGGGAATTTGCCTTAGTTGGAGTGATTATCGCCGTCGTTTTTGTGGTTTTGGTGCTGGCCAATGCCGCGCCGGAGATAATCGAGCACAAGATAAACAACATGGGAATTATTTCCGGCGGTAAAGTATTTTTATGGGAAGATCTGGATTCTTTTTGGTTTGACAAGCGGGGGGACGAAAGAATGCTTCTGGTGCAGACAAATTTGCATTTTCCGAGCCGACTAATTATTATTTTAACGAATATTTCGGAAAGGACACTTCTGGATATTTTGGAAAAGCATCTTCATTATCACCAGGCGCCGGTGCATACGCTCCTGGACAAGTGGTCACACACGCTTCAGCGAAGATTTACTTTAGATTAAATTTCTCCTGATATATAATTACGTCTGCAACTTTGCGCCTGTAGCTCAGTTGGATAGAGCATTTGCTTGCGGAGCAAAAGGTCAGGTGTTCGAGTCACCTCAGGCGCACCAAGTGGAGACGTGCCAGAGTGGTTGAATGGGCTCGTTTCGAAAACGAGTGTGGCAGCAATGTCACCAGGGGTTCGAATCCTCTCGTCTCCGCTGCATCGCAACTAAAATAAATATGAAGATCAAGAGGATTTGATATGAAATTCTTATGAAGAGAATTTTTAGTGCTGGGGGAATTGTTGTTCGTGACGGGAAAGTTTTGGTGACGCAACATTCCAAACATAAGGGTTGGGATTTTCCAAAGGGTCATATAGAAACTGGCGAATCTAAAGAGCAAGCGGCAGTTCGTGAGGTAGAGGAAGAAACCGGGGTCAAGGCACAGATTATCGAAAAAGTCGGGCAGACGGAATATTTTTACTATGAAGATAAACAAAAAGTTTTAAAGACTGTAGTGTTTTTCCTGATGAAGTTTTTGGAGCAGGGTGAAGCAACAACGGCGTTTGAAGTTTCTGGGATGGAATGGCTTGACCCGGACGAGGTAGAAGAAAAATTAACTTTTAAGGACACAAAGGAACTTTGGAAAAAGGCGTTTGAAAGAGTTAAGAGTTTAGATTAAGAGATTAGTGATATTGGAGAGGTCGCATAGTGGACTAGTGCGCAAACCTGGAAAGTTTGTATAGCCGCAAGGTTATCGAGGGTTCGAATCCCTCCCTCTCCGCTGCAGTTAAAAAAGTGTAGAATACGGGGCGCGATGGATCAGGTTGAGGAAGTTAAGAGTAAAGTAGATTTGGTTGAGGTTATCTCTTCTTATCTCCCTTTGAAAAAAATGGGCAGGAATTTGGGCGGGCTTTGCCCGTTCCACTCGGAAAAGACGCCTTCTTTTATGGTTTCGCCGGAGCGGCAGGTTTGGAAATGTTTTGGTTGCGGTGAGGGCGGCGACGTTTTTACTTTCCTTGAAAAGATTGAGGGTTGGGATTTTAGGGAAGCGTTGGAAGAGCTGGCAAAACGCGCCGGGGTCAAGCTGAAGCAATTTGAGCCGACGGATAAATCGAGAGTCCGCGATAAGCTTATCGAAATTAATAAGCTGACTACGAAACTTTACAGCCATCTACTTTCTAACCATCCGGCAGGCGAGCGGGCGAGGAATTACCTGGCGGGCCGCGGCATTAAAAAAGAAACTTGGGAAAAATATCGGCTAGGGTATTCGCCGGACAGCTGGGATACGCTTTTTAATTTTTTTATAAAGCATAAAATTCCGGTTGCGGATGCGGCGATGTCGGGACTGGTGATTGCCAGAGGCGGTAATGATAGGTCTTTTTATGACAGGTTTCGGAACCGCCTGATTTTTCCAATTGCCGATTCGCGCGGGCAAGTGATGGGATTTTCGGGAAGGGTTTTGGATCCAACTGCCAAAGAAGCCCGCCCGCCAACGACTGCAGCCGTAGGCAATGTCGGGCAGGCTAAATACGTAAACACTTCGGAAACGCCGATTTTCCAAAAGGGGGCGCTTTTGTTTGGTTTGGATATAGCAAGAAGCGCTATCCGTGACAAGAATGAGGCTGTTCTGGTTGAAGGTGAGTTTGACGTTTTATCTTCCCATCAGGCGGGAGTGGAAAACGTGGTTGCCAGTAAAGGTACGGCTTTAACGGATAAACAGGCGGCGATCTTATCAAGACTTGCCGAAAATGTTGTCCTTTGTTTTGACACAGATGTTGCCGGGGACAGCGCTTCCAGACGAGGAATTGAACTTCTGGATATGGCAGGGGTGACGGTTAGGGTTGCAGATTTAGGACGCGCCAAAGACCCGGATGAGTTTGCGCAAAAAGACGCCCAAGGTTTTGGCGCGGCAATTGCCAAAGCTTCTAATATTTACGATTATCTTATCGACTCGGCAGCAAGCCGGTTTGATCCAAAGACTGCCGACGGCCAGAAAAAGATCGGCCGCGAAATTTTGCCAATTCTATCTAAAATTTCCGACGATTTGGTGCGGGCCCATTACATAGAAAAGCTGGCCAAAATTTTAGGGCTGGATGTCGGTTTGGTGGCGCAGGCAGTGAGCGCGAAAGTGACAGATGTGGAAGGGACAAAGGGTCCAGAGTCTGGCGTCGAGGGCAGGAATACGACAATGGAGGATTATTTTTTGGCGCTATTTTTGGCTGGCGACAAAGTGGTCTCGCGCATTGTTGAAATGATCGACCCTGATGATTTTTCGGGAGAAGTGCAAAGGCTGTTCTGGAAGGCCGTGCGTGATATAATTAATAACTCTAAGTCGGAGAGTCCGGCCGGCATGGTAGCCGCTCTGCCGAAAGATCTTAGCGATTTTATCGATCAGCTTTATTTAGTTAACATTAGTCCGGCTTTTTCTGAAAAAGAGCTTTGGGCAGAGGAGACTTTCAAAAAGGCGAGAGAAATTAAAATCGCCTCTTTGAGAAGACAGCAGATGGCGATTTCTGTTAGTTTAGAAGAGGCACAGAAAAAATCAGACAGCAAAGAAGTTAGCAGGCTTACAAAAAAGCTGGATGAACTTTTGGCGCAGCGAAGAGAGTTTGAACAACTGGAAAAATGAAAAAACCCGTTACAAAAACAGCTAAGAAGGAAAAAGCAAGTATTGCCGTCCCAAGCGGCAAGTCAAAACCCAAGGAGAATTTGAGCGCGCGCGAGGCGCCAACTGTCGATACCCGCGCCGAAATCCGCAAACTGACCAAACGCGGCCGGGAACAAGGTTTTGTAACTCAAGAAGAAATTCTGGCCATTTTTCCGCAACCGGAAAATCATATCGATGAAGTGGATGATCTCTACTTCAAATTTTTGGAGGAAGGGATCGACGTTTTTGATACCACGGAAGTCGATGTTGCCGACGCCGAGAAACCGATCACGGAACTCGAGAAAGAACTGGAAGGCCTATCGAGTTTGGAGGAGGGTTATCTTTCGGATCCGGTGAGAATGTATCTGCGGGAAATCGGCAGGATCTCGCTTCTGACATACGAGGATGAGGTGATGCTTGCCAAAAGGGTTGAGAAGAATGACAAGCGGGCGCGCGAGCGTTTAATTTCGGCAAATCTAAGGCTTGTGGTTTCCATTGCCAAGAAATACGTGAACCGCGGGTTGACGCTTTTGGATTTGATTGAGGAAGGTAATATCGGTTTGATGCGGGCGGTCGAAAAATACGATTGGACCCGCGGTTATAAGTTTTCGACATACGCAACGTGGTGGATCAGGCAGGCAATAACCAGGGCCATTGCCGATCAGGCGAGGACGATTCGGATTCCGGTTCATATGGTGGAGACGATTAACAAATTCAACCGGATTTCCAGGCGCTTGATGCAAGAGTTAGGAAGGGAACCGGCGCCGGAAGAAGTGGCGAAGGAGATGGAAATCGGCGTGGAAAAGGTGCGGGAAATTATTAAAGTTTCCCAGGAACCGGCAAGCTTGGAGGCACCGGTTGGGGAAGAGGAAGATTCGCGACTTGGAGATTTTATTCAAGATGCTTCGGCTTCGCCGACAGACCAGGCAACCCAAGCGCTTTTGAAAGACCACATTCGCGAAGTTTTGGGGACCTTGTCTCCACGCGAGGCAAAAGTTTTAGAGTATCGGTTTGGTTTGGAGGATGGAAAGCAAAGGACGCTTGAGGAAGTTGGTAAGGAATTTGGTGTAACCCGTGAGAGGATAAGACAAATAGAAGCAAAGGCGATTCGTAAACTGCGGCACCCCACCCGGGCCAAGAAACTGCGTGATTATCTGGATATGGCCTGATTTGAAATTTGAGGAGAGGTATGGCACACTGATTTTGTATGTCATTTGGGTTTCTTATTTCCAGTTCCACTATTATTTTTGTAATTGCGGTTTTGGTTTCGCTGTCGGCTGTTTACAACGCTTACATTTTGCGCGGCGGGAGGCTTGCTGAAAGCCAGGTTTTTATGGCTCTGGGGATGGTTTCTTTTATGCTTGCAGTTGTGCTTTCCCGATTTGTGCCAGATATGGAAATTTACAAAAACATTTCGGCTTCAGACTCGCTTTTTATTTTAGGATTTATACTGCTTTTTGTGGCATCTTTAAGGCTTAGGGCTTCTTTTAAGTAGTTTCCTTCGACTACGCTCAGGACCTTTGGCTTTCGGCTCACTTCGTTCACTCAAGACCTTCGGCCCCTTTTCTAATTTGGTTGCTTCTGTTTTAATATGCGCATGCATTTTTTGAAATTAATCTGGAAGAAGTGGCTAAAAGTTGCCCACGTTATTGGTAATTTTCAGGCGCAGGTTATTTTGACCGTCTTTTATTTTGTGATAGTTTCACCGCTGGGGCTTGCCAGCAGATTTTTTGGCGATTCCCTGGACATAAAACCCAAGAGAATGAAATCTAACTTTGGCAAATGGGATCATCCCAAAGAAAGTCTTGAATCTGCCCGAAAGCAATTCTAAATGTATATTCTCGGAGTTTCGTGTTTTTATCATGAGTCGGCGGCTTGTCTTTTAAAAGACGGCAAGGTTGTGGCGGCTTCTGCCGAGGAGCGATTCAGCCGCAAAAAACATGACAGCGAATTTCCAACTTTGGCGATTGAATTTTGTCTAAAAAAAGCAGGGATTAGGATTGGCGACGTAGACTGGGTTGTTTACTACGAGAAGCCTTTCTGGAAGTTTGAGAGAATTTTAAAATCGACGTTGGCAACATGGCCGGCGGCGCCAAGGCTTTTTGCCAAAGCAATGGTAAGTTGGCTTACCGATAAACTCTGGGTGAGATCCATTTTTGTCGACAAATTAAAAATAGACCCCAAAAAAGTATTGTTTGTGCCCCATCATATTTCGCATGCGGCTTCAGCTTTTTACCCTTCAGGATTTGACCGCGCGGCAATTTTGACTTTTGACGGGGTGGGTGAATGGACAACTACAACTTGGGGTGTTGGGGAAGGGAACGACATAAAAATTCAAGAGGAGATAAAGTTTCCGCACTCGCTGGGACTTTTATATTCGGTTTTTACGGCCTTTTTGGGTTTTGAGGTTAACGATGGTGAATACAAAGTAATGGGTATGGCGCCATACGGCAAGCCAAAATATCTGGACCGTGTTAGGAAACTGGTGACGACTTTTGGGGATGGGTCTTATCGGCTCAAGATGGATTATTTTACTTTCCATAAATCAACTGACAAGGCATATTCTCAAAAGTTCGTCAAGCTATTTGGCAAACCGAGGCCCAAAGATTTACATTTTTTCACCAAGACTTCCGGTTATCCTTCTTATTTTGGAGAAAAACCTGATGGCTATGAGGAGATTTGTGAATTGAACCAGAAGTATGCTGATATCGCGGCTTCGATTCAAGCTTTCACGGAAGAAAGAATTTTAGCTTTGGCCCGCTATGTGCATGTTAAAACGAAAATGGAAAGCTTGTGCATTGCCGGTGGGGTCGGGCTAAATAGCGTTGCCAACGGATTGCTTCTGGCGCGCGGTCCATTTAAACGGGTTTTTGTGCAGCCGGCGGCCGGGGACGACGGCGGCTCGATGGGGGCGGCCTTTTACGTGTACCATGCCATTTTGGGGAAAAAGAGAGTCTGGCAGCAGGATAATTGTTATTTCGGGGAGGATTTTAAAGACGCGGAAATTGAGAAATTCTTAAAAAGTAAGAGGATCAAATACAGAAAAATTACCTCGGAAGCAAAGCTTTGCGATTATCTGGCCGGTGAGATTGTTAGTGGCAAGGTAATTGGGTTTTTCCACGGACGTACCGAGTGGGGGCCGAGAGCACTTGGGGCCAGATCGATTATGGCAGACCCGAGACGAGAGGAAATGAAAGAAATAGTCAACACAAAAATTAAATTCCGTGAACCTTACAGGCCTTTTGCACCGGTAGTTTTGGCAGAAAAAGCAAAAAATTACTTTGAACTAGGGAAACTGGAGCATCAAAATCTAACTAACTTTATGCTTGGAGTTTTTCCGGTTAAGAAGAACAAACGAAAGGTAATTCCGGCAATAACCCATATTGACGGATCGGGAAGGTTGCAGATAATTACGTCAAGACAAAATAGCCGTTACTATAATTTGATCAAAAGATTTGGGGAAAAAACGGGTGTTTATGTTCTCTTAAATACCTCCTTTAATTTAAAAGGTGAGCCGATTGTAAATAGCCCTGCAAACGCCTTCAACACATTCAGTAAATCAGGGCTGGATATTTTGGCGCTGGAACGATATATTGTATTGAAAGAAGATATCAAAGACCGTGAATTTTCTTAAGGGATTTTTTTCAAGAGGTGGCGAAGCTGGAGAGCTCCTGCAATTTTTGTGGAAGGCAAAGCTTTGGTTTTTGATCCCGCTAGTTGTTGTGCTTTTGGTTTTTGGACTGCTTTTAATCTTTGCCCAGGCAACCGGTGTTGCCCCGTTTATTTACACGCTTTTCTAAGCAACTGGATATTAGTTGGTAGGATAGTAGGGATGAAAAAATTAATTAAAAACCTGCTGCCAACTTTTTTATTTTTTACTTTTCTTTCGCTTCTCCTGTTCTGGCCGATATTTTTGGGGAAAGTTAATTTGAACGGGAATTTACTGGTATCTTTTTACAGCCCGTGGGGAGAGAATTTGCCTTTCAAAAATAGCGGCTGGGACCAGCTGAGGATTTATTTTCCTTTCTATAAAGTAACTTTGGATAGTATAAAAGGCGGCCAGTTTCCTTTATGGAACCCATACGCGTTTTCCGGCCACCCGCACGCGGCGGATTTCCAAAGCGCCGTTTTTTACCCTTTAAATATTTTCGGGTTTTTAATGTCCCAAATTGTTTTCTGGCACTTTTTGAGGTTGACGCCGACGATTTTGGCCTCATTTTTTACTTTTCTTTATCTTAGAAATTTAAAATTAACAAAATTGGCAAGCCTATTTGGGGCGATAACTTTTGGCTTTAGCCCATTTATTTTGACGTGGGGTGAGGAGGTTATTATGTCGCCTCACTCGATTGTCTGGTTGCCGTTTATTCTTTTGGGGATTGACCGGTTTCGCGAGTCGGGTAAGAAAAAATTCTTGGCTTTGATTTCCTTGGGACTGGCGGCATCTTTTCTTGGCGGATACATGCAAACGACAATTCACCTTTGTATTTTTGCCGGTTCGTATTTTCTTTTAAGGTTTGGTAGGGAAATTTTTTCCAGAAAAAGCCTTTTTGTAATTTTGGCCTTTATTTTCGGCGCTTTTATTGCCGCAATCCAGCTTTTGCCATCGGCGGAACTTTACTTCAGGTCGGCCAGAGCACAAATTGCCTTGACAGACCAGCTTTACGGTTTTTTGCTGCCAAAAGAATCGCTAATTACATATTTGGCTCCGGATTTTTTCGGCCATCCGGCAACAGGGAACTTCTTTAGGCCAGGGGCGGCCCAATATTACGAAGGAATAATGTTTGCGGGAGTGGCGGCATTAATTTTTGCCGTATATGCCATTTCTAAAAATTGGAAGGACCGCTTTGTTTTATTTTTGACGGGTATCGGAATTGTTTCGATTTTGACAACTTTGGACTCCCTAGGGGCCCGGATGTTTCTTAAATTGCCGATCCCGTTCTTATCAACTTCGATCCCCAACAGGATTTTATTTATCAGTGCGTTTTGTATTGCAATTTTAGCCGCTCTAGGATTTAATGCTTGGCAAAAATCCAGTGATGGTAAAATCATCAAGGCCCTTGGGGTAATTGGGGTTTCATATCTTGCCGCAGCCATTTGGCTTTTCCACTTTAAGTTTGCAAAAATTCCTTATTTTGAGCATGCAAGCTTTTTTTCGGCCATTAACTGGCAGGTAAGCTCCAGAAATTTGCTGCTGCCGGCGGCCGTTTTTATTTTGACGGGAATTTTAATCGTGCTTTCCTACGTAAAAAAGATGCCTAAAAATCTGGCGGCTATTTTCATCATTACAATTGCTTTTTTGCATACTTTTTATTTTTCCCAAAAATATTTTTCGTTTTCGGATAGGAAATATATCTTTCCCCAAAACCCAGAACTCCTTTTTATAAGGGAGAATCAGGGTATTTGGCGAACTTGGGGGGTCGGCAAGGCAGCAATCCAGAGTAATTTTGCCAGCCAGCTTGGCATATACGCCAGCGACGGTTACGATTCTTTGAACAACAAGCGCTATGGGGAGTTTACTTATGCTATGCAGGGCGGCAAGCTTGCCGATTTTATTTTCAGGGCCGATGCCGGTGCCGGTTTGGGAAACGCTAATGAGCTTTTGGCAAATACTAACCGTCGAAGATTAATTGATCTTTTGGGTATTGGACTGGTAATTGCCGGTGAAAGTGACGCAAAGACGATGGAAGGATTTAATTTTAAAAAGGTTTACGGGGATAGAGGTTTAGTTGTTTTTGAGAATCAAGATGTAATATCGAGGGTCTTTTTGGCTTCAAATTACGAGAAAATCAGCGGAGACGAGCAAATTATCACAAGGCTGCTAGCTGATGATTTTAATGCTCGAGAAAGTCTGGTACTGGAGCGCGATTCGCCGATTAGTCCACAAGCCGGGCCGGGAAGCGTTGAGGTGTTAAGTTACAAGTCGCAGGAGGTTATTGTTAGAACAAAATCTGATGCGCCAAAACTCTTATTTATTTCCGATAATTTTTATCCGGGTTGGAAGGCCAAAGTGGATGGAGATTTGACCGAGATAATGCGGGCCGACTATACGTTTCGCGCCGTGCCATTGACAGCAGGGGAGCATACGGTTAGATTTTATTTTGACAGCGATTCTTTTAAATTGGGAGCTGTGATTTCGGTTTTGTCGCTGGTTTTTCTACTATTATATTTGGTAAGTGCCAAGGGTAAAAGCAGAGTTTACCTATAGAGAAGACCGGTATCCAGATCTTTATTAAAAGGTTGGGCGGCATCTTCTTGCGACAATTGGAAACGGAAAATTTTATAACCATTTGGATATGTATCTTGCGATGCCGGATTGTTGGTAAGGTTAATGGCGCTTCCCGGCCACACTTCCGCAGGCAATACAACAGGGCTCTTACTTGGCAGTGGTGCTGTGATAACATAAGTTATGTGCTTCTTTGTAAAATAAAAAGCTTTTTTGCCAGGATGGTTTTTTTGGGCATAAATCATGGCGTATTTGGGAGCGTAGCCCAAAAGATCCGGTGAATTAACAAAATAGCCAAACTCACCTTGACTTTTTTCAAAAACGTCACTGCCAATTTTATTTAAAAGCTTCCAAGAATCTTTGCTTTTGCCGATAAAATCCTGGCTTGATTTTACAAAGTTTACAGCTGCCAGTTCGTTAAAAACCAAGGAGAGAAACAAAAGGGGCAGCAGGAATTTTCCGTATCTACTAGCAGCTAGCGCGGCAAATATCATAAAAACGACCGGTATAAAGGCCAGAAAATGATGCCTTAGGAGAGAGTAAGGGCTTAAAAGGCTGAAGATGAAAAACCCTAGAAAAAAATAAAGGAACATTACATAAATGGGCCGTGATTTGCTCTTTATGACGTGCTTTATAAGAACAATAAAAAAGAAAGCAAATATTATTTTGTTGACTTCATTTTGCTGGATAAATTGGGCTCCGGTAGTTGTCATATAATCCAGCCTGTTATTAAAAATTTTTAAAAGGCCTTCACTGGCGTGTTTTCCTTCGGCTATATAAGTGATTAGGCTTTTCAACTGAAAGAAGTCGTGCCTAATATCGAAGATGATATATGTTGAAAGGGGAATTAATATTAAAAAGAAGGTGAGTGCGTGGGCGAGCTTGCGTTTTTTTATCTGGACAAATAATGCCAAGACGAGCGACATCAAAAATAGGGGTATGCCGACAACCAGCTCGAAGTGGATCATCAAACCGGAAAGGATCACCGAGGCGGCAAGATATTTAACTTTAAGTGTTTTTATGTATTTCCAAAATAAATAGAAAAATAATGGCGAGGTTAGCCATGTACCATCGGGGTGGCTTAAGGCCCTTGTTTGAAAAATGACAAAAGTAGAGACAAGAAGGGTATATAGATAGGCCGTTTTTTCATCGAAAAGTCTTTTGGCAATTTGGAAACTGCCAAAAAGGAAAGTCACCACCAGAAATATCCAAAACCAGCCTACGGCAACGGGGTTTCCATGGCTTAAAAAATATATGGGGAACATTATGTAATACCAGAGTGGCCCATGAAATACCCCGGCTGCGCCGGTTCGGGCGCCAATTAAGATGATTTTCTTTGTCTCCAGTTCGTGAAGCAGCATAAAATCGCGGGCGATGTCCGAATGGAAATAAAGGTCTCCGTGCAGAAAATACCAGGAGGCTAGAATTAGATTAAAGGCGATAATGAGGAAGAAGATAATTTTAAGCCAGCGCTTCATTGCCGTGTCTTTCGGGCAATTGTAGCATAGACATTTATTGCCGATGTGTTAAAATTGGGCTCGATATTTACCGATCCGCGACCTGCCCACAATCGCTAAAGCGATAGCTTTTGCAGACGGGTAGCTCAGTGATAAGTGAAGAAATTTTTCTATACTTATGTACTCAAAAGTTTTAATGATGGAAAACTTTATACGGGATGGACTGATAATTTAAGATTGCGGCTCAGCAAGCATAATAGTGGTAAAGTAAATTCGACGAAGTCTAGGGGATCATTTGAATTAGTTTATTTTGAAGCGTGTTTATCAAGAAAAAAGGCGATAGCTAGAGAAAAGAGTTTAAAAACTGGGTTCGGAAGAAAGTATTTGAAAGGAATGATTTAGGTTAATCGATCCGCGATAGCTCAACGGTAGAGCGTCCGACTGTTAATCGGCAGGTTCCAGGTTCGAATCCTGGTCGCGGAGCTGATATATTTTGATCTAGTAACTTAGCCTCAAAATTTTGCTTCTGATTTACTTTTTGGGTTAGAGGTATTACTCTGGAAATAACTTTAAAAAGACTAGATGCTGAAATTTAAGTCGGGGTTTTTCATTATTCC
>OBEQ011747323.1_pt1 | contig 20126 bp, 17 predicted proteins | sample 1670901 | NCBI WGS metagenome assembly OBEQ01 (sample SAMEA104232315, study PRJEB22302) | groundwater metagenome | biome: forest; feature: aquifer; material: groundwater | place: USA | collected 2011-08-07 | depth 5.4 m
GGCCGGCCTGTTGCGGACACCCCTGCCTGTAAAACACGAATATACTGTGCCTCACCCTCTGCCAGCGCCTTGATCAGGCGCGCTGCCTCACCATTGGCAGCCAAAACCCTCCCTCCCACGCCAAACAGCATGGCCGGACCTGGAAATGCGGCAATTTCGGCCCGGGCGTCGATCACATATATGTCGTCCCCGTCAACCTCTTTGGGATTGCCAGGACGGCGCCAGAAAGCCGCCGACAAAATTGGATATTGACCGCCCATATTTTTCGCTTGGTTTCATGTGAAATTCTACCGCCAGACGCAACCTCGCATATCCGGGTTAACGGCTGATTACGTAATAATTATCCAGCACTTGACAGGCCCCTGTGGGGGGACGATGGTCGCGCCATGCCACAATTAAACTTGATCGACAATGCCCAACGGCTAAAGGACGCCGAAACGTGGCTGTTTGACCTCGATAATACGCTGTACCCAGCCCATAGCGATCTTTTTGCCCAGATCGACCAGCGCATGGCGGCGTATATTGGCAGCTATCTTGACATCGGTGCAATGGAAGCCCGAGCCATGCAAAAAGCCTATTGGGCAAGCCATGGCACGACCCTGAACGGCCTGATGTCTGAACACGGCATGCCGCCAGAGCCATTTCTTGAATTTGTGCATAACATTGACGTTAGCGGGCTAGTCTATGACCTGCGGCTGGATGCGGCTTTATCAAGGCTTCCAGGGCGCAAGATCATTTTCACGAACGGCACGGAGCGCCATGCGGAAAATGTTTTACACCGCCTGAAGTTAGCACATCACTTCGAAAGTATTTTCGATATCGCCGCAACGGGATATGTGCCAAAGCCGCACACTGACGCCTATCACCATGTAGTGGCAGCCTCTGGCATACACGCTCCGCGCACGGTCATGGTGGACGATAGCGTTAAAAATCTATTACCTGCCTTCGATATGGGAATGATAACTGTCTGGGCGGCCGGGAAACCAGAATGGAGTGGCCCCGATCCGCAACCTGACGCAGTGCACATCCATCATGTAACAGATGATATTGGCAAGTTTCTTGATACACTTTTCCCGGTTTTGTGAACGAATATGAGCCCACAGCCATTTTGGCGGCACAAGACCCTTGGCGAAATGTCCTCCGGAGAATGGGAGGCCCTGTGCGATGGCTGCGGTAAATGCTGTCTGGTCAAACTGGAAGATGAAGATACCGGGAAAATTCATTACACGGATGTCGCCTGTGCCTTGCTGGATGCAGAAAAATGCAGATGCATTGATTATTCCAACCGGCAAAAACGTGTATCGGACTGCGTGACCCTGACGCCTGGAAACATTGATCGCGTCAAGCAATGGATGCCATCCAGTTGCGCTTACCGCCTGCTTGCCGATGGCAAGCCATTGCCGCAATGGCATTATCTGGAATGCGGCGATCGCCAGGCTGTACACCGTTCAGGAAAGTCCGTGCAGGAACGCTGTGTAAGCGAGGAAGGGATTGAAATTGACGATCTGCCCAAGCGTATCGTGCGCTGGCCGCGATAGCGGCAGGTGATTCTTTTGCGAATATTGTATTTGCTGGTACGATAGCCGGGATATTTCACCAGTGGTGATCAGGCCATGCGGAAACTGTTTGGCTTTCTAATGATATTTGCCATCGCCCTTGGCGGCGCGTTCATCGCGTGGCCGGACCAGCTTGCGGCGCACTGGAACGCATTGATAACTGCGGCTGAAAGCCAACTCGCCACTGAACATGCAACCCTTGATGAGATCCGGTCGGGTAAACTGAAAATTGGCGCAACCCCCCAGGCCAGCCCCAAGGCGCCGCCTTCTGTGTCTGTGGCGGCTCCCGCTTCTTCACCATCACCCAAACAGGTAAAAACCCGGGAAAAAACTGTCCCTATAAAGGCTGCTGCGCCTCCGATTGTTGAAAAACCCCTGATCGTCCTATCCCAACCGGTGGCCACTCCGGTTACCCCAATCATACCCGCAGATGCTACGCCAGAAGCAGCGCTGGGGGCCATTCTCAAGCATGAAACAAGGGAAAATCAGGCCAAAGAGGAGACCTTCTGGACTGAGGAACGCATTCAGGAAGCGTTAAAAAATGGCGCGCCAAAGTCCAGAGGCGCGCCCTGTATCGCGTTTTGTGATAAAAATAACACGATGATCGAGATTAATATGCCGAAAACGCCGCCGCCGCCACCTTAATCCCATCAGATGGCATTCCATTATTCGGGTTAACTCCAATTTAACTCTTCCGGCAACACACTCTAACCTAATGTTTACGTTTTTATGGTTTTTCTGATTATGTTTTTTTTGTACGATACTGTCAGGTTAACCATACACAATTGCTTGACTTGGTATTAGCATAGGTAAAGTTAACGATTGGGCCAGACTGCACCCTTCGGGTCGTCAGTCTAATTGCTTGTCACTTCGCTCTGGGGAGAATTGCTTTGTTTATTTCAGATTTCAAACGTCCATTGGCTCTTGCTGCAAGTATAGCGCTCCTTGCCATTCTTTCGGCCTGCTCGGGAATGCCCGAGGCCACTAGCGCGAGCCCCGCGTCTACTGAGACTTCACCGGAATATATAATCGGGCCGCGTGATGCGCTTCAGATATTCGTTTGGCGCAATCCGGAACTGACAACGTCGGTGACTGTGCGTCCAGATGGCAAGGTCACTGTGCCTCTGATTGAGGATTTGCAGGCTGCGGGCAAGACCCCGACACTTCTGGCGCGCGAAATCGAAAAACAACTTGAACAATATGTTCAGAGCCCTGTTGTATCAGTAATCATGAGTGGATTTGTTGGCCCATTTGATCAGCAGATCAGGGTGGTTGGTGAAGCAACAAATCCTCAGGCAATTCCATTTAGCGAAAAAATGACGGCGCTTGATGTCATGATCGCAGTTGGCGGCCTGACTGAATTTGCTGCCGGCAACCGGGCTGTGCTGGTCCGCCAGGGACAGGGGTCATTCCGCGTACGCCTTGATGATTTGATCAAGGATGGCGATGTCAGCGCCAATGTCCCGGTAATGCCGGGCGATGTGCTGATTGTACCTCAAAGCTGGTTCTGATGCTTCCATTGCTGGATGGGAGTAACATTACGCCCATCCGTTTGAATGGGTTCTTGGCCGGCGAGCATCGGCCGGTGGTCACTTGAGTTATTTAATCCGGTTGAATTCATGAACGAAATCTATGCAGAAATAATTCAAAACGCCAAGGCCATGTGGCGTTACCGGTGGCTCTCTCTGATGCTTGCATGGGCGGTCAGTGTTTTAGGCTGGGGCTTCGTCGTAATGCTCCCAGATAAATATGAATCTCAGGCCCGGATTTATATTGATACAGGCAGCCTCCTGGCGCCCCTTCTAAAAGGCATTTCCGTTGAATCCAATCTTGATCAAGAAGTCACGGTCATGGAGCGCACCCTGCTTAGCCGCCCGAATCTAGAGCAGGTCATGCGCATGAATGACCTCGATCTAACCACGACGGCCCCTGAAGAAGTTGAAGCACTACTTACGCGCCTGGCCGAAAATATTGGAGTCAAGGCGCAAACAAAAAATCTTTATAGTATTACGTACAGCAGCACCAATCCGCGGCAAGCACAGGCGATAGTACAATCGATTTTGACGATTTTTGTCGAAAAAAATCTTGGCCAATCCCGCACGGATATGGAATCGGCGCGCGGATTTATCGAAAAACAGATCGCCGAATATGAGGGCCAATTACAGGCTGCCGAACAGCGGAAGGCTGAATTTATGGCAAAAAATTCTCAGTTTCTGGGCAGCGGCGGCAGCAGTTTTGCCGCCAAACTTGATCATGACAACAACGAATTGCGTGAAGCCCAAATGGCACTGCAGGATGCGGAAATCCGCCGTGATGAATTGCGCCGTCAGCTGACTGCGATCCCCGATCGTCTTAACTCGTCTGATGCGATACAAATTCTGGCCAATCAGCAAAACGGTAATACGATTGATGGGCGAATTGCAGCTGCCGAACAAAACCTTGATAGTTTAAAATTGCAGTTTACTGACAAGCATCCAGATGTTCTCGCAATGGTGCGGCTGATTGACAATTTAAAGGCGCAGCGGGACAAGCGGGGGCCGAATGCGCCCTCTTCAGGGCCCTCGAATCCTCTTTTTGAAAATGTAAAAATCATGCTGGTTGAGGCAGAAACGAATGTTGCCAGCCTGCAGCGCAAAGTCAAAGAAGCTGAGCGCATGATTGAGGTAGACGGCCAACTAGCGCAAATGGCGCCGCGCATTGAGGCTGAATTGTCTGATCTGGACAGAGACTACACTGTGCTCAAGGGAAATTATGAGACGTTGCTGGCCCGGCGTGAATCAGCGCGTATTTCACAAGCGCAGGAAGCCTCGACCAGCGCTATTCAATATCGGGTAATTGATCCACCCCAGCTTCCTGTAGTCGCTTCTTCGCCAAACAGGCCCCTTCTTTACGCTGTATGCCTCATATTAGGGCTCGCGGCCGGTGGTGGTGTTGCCTTTTTGATGTCATCTCTCAATGACAGCTTCGTCAGTAGCGCCCAATTAAGTGAAGCCTTTAGACTGCCTGTGCTTGGAAGGATTACTTTGATCCGTAGTGCAGCAGAAGAACTTCAGCTCCGCAGGGATTATTGGAGATTCAGCCTGGCCTCTGGCAGCCTTATGGCGTCCCTGGCAGTCATGATGCTGTTAGGTCCACGGCTGGTCAGCCTCATGGGCAGACTGGGTAATGGGACGATTACCTCTTTATTTGGCGGGTCGGTATAGTATGGCTGAGGATAACAAACGGCTTGATCTGGCGCAGCGGGTTGCGGAACGGCTTCGTGCCGCCTCTGGCAACGCCTCTGCCCCATCAGCGCCAGCAGCTCCTATCACATCGGCGCCTGTTAATAACCTGGCTATGCCAGTGATTGGCGCACCGGTTGTTGAGAAAACACTGGCGCCGGCAAATAATCGACAGCCCGCCGTAGCTGCACAATCATCGCTTCCACCCGCCGATCCAAATGATCCGAAGTTTTTGCATATCGATGTCCGAAAACTATATAGCGAGGGCTATGTATCGCCGGATGGTGTCAGCAATCGCATCGCCGAAGAGTTTCGTGTGATCAAACGCCCGCTTCTGCTTAATGCCTTTCCCCGCACAGGAGTAAAGAACCCGAAAAGCCATGTAATTATGATAACCAGCGCAAAACCGGGGGAAGGTAAAACCTTTACCGCAATTAATCTGGGCATGAGCATCGCATCTGAGCCAGACCTTAACGTGCTGCTGATTGATACCGATAGCTATAATCAGGATATGGAACAGCGCCTGGGTATCAAGGACCGGCTAGGGTTGCTTGATGTCCTTGCCGGAGACAGCCTGTCCATTTCTGACGTTATCCTGCGCACAAATATTCCAAATTTTTCTGTCGTGCCATGCGGGCATAGGCATTCAATGGAAACAGAGCTTATGGCCAGCCAGCGCATGATTGATATGGTCGATGACATTGCGCAGCGCTATCCCGACCGGGTTATAATCTTTGATACGGTTCCAGCCCTTGCCAGCAGTGTGGCTGGCGTGCTGGCGTTACATGTGGGGCAAGTTGTCGTCGTGGTCGAGTCAGAAGCCACCCAACGTCAGGCCGTTGAAGAAACCATCGCACTCGTTAGCGGCTGCAAGAATGTCAGCCTGCTGTTGAACAAATGCCGTTATCAGGATACTGGCGGCTTTGGATACTATGGCTATTACGGCAAGGATGAAGGGCTGAATAAATTATAGAGCGATATGTATTTAGTTTTGAACCATGTGTTTCAAACTAAATACATGATAATGCGCCAAGAATATCTTGATTTTCTTGGCGATTCCCTTCAGGAAGGATAACAACTCAGCAGAATCGGGTTTAGCAAGCGGCGAGTGAATTGCGGGGCGGGGCAAATTGCATGGGCATTAAATGCTGAGGTCGGATGAATATGAAGTGACACCGCTCCTTCGAAGCGGGCGCTTTCGGAAAGGCTGGTGCGTGCAGTCCGGGCATTTAATGCTTTTTGCGGTGCTTATGCTATTGGCCGCTCCGCCTGAAATTGCATTTGGCGCCACATTTCGAATTGTCCCTAGCGCAAATGTCACTGAGAGCTATACGGACAATGTGCGCGCAGTGTCCGAAGGGGCCGAAGCCGATCTGATAACTGAAACGCAGGCGGGCGCCAACTTTTCTGCGAACGGAAACCGCCTTGATCTCAACCTCGACCTTACGGGGATTAACGAGCGTCATCTTGATACGAATGGCCTGAACAGCACACGTCCGCAAATTCTTGGCGTTGGGAATGTTGAGCTTCTCGAAGATCGCTTTTTTATTGATTCCAGCGTAAGCATGAGCGAGACGAGCACGCTGCGTGGTGGCGCCGTTTCGGCGCGGAACCGTTCTTTGCCAACGAACCGCACTCGCCTTCTAGTGTTCGATGTAACGCCGCGGTATGAACAGCGGCTTGGCCGCTGGCTTGAGGCCACGCTGCAATACAACTATTCAGAATCGAGATATTCCAAGCCCTCCGCCGGCATAACCGGACCTGCTGCGCCTGGGCTGTCGCCTGTTACTTCTATTGGAAATCAGAAGACGGGTCGAACTTCCTTATTGCTGGATACAGGGCAAGCTTTTTCCCGCACCACTTCGCAGCTTAACCTGACTAGCGAAAGCAGTGACCGGGGAAACCGTACAACTCTGAACACAGGCGCCGGCAAACTGAAAGAAAAACGCGCCGATCTGGTCAATGAATACAAGCTTAACCGGCATATAGGGCTTATTGCACGGGCCGGTTATGAGGAAATCAAGGACCCCAATCAGTCTTTTAACAATAGTGGCCCAACCGGCGCGCTGGGGGTGCATTTAACACCAGGTCCGCGGCTTGATTTACGGACTGAGTACGGCCGCAAATACAACAAGCCCAATCTATCGGCCAACCTCATTTACAAAATATCTTCATTTTATGTTTTGAACGCTTCGTTCGATCAGAGGGTCACAACCCAGCAGGCAGGCAGGCTTAACCGGCTTAACCGGCTGATCACCGGGCCCGATGGCGCCTTGATCGATCCTTTTACCGGAATTCCTGCCGATCCAAGCTTCTCGGGTTTTGATTTGAGCAATTCCACGTTCCGTGAAGACTCGTTTGAACTTGGCTTTACGGGAGTGCGCGGACGCAACACAGTCAGTTTTGGCGCTGATTTGTCTAGCCGTGATTCGGGCAATCAGCCCCCCGGAAGCGGCGGCAAGGAAGAACGGCTTAACGTCAATCTGGATTTGTCGCGGCGACTGCAGCCCCTCCTGACGGGCAAGCTTGCTCTAAGCTATTCCGATACACTTACCAGCCGGACAGGCAGCGCCGCCGACACCCGTTATACAGGCGATGCTGGATTAAATTACAGGCTCGGTGAAATATTTACTTCTGATTTTGGATATACCTATTTCAAGCGTGATTTCAAGACGGGCGGAGGGACTGCTGAAAATGTGGTGAGCATAGGACTTAACGCTGAGTTCTAGTAACACCCTGCGTCCCCGCTTACATATAAAAAATTGATTTTATTTTGCCATTTCGTACTGCCTGAAGACCAATATTTTAGAGAATTTTTAGGCTCTGCAGGTAGATTTCTCTACGTCGCACCACAACATCAATTCAGAACGCCATTGCGGTGTCATATGGTATTGGCCAGACTGATATTACTCGAATTATTCAGGTATCTGCATGTATGAGGAATTCTACCGCCTCTCGGCCCTGCCGTTTCAGCTTACGCCAGATCATCGCTTCTTTTTTGGCAGTGAAGTCCACAAAAAGGCAATGGCGCATCTGGAGTTTGGCCTTAGCCAGGGAGAAGGCTTCATTGTCATTACAGGTGAGGTAGGTTCAGGCAAAACCACCTTGATACGGCATTTACTTGCCCAGATGGATGGCGCATCAAACTTCGTTGCCGCCAATATGACAAGCACAAAACTGGAAGGCGACGACATCGTCCGTATGGCCGCCATAAGTTTTGGCGTTAATGCCGGGGAGCGCGATAAAGCCGGTATTCTGCACGATCTGGAATCCCATCTGGTGCAGGTTCACAAACGCGGCGCGCGCGCAGTGTTAATCGTTGATGAAGCGCAGAATTTGTCCATTTCTGCGCTGGAAGAATTGCGGATGTTTGCAAATTTTCAGCATGGATCGGCAGCGGTCCTGCAAATCATCATGGTGGGACAGCCGGAATTTCGTACAACCATCGGCATGCCGCAGTTCGATCAGCTGCGCCAGCGCATTCTGGCTTCCTATCATATCGGCCCTATCAGTGAGGCTGAAACACGCAACTATGTAACGCACCGCCTGCAAGCCGTCGGCTGGAAAGATGATCCCGTAATTTCCGATGCTGCGTTCAAGGAAATTTATACCTACAGTGGTGGCGTGCCGCGGCGGATCAACACATTATGCGCACGCGTTCTGTTATATGGATTTATAGAGGAGCGGCACCTTATTGACGCCGACGATGTCGGTCGCGTGGCCATGGATCTTGAGGCCGAACGCCAAGCTGTCGTGGCCACACCCGGGCATATCAATGGCGCGGGTCCCGCAACCGCTATCACAGCCCCAAATCCCGTCATGACGACACCTGGCGCGGAAGGCCATAACGGCTTGATTCATAGGCTTGAACTGCGCCTTGATGATCTGGAGCGGCATCTGGAACGCAATGATAAATTATTGAAGATGATGTCTGTCGCGATTGCCAATACCGGCCGCCGGGATTAATTCACGATGACCACAAGCCCAGGTCAACCCGTCATTTCGCCGTACCGCATACCACATTTTGATGCGCCCGTTGTTGGCGGGCGTGTGTGTAACGCCATGTCGGTCGACGTGGAAGATTATTTTCAGGTGCAGGCATTTGACGGCCAGGTCAGGCGCGGTGATTGGGAAAAACTGGAATGGCGTTTTGCCGCCAACACCAACCGCATTCTCGATATGCTGGCGCAGGAGAATATAAAGGCGACATTCTTTACACTTGGCTGGGTGGCGCAGCGTTGCAAGCCCCTGATCCGGCGCATGTCAGATGAAGGCCATGAAGTGGCCAGCCATGGCATGGCGCACTTCCGGGCCGACGAACAAACACCAGAGGCGTTCCGCCGGGATATAGCCGAAGCCAAAGCAATTCTGGAAGATGCAGGTGGCATTGCTGTCACCGGTTACCGTGCGGCGACCTTTTCAATTGGCGCAAAAAATATGTGGGCCTTCGATATTCTTGCGGAAGAAGGTTACCGGTATTCTTCCAGCATTAACCCTGTGCGCCATGATCTTTATGGGCTTCCCGATGCGCCACGGGCGCCATTTTATCCGTGTACAAACGAAGCTATTCCTGAAATCCCAATCACCACTGTTCGCTTATTCGGCAGAAATATGCCGTTTGGCGGCGGCGGATTTTTCCGGCTATTGCCCTATTCCGTTTTTCGCTGGGGATTACAGCATGTAAATCATGCGGATCGGCTATCGTGCATTTATTACATGCACCCCTGGGAGATTGATCCCGGCCAGCCACGCATTCCTGGCGCACCGCTCAAAAGCCGGTTACGGCATTATCTCAATCTATCGCGAACCGAACCGCGCCTCCGGCTATTGTTGAAGGATTTTGCTTGGGATCGGGTAGACCGGGTATACGCCGCAATATTGAATTCCGGGACAGCACGAAAAGCCAATGATTGAAATTAAAAATTTAGATGCCGCCGGCGAAGAAGCTTGGGAAAACTTTGTTACCAACTGCCCTGAGACAACTTTTTTCCACAAAGCAGGATGGCGCAGGGTTATCGAAAAAAGTTTTGGACAGCGCGCCTACTTCCTGTTTGCAGAATCAAACGGTGAAATTCAGGGAATATTGCCGTTGATTCACGTCAAAAGCATGCTATTCGGGTCCGGCCTGGTCTCGACCGCCTTTACCGTGGGCGGGGGAACGGCCGCATTGAATGAACCTGCGCGTCACGCACTTGACCAGCATGCGCAACGTCTGTGTAAGGAACTCGGCGCGGGCCATGTTGAGTACCGGGGCATTACGCATGTTCCGGACGGCTGGGTAAAGCGCGATGATCTTTATTACTCGTTTTCCTGGGACATTGCCGCCAAAGAAGAAGACAATCTGAAACAGATACCGCGCAAACAGCGCGCGGTGGTCCGCAAGGCCATTGAAGCGGATCTCGGCTGCATAATGGAAACCAATGCGGATAATTTTTTCGCACTTTTCTCCGCCAGCGTACATCGTCTTGGCACACCTGTTCAAAGCAAGAAATATTTCACGAATTTGCTGCAGGAATTTGGTCCGGATTGCTGTGATATACTGACCATCACATCTGCTGGCCAGCCAATGAGCAGTGTACTGAGTTTTTATTTTCGTGATGCTGTATTGCCCTACTTTACCGGCGGCGCCCTCGCTGCACGCCAATATGGGGCGAATGATCTGATGTACTGGCGCCTGATGCGCCGCGCCCAGGAACGTGGCTGCAAGATATTTGATTTTGGCCGGAGCAAAGCAGGAACCGGCCCATTCAGTTTCAAAAAAAATTGGGGCTTCACGCCAGCGCCAATAACGCACGCCTATTATTTGCCTGATGGCGGGGAACCGCCAAACACCAACCCTACAAATCCAAAATATGAATTGATGATCAAAACCTGGCAACGCATGCCACTGGCATTGGCTAATCTGATAGGCCCCTACATTATCCGTGGCATCGGCTAAAACTTACCAACAGCCTGCATTCTTGATAACGTTGCCCTGCGCATCAACAACCATCATGCCAGGCTTGGCGCCTGCAATGGCTTGCATCAGCGCTGTCATGTCATCACGCGCGGTAACGCTATCCTGGGTAAACAAAGTAAAGACTACCGCCGGGATATCATGCAGAAACAGCCGGCTTGCTGCTGCGCGGAACCGCACTTCCAAAGCACTTGAAGTAAAATGGCTGCCCGCGCAATACCAGCGCCATATCAATAAATTATTGCGCGCACCTGAAATCGTTTCCTCCTGCACCCGGTAGCGGACGCCATTCAATGCCAGTTCAGGTGCAGCCCGGCCAGTAATTTTTAATTCCTCATCGCCAAAGATATTATTGTTATCCGACGCCGCTTCATGCCCATCCCACTGTCCTTCATAATAAGCCAAGAATAAATTCGCCTGGGCGCCGGCATTTTGAAATTGCCACACGCTACGGGCGTCTGCATTGCGAAAAGCGCTTTCCGGATATCCCAGATCGCCTATCAGGCGCCACTCATTGGCGCTTTCAGGGGCCGCAAGCCTAAGCCCTTGCGTCCGGACGCCCTCTGAAAACGCCGTAAGCCCATACCCGATTACAGCGGCACATATCAAAACTGCCGCGACCGCAGCGGCGCTAATCCTGCCTATTGATGCCGCCCCCGAAGGAAACCAATCGTGGATTTTCTTATCTTCTGAAAGAGGCGGCATATTTGAGAAGCGCTGCCCGGCCAACATAAGCCCGATCAAAATGACGAAAAAGAAACCCCAGCCATACAAAAGATGATCATCAACAATCGCAAGCTTCTTGTCTGTGATTTCGGCAAGCCACAGGATTGCAAAAATGCGAAACCCGTTGGCCAAGACCGCCACACCAAGCCAAATCAGGATGCAGATAATTTTACGCTTCCAGCCGACATACACAAGTTCGGCGTAAACAATAGACAAAGCCAGCGCCGCCAGCAAAAAATTCAGCCCTGCACAACCCGGCGCCACAAAAAACAATCCAACAGGAAGCTGAATGTAGAATTGCTCTACAAAGAACGGGACGCTGGTGAACTGCAGAAAGTAAGCGGCCAGCCAAGTGGCGATGCCTTGCAGGCTGGGCAGCAGGAAACCGCCAGTTGGCACCAGCAACCACAAATACAGAATCGGCAGCAGTTGCGCGCGAAAAACCCTGCGTCCCAATGCCGTAAGAATGAGTCCCTGCACCATGCCAACATAGGCGATTTGTTCGCCTTCCATAATTGCGGCGCCACGCGCGATCAACCAGGTGAAGGCAAAACCACCAACCATGACAAGCCCGGGCCAGAACGGCTCCAATGTCAGCCCAGCAAGACGCTGCCGCCGTTCCCAGGCCATATACGCTGCGATGGGTAAAATAAACAGGCCATGATTATAGGCCGAATCGCGCAACCAGATGGTCACCATATCCGTGACGCTCTGCCAGGCCAGCCCGGTAAGAACTGCAATCCCCACCAACAGCAATCCCAGACTTAGCAACTGGCGGCGCCTGATTCCGGCCGGGGTTTGATCAAACATATTATCACCGGCAACACTCATAATCTGGTTCCAATAACTGAATTAAGCTGTGTGTTCAGGCTATAATTGTGGTCCGAAGCCATAGGAAACACCATATTTATCAGAAAATCATTTCTGTATTAAGAAAACATTGTTTTGTTTGATAATAATATATTTATGCGCGTTAACTTGATTTATTGGTGCGGTTTTCAATCAGGCGGGACTACTGTTTAATGTCGGATTTACTGTTTTTAACACAACGAATTCCCTATCCTCCTATTAAAGGCGAAAAAATCCGCCCCCTGCAAATCATGCGGCATCTCTCGAACAAATATGCGGTTCATCTTGGCTGTCTGATTGACGATCCCGCTGATTGGGAACATGTAGACACCGTGCGTGCTATGTGTGCCGACGCCTATTTTGCAGGACTTAACCGCAATCTTGCAATGCTTAGCTGTCAGAAGGGCTGGCTGACGGGGGAGCCGTTAAGCTTTACATTTTTCCACGACCGGCGCCTGGCTGCCTGGGTGGATCAGATGTTGACACAGGTAAAACCCGACGTGGTGTTTGTCTGTTCTTCGAATATGGCGCAATATGTCATTGCCCATCCGCGCCGCCCCAAATGCAGAATTATCGATTTTGCCGACGCTGATTCGGAAAAATGGCGCGAATATGCAGAAAAAGGCAGCGGTGTCATGAAATTTGTACATGCGCGTGAAGCACGTCTTGTACTCGCCCAGGATCGCGCATCCGCGCGCTGGGCGGATGCCAGCACCTTCGTAAGCGAGCCGGAAGCGGCAATATTTCGCCGTCTTGCACCGGAAAGCGCAAATGAAATCCATGCCGTCGCCAGCGGCGTTGATTCTGTTTATTTCTCGCCAGAACATACTTTCGGCCCCTTGTTTGATCCATCAATCCCGGCCTTTGTCTTTACCGGCACCATGGATTATCCGCCGAATATTGACGCCGCATGCTGGTTTGCCAGGGACATTTTACCGTTAATTCGCGCCCAGATCGGCATTGCACAGTTTTATGTGGTCGGCACCAATCCCACCCAGGAAGTCCTAAAGCTGGCGCAACTGGATGGTGTACATGTAACAGGCCGGGTGCCTGATGTGCGCCCCTATGTCGCGCATGCTGTTGCATCTGTTGCGCCATTGCGAATAGCGCGCGGCATCCAGAACAAAGTTCTCGAAGCCATGGCGATGGGCAAGCCTGTTATCACCACCCCGCAATCCCTTGAAGGTATCGATTCGGCGCAAGCAGGGCGTGACGTGCTGGTTGCCGCTTCGGCAGCAGAAATCGCTGATCTGGCCTGTAAGCTGGCGGCAAAAAAGATAGATGGGGCGCCATTTGGGGCTGCCGCGCGTATCTGTGTCCTTGATCACTATAGTTGGGCGGCGCGTCTTGCTAAATTCAATTCACTTATTGATGCTAGCGGTGTCTAGCTGACTGCTGAGAGGAGATGGAAGTGTGTTGATACGTGCGCGCGCGCCCCTGAGACTGGGATTGGCAGGGGGTGGAACGGACCTGTCCCCCTACTGCGATATTTATGGCGGGCATGTTCTGAATGCCACTATCGACATGTATGCCTATACGGTATTGACGCCGCGATCCGATGGCGTCGTCAGATTTGAAGCGACGGACATCGTTGAGGAAATCGAATTCAAGGCGGATGGTGAAATCCCGCTGCAAGATCCTCTCGGATTGCACCGGGCGGTTTACCGGCGCGTTGTTCAGGATTTCAACAGTGGCGTGCCATTACCTTGCACACTCAGTACTTTTTGCGAAGCCCCGCCGGGCTCCGGGCTTGGTTCATCGTCAACTATGGTTGTCTCGATGCTGAAAGCCTTTGTCGAACTGCTGTCCCTGCCACTTGGCGACTATGATATTGCACGGCTGGCGTTTGAAATTGAACGTGTTGATTTTGGCCTGCATGGCGGGCGCCAGGATCAGTATGCTGCAACGTTTGGCGGCGTGAACTTCATGGAATTTTATGCCGGGGAACGCGTGATTGTGAATCCGCTGCGCATAAAAAACTGGATTCTGGCAGAACTGGAAAGCTCGCTTGTACTGTTTTTCACTGGCCGGTCCCGTTCATCGGCAGCCATTATCAGTGAGCAGACGGCCAATATTGAACAAAAAGACAGCAAGTCGATTGATGCAATGCATGAGCTGAAATCCGACGCCCTGCACATGAAGGAATCTGTGCTGAAGGGTGATCTGGTGCGTTTCGGTGACTTCATGCGTAAATCCTGGGATGCCAAAAAACGTACGGCCCATAGCATCTCCAACGATCATATTGATGCGGCCTATACGGCAGCCATGGCGGCGGGCGCGTATGCGGGCAAGGTTTCGGGTGCAGGTGGTGGCGGCTTTATGACTTTTCTGACAGACCCAAGCCGGCGTATGGATGTGATCCGCGCACTTAACCAGCAGGAAGGTGAGGTGATGGGCTGTCATTTTACCAAACGGGGAACCGAAGGGTGGCGGATCAATTGAGCATGACTTTTATCCTTCGAATTATGGAACACTAATGCAGGCCATCATCCTTGCTGGCGGGTTGGGTACACGGTTGCGTCCGGTCGCGCCGGATATTCCCAAGCCTATGGTTCCGGTCGCCGGACGGCCGTTTCTTGATCATCTGCTGACTTGTCTGGAAAGCCAGGGCATTGATGAAGCCATCCTGTCTGTTGGCCATCTGCGGGAACAGATTATCTCGCATTACGGGGATCGCTTCGGAAAAATCCGGATCACATACGCCATTGAAGAAACGCCGCTTGGAACCGGTGGCGCGCTGGCGCTGGCATTATCGCAAACCAGCCAATCACCGGTGTTTGTTGTGAATGGCGATACCTGGCTGGAGCTTGAATATCCCGCGATGCTTGCCGCACATGTGGCTGCCGGTGCGTTGATCAGCGTCGCAGCAAAACAGATGGACGATGCCTCCCGCTATGGGCGGTTGCGGATCGAGGCAGGAAGGATTGCCGGTTTTGAGGCGCGCGGCGGGGCGGGACCTGGCGTTATAAATGCTGGTGTTTACCTCGTTGACCGGGATGCGCTTTTAGCCCAAATGCAAGACGGGTTAACGGGGAGATTTTCATTTGAGGCCGATTTTCTTGAAGCAAGAGTTGGGCAATTGCAACCACTGGCCTACATTACACAAGCGCGCTTTATTGATATCGGCGTGCCCGAGGATTATCACCGGGCGCAGACCTTTTTTGCCTCTTAAATGCATGAGCTTTCCATGGCCAAACCACGCGCCCTGTTTCTGGACCGGGACGGCGTAATTAACGCCGACGCCGGCTATACCTGCAAGATTGAAGAATTCCATTTTATGGATGGCATCTTCGATGTGTGCCGTACGGCGCATGCGCTGGATTACCTGATTATTGTTGTCACAAATCAGGCGGGCATTGGACGTGGTTACTATACCGAGACGGATTTTCAACAGTTAACCACCTGGATGCGGGATCGCTTCCGGGCGGAAGGCGCACCACTGGCCGCTGTCTATCATTGCCCCTATCACCCGGATGGGGTGGGGGAATATCGCAGGCAGTCGGACTGGCGCAAACCTGCCCCCGGTATGCTGCTTCAGGCAGCCGCGGATTTTACCCTTGATATGCCCGCCAGCCTGCTGATCGGGGATAGCGAACACGACATTACGGCGGCCCGGGCTGCGGGGCTGGGGACGGCGGTGCGTTTTGGCGATCCGGCATCGACCATAAGCGCAGCAGACAGGATATTCGCGACCCACGCAGAAATCTGCACCTGGCTATCCCGATTTTCAGTCAAATAGAAGAAACAGTCTGAAATCCTTGGCTTTGCTGATCTGCCTGGATTAAAGGCAATTTATTAACCTTCATGCAATATTAAGTGTATTTATAGAGGGTTATATCGCCTAAAATCCTCGGGAAGCGGGTTTTTGTTTGCAATGACAAAGGCTGGATGCTTTATCACATGCGAGTTGGCCCAATTTCGAGTAATTACACAATGTATGATGATTTCTTGACTTTATCTGGACATTTGCGGTCTGCATCCGGGCGCGGCCGGGCCATGGCGTTTAGCGCTATACTGCTGTCCAGTGTGGCGGCGGGCCCTGTCCATGCGGAGGGGCTGATGGAGGCGCTGACGGCGGCCTATCAGACCAGTCCGGTGCTGGATGCGCAGCGCGCCGCCCTGCGCGCAACTGATGAAACCGTAGCCCAAGCCCTGTCGGGTTGGCGTCCAAGGGTCACGGCCTCCGGCAGTTATGGACGCCAGGCGATTCGCTCCGAGCAGCCGCTTTCTCCTTTCGGTTTTCCCGGCAGCAGGAGCAACGACCGGGTAATATCGCCGATTGGCACCGAGATCAAAATTTCGCAACCTATTTATCGTGGTGGTCAAACCTTGAATGCCACGCGACAGGCAGAAGCAGGTGTGCGCGCTGGCCGCGAATTGCTGCTTTCCGCTGAGCAATCCGTCCTGCTAAATGCCGTCACCGCCTATATGGATGTGCTGCGCGACAAGGCGGTCGTTGACCTGAGCAAGAACCAGGTCGAGGTTCTGACCCGCCAATTACAGGCGACACGGGACCGGTTTCGCGTCGGTGAAATCACCCGCACCAATGTCGCCCAGTCGGAAGCACGGCTAAGCAGCGCCGTTTCCAATCTAACCTCCACCGAAGCCGCACTGATCGCCAGTAATTCGGCTTATGAGCGGGTGATTGGGCGCCAGCCAGCGGGTCTGGAGCCGCCGCCGCCTTTGCCGCCGCTTGCTGAATCTGAAGAGGCCGCACAATCCCAGGCGCTGGACCGCAACCCGCAATTACGAGCCGCGCTGGAAGCGGAGCGTGTATCCGCCCATGCGGTGCGCGTGGAGATCGGTAAATTGCTGCCAACAATCTCGATGGAGGCCTCGGTCGGTCTGTTACAGGATCAGAGTGTCGAGGGCTTTGCCCAGGATCAGGCCGCTGTCACTGCACTGTTGCAGGTGCCGCTTTATGAATCGGGCGCTGTCTATGCGGCGGTCCGCCAGGCGCGTGAAATCAACTCTCAGCGCAGACTGGAGGCCGCCCAGGCCCGGCGGCAAGTGATTGAGGGCGTGCGTAATGCATGGGAAGCCCTGCGCTCGACCCGGGCGCGCATTGTGTCTGACCAGGAAGCTGTTCGGGCCAACGAGATCGCCCTTGAAGGCGTGCGCCAGGAAGCCGATGTGGGGGCGCGCACCACCCTGGACGTTCTGGACGCCGAGCAGGAATTACTGAATGCGCGGGTAGCCCTGGTGCGTTCGCAGCGCAATGAGGTTGTCGCGGGCTATAGCCTGCTGAGCGTTGACGGCGGCCTTACCGCTGCTGGCCTGGGTCTTGCCGTGGCAGCCTATGATCCGCTGCAGCATTATAACGAGGTTCGGACAAAAGTGATCGGCACCCGTGCAGATACCAGTGCACAGGTTCCGCAAGCTGTTGACGGTCCGCCGTCGGCAAATACCAGTAGCAAGTAAAGCGCATCAGATGTTCCCCCTATTTCGGAGCATACCTGCAGGTGACTGAATGAGCGAAAATCAGCCGGGCGGCCAGTCAGAGCCGACAATGGAGGAAATCCTTTCCTCCATCCGCCGTATCATTTCCGATGAAGATCAGCCGGCTGAAGCGCCGGTTGAAGTAAAAGCGCCGCCTTCCCCTGCCGCCAAGGCTCCGCCGGCGGCAGCACCTGATCCATTTGACGACATCGTGATTGAGGAGGATGAGGCTCCGGAACCCGTACCCGTACAGGAAGACGTTCTTGAACTGACCCAGATGGTCAATGAGGACGGGACTGTTACCGACATTGACGAAATACTGGAGGAGCCGGAACCGGGTCCCGTTTTCGAGGAAGAGGAAATGGCCGCGATGGAAGCGGCGGAACCAGTAATGGCTGCGCCGCGCCAGCAAGCGGATTTCGCGCCCGCTGAACCGATCATGGGCGATATGGAAGCCAGTCTGGCTGCCGCCGCACTGAATCAGCTTGTGGTCGAAATGCCGAAGTTTATCGGCATTGGTCAGGGCCTGACCCTGGAAGAAATTACCAAGGAATTGCTGCGCCCGATGCTGAAACAATGGCTGGATGCGCATCTGCCGGGGACTGTCGAGCGGCTGGTGCAGGAAGAAATCGCCCGCGTTTCACGCCTGCACCGTTGACGCTAATATTTTCTCCGTGCAGCGCCAATAGCGCGATGCTATTTGATTAAACTCATTCTTAGCCCCCCACCCCGGCCCCTCCCCTCCTTGCCCCCCGTAGCCTTGGCGTAGGGGGGGAGGGGTTGGGGTGGGGTGAGAAAAAACTATTCTATTTCAAACCAAACGCATCCCGCGCTAACAGGCCTTATTCATGCTCGAAAAACATTACCAGCCCGCAGACGCCGAACAACGCATCTATGACGCCTGGGAAAATGCGGGCGCGTTCCGCTGTGGGCAAAACCTGGGCGCAAAAAGCTTTTCCATCGTCATTCCGCCGCCCAATGTCACCGGCAGCCTGCATATGGGCCATGCGCTGAACAATACGTTGCAGGACATTCTGATCCGGTTCGAACGCATGCGCGGGCGCGATGTGCTGTGGCAACCGGGCACCGATCATGCCGGCATCGCCACCCAGATGGTGGTGGAGCGCCAACTGGCCGAGCGCAAGCAACCGGGCCGCCGCGATATGGGCCGCACGGCGTTCCTGAAGCGCGTCTGGGAATGGAAGGAAGAATCCGGCGGGCTGATCACCCGCCAGTTGCGCCGTCTGGGCGCATCGTGTGACTGGTCGCGCGAACGCTTCACCATGGATGAAGGCCTGTCGCGCGCCGTCACCAAAGTCTTTGTCGAACTGCATAAACAGGGCCTGATCTACAAGGACAAACGCCTGGTCAATTGGGACCCCAAGCTGCTGACCGCGATTTCCGATCTGGAAGTAGTGCCGACAGAAGTAGACGGGCATATGTGGCATTTTGCCTATCCTCTTGCGGACGGCCCCATTGATGGCATCTCTGAGATAGTCATTGCCACGACACGACCGGAGACTATGCTTGGAGATGGCGCTGTTGCCGTGCACCCTGCCGATGAGCGGTATAAAAACCTTGTTGGAAAGATGGTCCGGCTGCCGGTTGCTGAACGGCTGATCCCGATTATCGCCGATGAATATCCTGACCCGGAGTTCGGATCCGGAGCGGTCAAGATTACGGGCGCTCATGATTTCAACGATTTTGAGGTTGCGCGGCGGCATGGCCTTCCAATGATCGTCATCATGGACACGCAAGCCCGGATGAATGAAAACGCGCCGGCCGCCTACCAGGGCCTCGACCGCTACGAGGCCCGCAAGAAAGTGATTGCGGAAATCGGCGCGATGGGACTCCTGCGTGAGATTGAGGAAAAGAAAATCATGCAACCCTTCGGGGACCGGTCAGGTGTGGTAATCGAACCTTATCTGACGGATCAATGGTATGTGGACGCGCATACGCTGGCGCAGCCTGCGATTGCCGCCGTTGAACGTGGACAGACAGTATTCGTGCCGCGCAACTGGGAAAAAACCTATTTTGAATGGATGAACAATATTCAACCCTGGTGCATATCGCGCCAGCTTTGGTGGGGCCATCAGATCCCCGCATGGTATGCCCCAGACGGTGAAATTTTTGTGGCTAGCACTGAAGCCGAGGCGCTGGAAGCCGCACGCAAGAAATTTGGCAGGGACACGCCGCTGGTGCGCGACGAAGACGTGCTCGACACCTGGTTTTCCTCGGCGCTGTGGCCGTTCTCGACGCTCGGCTGGCCGGAGGCGACCCGCGAGCTCGATCGCTACTACCCGACCGATGCGCTGGTCACGGCCTCCGACATCATCTTCTTCTGGGTGGCACGGATGATGATGATGGGCCTTCATTTCA
>OBEQ010354298.1_pt1 | contig 20116 bp, 17 predicted proteins | sample 1670901 | NCBI WGS metagenome assembly OBEQ01 (sample SAMEA104232315, study PRJEB22302) | groundwater metagenome | biome: forest; feature: aquifer; material: groundwater | place: USA | collected 2011-08-07 | depth 5.4 m
AGCTCGCCACAGAGCGTCGGCGAGTCCGTCCACAAAGCTCTGTGGACGAGTCTGCCGAGAGCCTTGTGGCGGACAATTTGTACGATCATGTAAGCATAGATTGCCGCGCCCGGCGAAAAGCAGCGGGCTCGCAATGACACTCGTTTTACTTCCCTGTCTGCCCCACCACAGCCCAGACTGTTTGAATGAGTATTTTCAAATCCAGCCACAACGACCACCGGTCGATATATTGAAGATCTAACTTCATCCAATCCTCAAAACCAATCTTATTGCGCCCGGATACCTGCCAAATGCAAGTGATGCCAGGTTTCATGGAGAGGCGGCGGCGATGCCATGGTTCATATTGATCCACTTCAGATGGAATTGGGGGTCGAGGACCCACAAGACTCATATCCCCTTTCAGCACATTCCAAAACTGGGGGAATTCATCCAAACTCGTTTTACGTAAAAACCGTCCCACGCGCATCAGGCGAGGATCATTAGTCATTTTGAATACCGGGCCCGTCATTTCATTATGACGCTTCAACTCTTCCAGGCGTTTTTCGGCATCCTCCACCATTGAGCGAAATTTATAAAGATTGAATTTACGGCCATTCAATCCGCAGCGTACTTGCCGAAAAAAAATCGGGCCTTTGGAATCCAAGCGGATCGCCAGGGCAATCACGGCAAACAAAGGCAGACTCAAAATCAAAACAAACAAAGAAACCGCAACATCCACCGTGCGTTTGACTATGAGCTCCGGACTCTTTAAGCGTCTTGTTTCAAATGTGAGATAAGTAAAACCGTCCATCTCCTTCGGAACGCCGGAGGCCATTTCCAGATCAAAAAAATCGGTAGCCAGCGTAGCCGGAACACCGACGGCCTCACAATATAAAATGCATTTTTCAATCACCGGTAGCCAGCTCCTGGGCACCACGAATACCACTTCATCAATAACGGTTTTTTCGAGAACTTTTGGCATGTCATCCAAAGATCCCAGCACCGGATACCCAGAAATTCCCTTTTCGGCAGTCTTAGGTTCTTTGTCAAGAAATCCGACAATCCGGTACCCCCATTCTTTGTGTCTGAGCGCAATGCTTAAAAATTCCTGGGCGCGACGACCGGTACCAACGATCAGGATGTGGTGTACGTTGTGTCCGCGTGTGCGCATGTAATGAGCGGCCGCCAAAACAAAAAGCCGGTCGATCAACAGCCACAATACCGACGTCACGGTATAAATCGCGATGAATACACGACTCAAAAAACCGAATTTCAGAAGAAACGCAAAGCTGGTGAAAAAAACGAAAAATAAAACGCCGCTGAAAAAATATCTCGTGAATATTTTTGCATTGGTTTGAAGACGAAGGTAACGGTATTCCCCGCGTTTTTTGAGAAGAACCGCCCAAATTACCAGCACCAGCCAGTAGGCCTGCAAGTATTGGCCTGGTTCGGCCGGCACCGGAATAACATCAACTCCCGGAATAAAATCGATCCAGTGCAATGACCCGTGATACAAAATGAACGTATAAACAGCAAAGAAATTGACCGATACAATCACGAGGTCAGCAACGTATAAAACATTTCTGGCAAATTCGGCACGTTCCCGTAACATTTAACGCAGTTCCACGCGGCGGATCCACACGTTGCGGTCTTCGGTTTTATTCCACCCTCGCGAGGCGGATAAATCGTTCACATATTCTAAACTTAGAATATGTTTACCAGGTTCGAGTTTTACGTCCGTATAATAATTTTTATAGCCTTTGCTGTCCACGTAATACTCATCCGCGATTTTTCCATCAATTTTGACATACAATACCGGATACACATTCCTAACCATGCTTCCTTTTGCACTTAACACTATACGTGTCAATGAGTTATGAATAATTATTTTTCGAGAAAGCTCCCCGTTTCTAAAAAATAATTCGTCGTGGGTGAGGGGCTCATTCCCCGTCTGGGAAAAATCTTTGAGCGTAAAAGTAATCTCGGGCGGATGATTCCATAACTCGTTGGAAGACTGATTCTTAACAGCATCGGGATCCAGATTTAAGAGTTTTAGGTGATATTTGCGATGATACCACCAAAGATCTTTTTTTTCTAAAAATGCAACGAGCCCCGCCAAAGTTTCTTTTCTTTGCTCGAGCATTTTCCCTGTCAGCTCTCGCAATATAAAACGCCGCGCATGAGGATCGCCAAAAGTTTCTCTTGCCACCATGAACGCCAACGATTGATTATTCGGATCTTTTTGAATCGCTTTCTCGAACATGGCGACCAATTCTTCCGGCGAATTCTTACCAAGCAGCGGTACCAGCGCGCTTGTTTTTGCCATGTCATAAATAGGTTCATAGGGGTTAAGTTGCATGGCTTTCTCGAACGAATTCACAGCCATTCGCGTATTTTTTGTGGGATCGATCAAGACGCCGCGCAAATAATGCGATTCGGCATCCCACGGATTCATGTGAATGCTTTTTTCGACGGCCTCCAGCGCGCTCTCACGCTCTTTTTCCTGAAGCAGTTTGTTGGCTTCCCAAAAATGGTAGTCCGCCTTACCAAAATAAAAACCAACACTCAAAACGGCAACCAATGTCAAAGAAATCAGTATCTTAAGAACCCACGACACTTTGGAATCATAAAATTCGTTTTCATCCATTGAAAACAACAAGCCGGCTGCAACAGCCGACAATAACCAATTCGCGGGAATATGAAAATTAAAATCAAACAGCCCGTGAACCAGAAGCCCCAAAATCCCGGCCATGACACCGCTTCCAACGCCAATGCGTAATCGGCTGTCATCGATACGAATAATTTGAAGACCTTTACGAAAAAAAACGACGGTTAGGCCTGTCATGGCTAAAAAAGAAAAAATCCCGCATTCGGCCCAAAAATGCAAAAAATCATTGTGCGCATAAACAGGCCTCATCCAAGTCAAACCCGCCGGGCGAAACTGCAAAAATAAATACCCGAACGTGCCCGGCCCTGAACCAAACCAAAAATAACGGGAAATCATGGACAAGGTCCCCAACCAAGTTATCCACCGCAATTTCATCGACAACGCCTCTTCTTCCGTCATCCGTTGAATAGTGCCGATTCGCTGTTGAATCGGTGCTGTACCGAAAATCAACACTGCCCCTAAGACCAAAATGACAACCACAATCAACGGGAGCAGACTGGCAGAGATTAAGCGTCTTTTTTTCAACACCCCAATCATCCAAACCATAGCGATGCAAAAAGAAATCCAGGCGCCACGCGAAAGCGTAAAAACGAGCGCAATTCCCATCAGGACGTTCAAAAAAAGAAAGAGGATTTTCTTCGACTTGTTGCGCTCGGCCAATACCAGTCCAAAAGCGATTGGAAGGATCAAATCCAACAAACCAGCAAAATGGTTATGGTTTACATAGGTGGAGGAAAGAAAATAAGGTCGATGCCACCACCCTTTCGGAAGGCCGCCGACATATTGCATGAGCCCTATCGCAGAAAGCAGTCCGCCCAAAAAAACAAAACATTGGGCCAAACGGTAAATTTGCGAACGCTCCCTGCACAAATACCGCGTCGCAAAAAAAGCGCAAAAAACGACAGAAAGCTTGTATAGCTCCAGAAAAGAAAAATAACGAATTTTCGAAAGCAACAGCGAAAAAAGAAAAAAAACCAGATATGCGGCAATCCATCGGTCCAGTTGAGTTCTGAGAACTTGGTCGTCGCTCGATACACATCTGAACCAATAAAAAGAAAAAGCGCCACATAAAAGCACGGCACCTATGGAAAAACTCCAGAGGTTGACAGATCCTAAAAAAGACGGAAAGAGAAAAAGAGACAGAAAAAAAAGAACTTCGAAAACATGGAACGAAGGCGTAAAAATGTTTTTCGAGGTAGGGCGTACGGCAGACCTCATGGATTGTTCACTTAAGCCCGACGGACACTCACTTTATGATAGTACTTTTTATAATATTTATTATAGCTCGTGATGTCTCGCATCTGCACGTCATTCAACACGACACCGATCAATTTCGTTTTGGATTCCCTAATCATCACCAGCGCCCGGTTTAAAATTCTTATCGTGGTGTAACCGCAACGAATCGCAAGCACGCATCCATCCAATTGGGACATCACGATCGCGGCGTCGGAAATGATCGTCACAGGAGGCGTGTCGTACACGATCGTGTCAAAGCGCTTGCGCGTTTCTCGGATAAATTCAGCCATGCGCTGGGAACCTAAAAGCTGCGCAGAATCGATGACGCTTTTGCCGCAGGTCACCACCGACAAATTGGGCGTCTCGGTCTTATGGATCACCTGATCCAACGACAATCCTTCCGTCAAATATTCGCCAAGACCCTTATCATTCAAATAATCATAGATTTGATGAAGACGGCCACGCCGGAAATCCGTGTCGACGTACAACACTTTGAGATTAGCCTGCGCTAACACAATGGCAAGATTCGAAGATACGGTAGTTTTTCCCTCTCCCGGCCCTGGGCTCACGACGGTAAAATCTTTCAGCGAATTTTCGCGAGTAGAAAACCATAAAAGGTTCATGCGGATCAAACGGTAAGCTTCCACCGAGGGCGAATCCGCGGTCAATGCGACCATCCGGTCGAGTTTCGCGGGATCTCCGGAAATTCTCTCAGAAAAAAGGGAGCCTAAATAAGGAACTTTTCCCAAATTCCGCTTCAGGTCTTCATCTGTTTTGATCGTGTCGTCCAGATAATCTACTAAAAAAGCAAGAAAAATTCCGCCGAATAAACCTGCAAAAATTCCCACGATAATGTTCAATATTTTTTTGGGCTTCACTGGCTCCCGGGAGGGAACGGCCCGTTCAATGATACCGATGTTGTTCATACGGGAACTTGAAAAAACAGAACTCTCCTGGATCTTATGCAGCGTGTCCTCCAGGAGCGCCTCGTCTTCGGCGGGTATGTTTTCGGTTGTTTCGTTTTCTTTGGCGCGTTCGTTTTCGATCCGGCGGGCCATCGTGCGAATCTCGTTACGAAGCGCGATCATTTCAGGGTGTTTGGGGCCAAAACGATTGGACAGAGCGTCAAGCTTGGCCTGTAAACGCAAAAATTCGTCGTTCATCGACGCCATGCGCTGGTTTCGGATAAACATCAGCGCCCGGCGCATTAAATTATCACGGGCATAAACATCGGCCAGACGGTTCGCCACATCAGAAGCTAATTTGGGGTCAGGATTTAACACCCCAATCGTGATCATGCGACTTCCTTTCACCTGCTCGACATAAATATCCTTTTCGAAACTCTTCTTGAAAAGTTTCTGCCATCCCACCTTTTTTTTGTAACGCGGATTTTCGGCAAGATTGAATTCATCAAAAACTTTTCCAGCAATCGCACCTGATTTGATCAATGCAATCTGCGTCGAAAGATAATATTCAAACATATCGACGCTCGAACCGGCCGACGCGGATTCATCGGCAGAACGGACATTTGTGTTTTCACCTTCGATGATCATCTTGACCTCGGAGCTATAAAGCGGAGTCATCAAAAACGTGCCCATTGTCACGACCGTCACGCAAATCGTGAAAAAAGAAATGATCACCCAGCTCCGACGCAACAGCACCTGGAAATAATCTTTGAGGGTCTTTTCGGGAATCAGGTTATCTTGTGGAGGTTCCATGGAGCCTTAGAAGAAACTCTTGGGGATCACAATCACGTCATCGGCTTGCAAATCGACATCGGCAGACAAGTCCCCCTGTAAAATGCGTGTAGCATCCACACCGATCTTCGACTCAGTGCCGTTAGGATTTTTGCGAATAATTTGGACCGCTCTTTGATTGGCGATCGGCGTGAAACCGCCGGCCATCGACAGCGCGCGAATCACTGAAATACGCCCAGTGATCTCATAATTGCCGGGTTTCCGCACTTCGCCGATAATCGAAAAATGGCTGTACTCGATCACAAAAACGTTGATCTGCGGGTTGATGACGTAATCGCCGTCCAGTCTTTTTTCCATTTCCTTTTCAACCTGGGAAATGGTAAGTCCTCCGACTTTCACGCGGCCAGCCAACGCATGTTTGATATAGCCATCCTCATCTACGCGATAGGTTTGATTAATGTCGGCCTCGCCGAACACCTTGATCTGCAGTAGGTTTTGGGGGCCAATGACGTAAGAAGTGCTCTCGTCTCTTTTGTTGTCGACTTTTTCAAAAGCGGCAATATCAGGAGGGATTTCATTTTTAGGCGCCGCAAAAACACTGGGCGGTTTCAAGGCAAGAAAAATCGAAACAATGAAAAATACAACAAACGTTTTTTTTAACATAGAAAATTCAAATGTCGAGATCAAAAACTCGCCCGCACACCGGCGCTGATTTCATTGGATTCGTAACCTAAACCGCTCAAATTGGAGTCTCGATTCACGTAATTCCAATCCACGACAAATGAAATAATGTCGTTAGGCATTTTATACTCCAGTCCTGTGCCGGCTTCCCACAACGTGTCACGCCGCGTTGTTTCTTCGCCAGTCGAAGCGCGCTTCGTGATACGCGAATATTCGTGGTAACTCACCGACCCATGGGAGTTCCAAAAAATGCGTTCATAAATCTGCCTCTGCCAGTTTAGCGTTACCTGATTACGAGTGTAAAAATTTTGATTGTCGAATGTCGATTCCTGCGGCGAACGGTCAAGTCTTAAAGTCCAGGTGCTGATTTCAGAAGGCTGATACTGCGCGGCTGCTCGCACCACAAAACCGTTGAAATCCGGCTGGGCGTCCTCGTCATAAATACGGTATTGAGCCCCTCCCCAGATCTGGTAAGCAATCAATTCGGTAAAATTCCCGCGCAAACCAAGCATAAACTGATTGGCATCCCCATTACGATTACTCACATTATTGTAATGAATATAGGTATAAGCATACTCGGCTAAAATTTGGGTGCTGGGAGTCCAGTCGTGCCCGATTCTTTGGTAAAACGTGAACAAATTGTGATTAAAAGGGTCGTTGCCGGCTGTTTTGTAACCCACGTTAAAATCGGTGATTTCATTTTCTAGAAAAAAACTCGCGAAGGGGATTTCAAGCAAAGAATGAAATGCGTTTTCATCACGCTGAATGCGGCTCGTAAATTCCGTATTCGCCCGACTGACCGTCCTTTCCAGAACATCTTCCATGTCAAGCGTGAATGGCACATAATTGAGCTTGATGCCGATTTTGCCGTGTTGATCCGTGTGGTTTTGAGAATCAAAACGGTTGAACAATTCACGATTAAAGCCGTAAGCACCCGATAAGAGGTGTTGACCGCCTCCCAAAGGCAACTCCGCGAGAGTTTCGCCGGCAAAACTGTTTACGATATCGTTTTTCTCATTACTTTCTTCAAAAAATACGTTGTCATCCCAACGCAGGCGATAATCAAAACTGGGCTTGATATGCACCGACCCCCATTGGATGCCCTTGCCATAATCGTAAGTGGGCATCCCAGCCGTGGCCTCATATTGCTCAGAAGCTTTTGTGCCCTTGCCTGAGAAATATTTGCCCGCCGACTTCGGCTCAGGAACATAGGCATAAGAAACCAACGGAAGAAACAAAAACCAAACAAAAAAGAACCAATTTTTCTTCATTATTGTATCCTCGATTTAGAGAGATATTCTATAATTTATGTGTAGACTGTTCAAGAAAATTCATGTCAAAGGCCCGGAGGGCGCACAGAGAGTTTGGAAACACGTTTTAAGGCTGCCTGGTTGAAATGGCAAATTTTTTAATGCCAAGTTTATGTGCCTCATCTAGCACACCGACAGCTTTTCCCAATGTCGCTTCATCATCGCCGTTCAGCATAATCAATGGATCGGTCTCACGGCGTTTGAGTTCTTCAAGATTTGTCTTTAACTCGCCTAGGGTTACTTTTTTTTTATTAAAAAAAATATCCCCGTTCTGAGTGACCGTAATGGCGGTGTATTCTTTCCCAGCGCTTTGCCGAGTTCCAGACTGGGCGCGAGGCAAATTGACCGGCATGCCTTGGTTTTTCACCATGGATAAAGAAACCATCACAAAAGTCGCGAGCAAAAAGAAAACAATATCAATGAGCGGAATGATCTCTATCCTGGCTCTTTTTTTTGAACGTGGAGAAGGAATGATCATGTCCGTACCGTTGGCCGGACAAAAAGTTCCAAATGCGTGGCAGCATCTTCGATTTCGTGCCTCGCCTCTTCCAAACGCGCATTCAGATAATTAAAAGGAATCAATGCCACCACGGCTATTCCCAGGCCAAAAGCTGTTCCGATCAAAGCCTCGGCAATACCGCCCGTGATTACTGAAGGAGCATCCAGCTCGCGTCCGCCCAAAATCCCGAACGCGCGGATCATGCCGGTAACTGTACTTAAAAGACCCAAAAGCGGCGCCAGCGTAATCACGGTGTCCAAAACGGACAAGCCTTGATTGAAACGTTTCAGCTCTTTGTTCGCAGCCTTGAGCAATGCGCTGGAAAGAGATTTATCACGCTGCGTCAAACCGTAAGTCAAAACACTGGCAACAAAATCACTGCTTTTTTGGCCGGCCTCGAGTGCTTCGTCTATTTCATTTCTTTCAGCGTGCGCGAGAATATTCTCAACAACTTTCGGTTCGCGTTTCAGAGCTACCTGGGCGATGAAAAACAACCGCTCAAGAACCACCGCGAGAGAAACCACCGAAGTAAGAATAAGCGGCCACATGATGGGTCCGCCTTTTTCGATTAGATGGAACATGAAATTCTCCTGATAAATAATGTAGTGTCATTGCGAGCGAAGCGAAGCAATCTATGCTTACACGATCGCATAGATTGCTTCGTCGCCTGATGGCTCCTCGCAATGACACACTGATTCTGACAATCACTCATCTGTGTAATCTTCTTTATTATCTGTATGATCTGCGTTTTTTTATATTTTTAAAACTATTTTCCCAAAATTCTTCCGGCTTTCCATACGGCGTTGAGCCTCAACCGCTTCCTTCAGCGGGAAAATTTGATCTAAAATCGGCCTTACGATTCCCAATTCTACCAGTTCAAGCATCTTCAGCAGTTCAGATAAACTTCCCATGTAAGAACCAAGAATACTGAGTTGTTTCGAAAAAAAAGGTCTTAAATCCATTTCTACCTTGGGACCCGATGTCGCACCGCAGGTCACAAGACGCCCGCCACGCGTCAAAGAAAGTAAACTCTTTTGCCACACTTCAGGGCCAATATGCTCAAAGACAACATCCACCCCTTTGTCATGGGTCAATTTTTTTACTTTTTCAGTGAAATCTTCTTTTTTATAAAGAATCACCTCATCCGCGCCAAGTTTTTTGGCACGCTTAACTTTTTTAATATCGCCTACCGTCGTGAATACCGTTGCTCCGAGAAATTTTGCAATTTGCAAAGCATAACTGCCCACACCTGAACCCCCAGCATGAATCAAAACTGTTTCTCCGGCTTTCAGTTCGGCGCGCGTCACCAGCATGTGATAGGCGGCAAGCGCTGCGAGAGGAATGGAAGCCCACTCTTCGAATGAATATTTTTCTGAAACCTTCACTACAAAACGTTCAGGCACGCAAACTTTTTCGGCATATCCTCCCTGAGTTTGCAGTCCTAATATATGAAATTCAGGAGAATAGCTGTCACGCGATTCGAATCCTTCGGCCGCATTTAATGGAAGCTGCCCCGGAAATACGACCACTCGTTCGCCTTTTTTCAGGCTTTTGACTCCCTGGCCTACTTCGAGAACAGTGCCCGCCACGTCACAACCCGAAATATGCGGCAACGGGATAGAAACTCCAGGCAATCCGTTTCGCACCCAAATATCCAAATGATTTAAAGCGCAGGCTTTGATCGAAATTAAGGCTTCACCAAAAGCAGGGACCGGATCTTTAAAATTTCCGTACTTTAAAACTTCGGGACCACCGTGTTTTTCGAAGTAGACGGCTTTCATATAAAAGTGTCATTGCGAGAAGTCCGCGGCTTTTGGCGGACGACGAAGCAATCTATGCGATCACATGAGCATAGATTGCTTCGTCGTCTGAGGACTCCTCGCAATGACACTCCCTGATAATTTCGCAATAATGCTCTCCCTTGTTACAAATAACTTTTGACCAATTCAACCAACAATCGGACTCCTACCCCGGTTGCACCCGAATTAGTCCAAGCGGTGCCAGCAATGTCCAAATGCGCCCAGGATTTTGTGTGGTCGGCAAATTCTTTCAAAAACATTCCGGCCGTAATGGTCCCGGCATTTTTTTTTGAAATATTTTGAATGTCCGCGTACGTGGCCTTGATCAAATCGAAATATTCTTCCCAAAGCGGAAGCTCCCACAAACGTTCACCTGTCTTTTCTCCGGCATTTTTGAGGCGCTTGAGCAAATCCTCGTCGGTTCCCATGAGGCCGATCGCCTTGTCTCCAAATGTCGCCGCACAAGCGCCCGTCAACGTCGCGATGTCCACCATGGCCCGCGGATTGAAACGCTTCGCATAGGACAACGCATCCGCCAAAATAAGACGGCCTTCGGCATCGGTGTTCAGCACTTCCACGGTTTTTCCGTTAAAGCAGCGAATAATATCGCCGGGCCGCTGGGCAGTAGACCCCGGCATGTTTTCACAAACCGGCGCGATCCCAATCACCTTGACCGGTAATTTCAGATTGGCAATGACTTTCATTGCGCCGATCACAGCTGCAGCGCCGCACATGTCGAATTTCATTTTGTCCATATCACCCGAGGGTTTGATCGAAATACCTCCGGTGTCAAACGTAATCCCTTTTCCAATGAGAACGATCGGCGCTTTATTTTTAGCGCGAACTTTATTTTCAAGAATGATGAGTTGGGGTGGAAAACTGCTGCCCTGTGAAACGCCAAGAATGCCGCCCATTTTAAGCTTTTGTATTTCATTTTTTCCGAGAACACGGCAGATCAGATTATTTTTAGACGCCATTTGTTTGGCGGCGTTCGCAACCGCTCGTGGCGTCATCACGTTGGCTGGTTCGTTCGCGATATTTCTTGTGAAATAAACACCTTCGGAAAGAACTTCGGCTTCGCGTACAGCCGAGCGGACTTTGGCAGCGCTCTCGGAATTACGAACCGATAAAACCAATTCCGACAAAGAAGGCGGCGAAGCTTTGGACTTGTATTTATCGAAACGATAACTGGAAATGCGCGCCGCTTCGACAACAGCCGCTGCAACATCTTCTACGGAGAATTTTTCTACAAAACTTGCAAGATCGAGCGCAAGCTTTTTTATTTTTAATATTTTTGCTTGTGAAAAAATTTTAGAGACAGCGCGGCGGATTTTCTCCAAAGTAAATTTTTCTTTTTTCCCGAGTCCGGTGGAGATCGTGTTTCCCGAAATCGAAATCTCTGCGTCCTCTTCCCAACGGCCGGCGCCGATCCAGGTGGTTTTTTTTAGGGATTTGCCTGAGAAATCTAAAGTGATTTTCATACCTTACTCTCCTGTCGTCCCCGAAAGCTTTTATCGGAGACCATACGTTTGATTCCCGCTTAAAGATTGCGGGAATGACATAAGCATCAACTCCGTATCGGCTCCGGCACCAAAAGCGGCGTCATCTCTGAAACTTCGCGGGAACCCAGTTTTTTTAGAAAATTTTGGATCAACTCTTCTTCCAGTTTCGTGCATTCCTCATGCCCTATGGAGGCGGAGCAGCGGATCTGGCCGCCGGCGATCATGCCGTGACCGCCCGCCGTGCCACGCTTGCCGATGAGTTGCCGCAAAAAAGTCCCGGCGCGGCCTTTGGTGTTCGTCGTGCGGATCGAAATCACGAGGCGGTCGTTGTAACGTCCGACACAAATAGACCAATTGATGCGTTCGGTGCGAAGCATGAAATCGGCGATGAACGGAACAAAATCAGGATTTTTGATTTCACCGAGCGTGGTCGCGATCGCATTTTTGTACACCAGGCTGTGATGAAGCGCTCGCGAAAGCGTGATGAAATAATCACGGGGTAATTTCGGATGCACAATGCTGGCGAGCATTTTTTTATTGCTCTTGGGGAAAAGCGCCAGATACGCTTTGATGTCCGCTTCGCGCGCTTCGCGTCCCAAATCCTGGGTTTCCGAACTAATACCATAAGAAAGCGCCGTAGCCAGTTTCGAAGAAATTTCAAGGCCGCTGGCCAAAAGATATTCTGTCAAAATCGTCGCGGTCGCGCCATAATCGGTGCGGATGTCGATAAAATCCGCCTTGGTTTGTTTGCGAAGCGGATGATGGTCGACAATGATCAAAGGCTTCCGATTGTTCGGGAAAGAATTATTGCCGGTTTTAGGCTGCATGTCGACCAATGCAAAATCCACGTCCGGCCGAAAATCACTGTCCGTCAAAGGCCCGAGCTTCAAACCAAGCACACGGATCATCGCGCGATTTTCCGCACGGCCAACGATGCCTCCGTATTTGACGGCCGAAGGAATTTTAAATTTATTTTTGACGATATAGGCGAGCGTGATGGCGCTGGAGACGGAGTCCGGATCCGGATTGTCGTGGGTCAGGACGAAAAGACGCCGAGTGTTCTTGAGGACTTCTTCGAGTCGTTCTAAATTTTTTTGAGTTTCTTCCACGTCAGTAGCGCGGACAAGCGGGATCGACTTCCTGCGACCAAGCGTCAATGCCCCCGGCAAGATTTTTCACTTTTTTGAAACCCATTTTCTGTAAAAATTCGACCGCCTTGGCGCTGCGTCCGCCGAAATGGCAGTTCACGACGATTTCATCAGCGCTGTCGAGCTCGTGCACGCGTTCGGGAATATTGCCGAGCGGAATCAGTTTCGCGCCGGGAATACGGTTGATTTGAAATTCGTTGGGTTCGCGCACGTCAATTAAAATAAATTTTTCTTTTCGGTCCATTTTGGATTTAAGATCTTTGACCGTGATTTCGGGAATCCCCTGAACTCCATTCATTTTACTCTCCTGTCCTCGAGTCAATCCGCAAAAAGCGTCGTAATCGATAAGTTCTGTAATTGTCGGATAATCGCCGCATACCGGGCATTTCGGATTGCGGCGAAATTTCACTTCGCGAAAACTCATCTTAAGCGCATCATAAAGCATCAAGCGACCGATCAACGGTTCGCCTTTCTGCAAAATCAGTTTCACCACTTCTGTGGCTTGGATCACACCGATCACGCCTGGTAAAATCCCCAGCACACCACCTTCAGCGCAACTCGGCACCATGCCGGGCGGTGGCGGTTCAGCAAACAAACACCGATAGCATGGGCCTTTGCCAGGATAAAAAACAGTGGCTTGCCCGTCAAAGCGAAAGATGCTTCCATAAACAAAAGGTTTTTTCATGAACACGCACGCGTCGTTCACGAGATAGCGGGTTTGGAAATTATCGGTACCGTCCAATAAAATGTCATAATCTTTCAAAATGCGCAGGATATTGTCCTTCGTGAGCATTTCGTCGTAGGCCACGACTTTGACATTCGGATTGATTTGGTTAAGGCGTTCTTTGGCGGACTCCACCTTAGGACGATTGACGCTTTGGGTGCTATGAATGATCTGTCGCTGTAAATTGGAGAAATCCACGCGGTCAAAATCAACAAGGCCGAGCGTTCCGACACCCGCCGCAGCTAAATACAGTGCCGCTGGAGACCCGAGACCGCCAGTCCCGATCAAGAGCACTTTCGCCGCTTTGAGCTTTTCCTGCCCGTCCACGCCGACTTCTGGCATGATTAGATGCCGGCTATATCTTAGAATTTCGTCTTGTGTTAAAGCCATCTTGACTCCAATGAACTTAATTGTATCACATTCGGAAAGGGAGTCCCAGGCGTAGGATAAGCCAAAGATTATCCAATAAAATAATATAACAGTTTGCTCAAAAAAGCCTCAGATGCAAGGCGCGAGGGAGAGAGCGCGGAGGCGCTATGGGAATAGCGTCGCACAAGCGAACGACCGAGCAACGCGGCAGATGAGGTTTTTTTGAGTAAACTGTTGGCGAGATTATTCCCAGACTTCTTCTTCGGAAATAACTTTGCCATCGTTGTTATATTTACGGATAATTTTTTTCTTCGGCTGGTTTGAGCCAAACGTATAGCCTTGATTTGGATACGCTTGCGTCTGAACCGGAGCTTGTTGATAATAAACCGGTTGTGGCTGTTGCTGTTGAGACTGAGACGGGCTGAATAAGGTATCCAGCAGCGCTCCACCGATCACGTTGGTTCCTGCACCGATCAAAGCGCCTTTTCCGGCTTTGCCGCCAGAGGCACTGGCCGAAATCGCGCCAACACCAGCGCCCAAGAGACCTGATCGAATAATTTTCTGATTGGGGTCCTGCTGAGGCGGCTGAGAATACACCGGCTGCTGCTGGACATATACGGGAGCGGGATCGGCGGTTCGATAAACAGTGCCTTGTGTTTGGATTGGATAGGAAGATTGCTGAACATAAGTTGGCTGCTGGACGTAAGTGGGTTGAGGAGCTGCCTGCACGTATTGAACTTGCTGCGGCCGCGGCTGAGAAGGAGCCGTGAGCGTATCCAAAAGCGCGCCGCCGATCACATTCGTTCCAGCGCCCACAAGCGCTCCGGTTCCGGCTTTACCGCCCGAGGCTTCTGCGGAAATAGCGCCCACGCCGGCGCCCAGCAAACCCTTTTTCAAAATTGCTTTATTTGGATCCTGATCGTTCGAATAATCCTGACCCTGCGCCCTCGAAACGGGTCCTGTCAACAGAAAGAAAGCCATGAAAAGCATCATAAAAATGTTCTTCGAAAATTGCATATTTTTCTCCCTAAATGTTATATACCCCACACGCCTTCACAGTATAACACAAAATCTTTTTCTTATGTCAAGACCGCTGGATGAACGAAATCATGCGGCCTGCGGCGTCTTTTTCCTTGCGGAATGAATAAAAATTCTTATTTTCCGAAACAGTGCAGATGCCATAATCAGCCATGTTTTTTGGATCGGCCTCAAGCTCTAAAAGTTGCCTTTTGTTTTCTTTGGCAAGGTCAAAATGAAGCGAACGATGAGAGCCTTTGCCTATAAACATCAAAGAAGATGACGGGAAAATATTTTGAAATTCTTGTCCTACTTCGTAATGCTTCACGCCGATCGAAGGACCGAAAGATATTTTTACTTCCCCAGAACTTACCCCGGAATTTTCCAATAATAACTGAAAAGTCTTGGCGGTGATTTTTTTCTGGGTTCCCCTCCAGCCGGCGTGCGCAAGACCCACCCAAGAACCTGCCGAAAAAAATACGGACAAACAGTCGGCCGTAAAAACCAGCAATGTCATTCCCTGAATATCGGTGATGGCCGCATCGCATTGGGGAATGTGATAGAAACCTTTTTCTGAATATTTTTCCGGTCCAAAGAGCACCGCGACTCCGTCCCCATGGACTTGGTTCAGCAAAGCGAACTTTTCGAATAAACCGCTTTGACCAGAAGGATTGTTATTCAATTTTGAAAAATAGCGGATAAACTGTTCTTGTTTTTGGGAGTCTAACAAATCATCGGTTTTTTTTAGGACAAGTGGAAAATGTCTTGTCGTAAAACCGGCTTGGGTGCCGTTCTTTTTCCAGGAATCCAACAATACAAAATCTTGTTTGAATAATTTTCTTAACACGCGGTGTTTAACTCGCTCGGCCAGGCGCGGAGCAATAAACGACAACCCTAAAAAAATAAAAGGCCATCCGGGCATCACCGGCAAAATCCACCCCACAACCCCGACAAGGATAAGTAATATTCCAATAACGAAAAATAGGATTCGTTTCATAAAATAATCAGATTACGGACCTGGCGCCCCATCATGATTACTCCAAATCCGTCCAACGGATCCATGAAGCCAAATTTGGTTTGCCGTCGTGATGCCACGTGATTGGCGGCGTTTGCATCTTTCCGGCCCGGCAAATTCGATTGACGTTCATTTCTGAAAGCTTTTGCGCGATTTTTTTTCTGTCTTTTGCCTCGCATTCCAGCGCCGCACACTGCAAGTATTTTTGAATAGGCTTTAAGGCAGTAAAAACTTCGTTGATTTTCCGGTATCCTTTTACAACGATGATCTGCGAGGAAGATGCTAAATAGGGTTTTAAATCATCTTCATAGGCAACCGCCCATAAGCCCCGCGGACTGCTTTCCCAAAATAACGAGCGTTCGGCTTTTATTTTTTTGATGGCAAATTGGTTCCAAAGGTTGTATGCCGCTAGATTCGCCGAAATATCCCGCCGCGGTAAAAATTTTTCACGCTGAACCAGCTTCTCCAGCTCTAAAGCCAGGTGTGCAGCAAATTCCGCCGGCGAAACCTCTCCTCCTTTTTCGGCATAAATCGTGCCGGGCGACAAACAGCCTCGTTGATCAACCATCCAAATATCCTTCCCAACAGAGCGCGCCAATGCTTGAACGTTTTTTTTCTTCAATGATTCTTTCAAAAATATCGCGACGCTGATCCGATGGCCATAAGCAAAAAAAGGCGTTGTGGCCGGGATAATCTTTCGGATTTGCTCCAAACTTTCATCGATGCCATACGCAACTAGTAAATCTACTTTTTTGGCAAAAAAAGCGACGGCGTTTTTGTTGTTCGAATCGATCAATTGGTTCATTAGCCAAAGTGAGTGGTCTACAGTTTTTAAAGACTGTAAATAAATATCCAAAAATCCGCCATCCCGGCTAGAAACTTTTCCTAAATTACGGCTCTTTAACAGCATGCCCAACACAAAACTCAAAATGGCTGGTTGGGGAGCGTTCGAAGCAAAAATATGCAGAATACTTTCGGGTCCGTGCGCACGCGACCAAGTTTTAGCGATTGGATCCAAACTAAAATCATCCAGCATGTGTGGATTTCTTAATTCGGTTTTAAGCAATTTTTCAAGCTTCGATGGGGTCAATTCCGAAAAAATGGCATCGATCGTCGCTTCGGCCATGTTTGTTGAAAAACCAGAGCCATGCACCAGGCGTTTGACGGCTTTTTGGCGGAAAGAATATTTTTGGTCTAGCCATTTCCTTGATAATTCTCCCAAAGAAAGGACAATTGATCGAATGGGACGTTCTTTCATAATCTCTTTTTAATTAATTCTTCGTAACTGAGAGAACAGCCGCGAAGAGGCGAACTTTTTGCTCGTCCCAAAAGCTCAAAGCCGTCGCCCGTGGCACGTCCCAAATCTTCGGTCTGCACAGCCATTACTGAGGGACGGTTCGCGAGGTCTAAATGTCTCAATAAACCGATTTGGCCTTTTTTGCTTTCTTTTCCGGTTCGTGGGTCAATCACAAGCGTCCGCAGCCATGCAGGGCCGGCTTTGACAGGCTTTCTTTCTTGGTGGTTCACAAAATCGAACAAAGTCGTGTCGTAAGTTTGGCTAGCCAATTCCGTCATTCCGTATTCACTAACACAATGGGTTTTGGGAATGCCCAAATAAGTATCGCAAAGCTTATAAAGTACTTTCTTTGAAATTTCATTTGTTCTGCCTTTATAGCCACCAGTTTCCATCAAACGGCTTCCCGCCGCTAAATGCAATTTGATATTCTTCCCTTTGAGAAAATCGAGAAAACCTTTCAGCGCCAATGAGGTTGCGAGCAGAATAACTGCGTTTTTTTCTTTTTTTAAATCTAGAACCAATCGATCCAATTGGGCCACACCTTTTTTTATGTAATACTTTCCATGGCGCAAAGCCAAATGCCGGTTCACAATTTCGATCATATAAGAAAGCGAAGAACGAGGCTTGTCCTTCCAAGAGCTGACCACAAAATAATAAGAAAGTTTGGCGTGATCGGGCAAAAGATATTTTTTAAAAGTGGGCAAAAGAGAATGCTCGTAAAGACGCAGCGTATCAAAAAAATGTGCCCCTTTAATCTCCTGCGTTGTCCCGCTGGTTCGAAAAACACAGACGCGTTTTTTCACTGGGAACGAAGCCAGCGTTAATTCTTTAAACGTGAGTGTCGGCATCGCAGGGATTTCCTTCCAGCTTCTCACATTCTCAGGCGTTTTTTTCTCAAGCAAACAAAATTTTCGGTAATAAGAGTTGCGGCGAAATTGATAGTCAAAAATTTCAAAAGCCAAAGCTTCAAACTCTGAATCGGACGCAGGGGCTTCACGGTATATTTCAATAAAGGATAAAATCTTACGGTCGAGTAATTGGCTTTCTTTGTCAACCATGGAAAAACTTAACGAGAATTGTCCTAATTAGAAGTAGCGTTTTGGATGGCTTCGAGAAGGTCGTTCAACCGTACGGGCTTGGCAAAAATCGGATTCGGGTTGTCGACCACCTGCAATTGATCTTCAGGAGAAATCACGGCCGTTACGAAAAAAATTGGGATGTGTTTCGTGCGCTCATCATGTTTTAGCGCCATCGCCACTTCGGTGCCGTCCATTTTTGGCATCATGATGTCGAGAATAATCAACTGAGGCTGGAATTTCACCGCCTTCGCGAAAGCTTGCTCTCCGTCCTGAGCTGCGATGACTTTGTAGCCACGTTCGGTCAAAAGGGCTTCCATAGTGGCGATCTGATTCGGTTCATCATCCGCAATCAAAATAGTCTTCGCCATGAACTCCCCTTTCTCAGACCCAATCTTAGCATCATTTACATAAGTTTCGAAAGAATTTTATCGAACAAAGAAACACAAAAAACGATTTCTTTTTCCGAAATCACCAGCGGAGGCGTGATCGAAATCACGTTATGACCCAGCCCTGAAGGGAGCAGAATCACCCCGTGGCGAAGCGCCTCCGAGATAAAAGTCTTTGCTTTTTCTGTGGCGGGAATAATTTTTTTACCTTCTGTTTGAGAAAACTCCATTCCAATCATGAGACCCGAACCCCGAACGTCCGCTATGATCGGATATTTCTCTTTGAGCTTCCAGAGTTCCTTGCGGAAAAAATCTCCCAAATTTTTCGCACGATCCACGAGTTTTCGTTCTTCAATTTCCTTAATCACCGCCAAAGCCACCGCGCAACCCAAAGGATTTCCCAAAAAAGTGCTGGTGTGAATCGCATCGCCCGTCGAAGCGCCCCAGGAATACATCACACGCGTGGTACCAATACAAGCAGAAATCGGAAAACCGTTTGCGAGTCCTTTTCCTAAACAGAGAATGTCGGGGACAATCCCACTTTTCTCAACCGCAAACATATTTCCAGTACGCCCAAACCCAGTCAAGACCTCATCGGCAATCAGCACAATTTTCTGTTCGTCGCAAAAAACGCGCAACTCTTTTAAAAAATCAACCGGTGCAGAAATAATTCCGCCGCGGCCAAGAATAGGTTCAATCAAAACGGCGCCGACCGGGTGCTTCGATTTTTTGGCTTTCTTGACCGTTGAAATAACGGCCTTCATCGAAACTTGCGAAGCTTTATTTTCATAAAGCCTGACGTCCGGATAAGGCACCACATGGGAAAACCCGCCAAGTTGTTTTAAAAAAGGCTTTTTAAAATCTTCGCGGTGCGTCACCGAAAGCGCTCCGTAGCCGAGCCCATGATACGCGCCGGTAAAAGAGATCACGCCCGATTTTTTCGTGTGCATGACAGCCGTTTTCATGGCTGACTCAACCGCCTCGAAGCCGGTCGAAGAAAAAATGCTTTGGTTTAAATTTCCCGGCGTGATTTCGCTGAGTTTTTTGGCAAGCGCCACTTTGACCTCGTTCGGATGCACGTCGCCCATGCCGTGCATCATGTCCCGCGACTGTTCACGCAGCGCTTTCAGTACCGCCGGATGGCTATGACCGATATTCGTCACGGCGAACGCACTGCACAAATCCAAATACCGGTTATGATCGACATCATAAAGATTACAGGCGTAGGCCTTTTTCAAAAAAAGCGGAAAAATGCCCCCGATGTACGTGATTTGCGGACATTCAAAACGTTTCAGTTGTTCGGTCAGCTTGAGTGACTCAGGACCCGGTAGATTTTTGGTTCTGATTTTTGGCAAAAGGCTTTTCGGAAGTGACATTGTTTTTTTCTTAAACGAAAATGCGAAAAATTTCGGTTTTTTGGGGAATCTCATAAATTTAGAACAGCGGCAGGACCCGCCGCCCTATTGTTCATGACTGTTATGGGCTTCAAGAAATTTTTCCGCGTCGAGTGCGGCCATGCAACCGGAACCGGCAGCCGTTACCGCTTGCCGGTATTTAAAATCCTGGACATCGCCGCAGGCGAAAACACCGGGCACATTCGTGAGAGTGCCGTCATGGACGCGGATGTACCCCTTTAGATCGAGATCGATTTGGCCTTTAAAAATCTCCGAATTCGGCGTATGGCCAATGGCCATAAAAACGCCGTCGCAT
>OBEQ012162645.1_pt1 | contig 20107 bp, 22 predicted proteins | sample 1670901 | NCBI WGS metagenome assembly OBEQ01 (sample SAMEA104232315, study PRJEB22302) | groundwater metagenome | biome: forest; feature: aquifer; material: groundwater | place: USA | collected 2011-08-07 | depth 5.4 m
TAATGTTCCGAGCCCTATAACTTTTCTTAGGAATTCGGCCCCAAAGGTCTGAGAGTGGATTCGGAGTCAGCGCGAGGAGCTCTATCGAATACCAATTTAAAATTTTGAAAAAGTGCAAATAAATATTTTTTTGTACTATCTCAAAATATTCCTTATCTGTTTTTAACCACGGCAGCTTGATAACCCGATCGACAAATGGAAGCAGATTAAGTATTTCTGCCCTTTCTGCTTGTGTATGAAAAGGTCTTCTTTTTTTTCTTGTAAAAACTGATTTGTCCGATTCTAAAAGCACGACCAAATTGTCTCCTAGTTCTTTAGCTTTTTTTAAAAAAACAATATGCCCGTAATGCAAGATATCAAAACATCCACCTACAAGAACTAATTTTTTTTCTCTGTCATCCTTTTCCATCGGCACATTATACAATATTCTATATATGAGACTTATTTCTGAGATTACTGAAAAAAAACAATCAATCTTAATTGTAGATAGAAAGCCAACCGCATTAAGTAAACAATTGAAATCTCATTTAAAGCAATTCGACCCTGAAATATTTGTTTCACCAGAGATACCAAGAAGGATTGATAAGTTTGATCATGTATTCCTGATCAATAATAAAAGCTTTTTAACCCAAGTTAAGAATTATACTTATAAAAATCTTGTTTTTATCTTTATTGCTGAAAAAAATGCCGCCAGAAAAACTGCTGATTTTATTCATAAAAACAATCTCGATAATATCAAAGTAGTTCACTTAAATACAGATAATATAAGCGATTATAACCTTGAACGTCTTTTGTGGTTTTCCTTATCAAGAAGCAGAGAGGTTTTTTTGAATCTCCAGTCACTTACTCCTCAACCACAATCTTTAAAGAAGAAACAGCCTCGACTTTCTTTATCTAAATTGTTGTCTAAAAGAAATGTTTTTATTTTAATCGCCTCCGTTATACTTTTTTATTATTTTGCGATGCTGCCATTTTTAGGACTTTCTTCCCTTTTCATCTATAAATCAGCAATCGCACTTAAAAATAATGATCTTTCAACAGTTGAAAAGGATATAGTTTATTCTGAAACGGCCTTAAACCTAGCAAGCAACATTTATCACTTATCAAGACCTGGCTACTTGTTATTTTCCCTGGCTCTTTGGCCAGACAGTATTTTTGCGATAAATAAAGATGCCGATTCTTCCCTCCGGCAAGGCCTTACTCTTTCGGAGAACGGCTCGCATATTATGCAGCTGATTCTGACCAAAAACAAAAGCGAAGAGGAAAAAAATATATTACTGACCAGATTCAACAAAATGCAAACAGATATGGCTTCTCTTGAGGGTGATTTAAGTAATCTTAGTGATGAACTTCCAGATTCTATAGCAAAAATCAAAACAATTAAATCTGATATTGCCAATACTGTAGATCTTTTAGATAAAAGTAAAAAGCTTATCCCTTACGTCAAAGACATTTTAGGACAAAATACCCAGAAACAGTATCTTCTGCTTTTTGCCAATAATATGGAACTTCGGCCAGGAGGAGGATTTATCGGTTCTTTTGGGACTCTTGATGTAAAAAACCTTAGTCTGGGTGATGTCAAAATTTATGACGTTTATGATGCTGACGGACAGCTTACAACTCACATTGATCCGCCTGAACCAATAAGAAAATATCTTGATCAACCCCATTGGTTTTTAAGAGATTCTGCTTTTTCCTCGGATTTCTATGAGAATTACAATCAGGCTAAGTTTTTTTTAAACAAAGAAATGGGAATGAATAATTTTTCAGGCGGCATAATAATCACGACTACTGCTATTCAGAATCTACTTGATGCTTTTGGGACAGTCTATCTGCCTGATTTTAACGAAATGGTTAATAAAGATAATTTTTATATTAAGGCACAAGTTTATTCAGAAAAAAACTTTTTTCCTGGATCTATTCAAAAAAAAACGTTTTTAGGTTCGCTTGCTAATCAAATTTTTATCAATCTCGGTTCTGCTCAACCTGAAAAGTTAGTATCAGCCTTAAAGAAGTCTCTTGATGAAAAACAAATGGTTATGATTTTTGACGATACAAAAGTACAAAAGGTTATTGATTTGCTTTATTGGGCTGGTAAAACTATCTCACCCCGCTGCGCCTCTTCTTCTTCTGATGATTGTGTTATCGATTATGTTTTTCCTGTTGATGCTAATCTAGGAGTCAATAAAGCTAATTTTTTTGTCGGTAGAGTAATCACTCAAAGAATAAAAATCAATTCTCAGGGCGAGATAAATAACCAGCTTATCATTAGTATTAAAAACGGCTCCTTAAGTGATGTCTTTCCGGGAGGTGTATATAAAAACTATTTTCAGCTTTCTTTACCCAAAGCCGCCAGGATACAAAAAATAACCAAAAATGGACTTTTAATTCAGGATTATGACCAAAGCCAAGCTGAAGTCAAAACTATAGGCTTTTACTTAGAAGTTCCGACACAACGATCTGTAGAAATTGAGATTGATTATCAACTGGCACAAACAATAGCCAACGGCACAGAAACTTATCAATTAGTTTTCCAAAAGCAAACTGGTTCTAAAAACTCAGACTTGAATCTGGAAATTTACTTACCAAGTAATATCTCTTTGATTAATCAAAACTTCTCCCCTATTGTAAAAGATAATCGTATCTTTTATAATACTTCTCTTGACGCAGACAAACTTTTTTTATTTCACGTCTTGAAACAATAATATGGCCACAACAACAAATACTCAATCCAAATCTGATAAAAAATCCCTGTCTAAACTGTCTCTTCAGGCGGTAAACAGAAATGTTTTTGGTAAAAAACTGCGCAAAGAAAGAATAAATGGTAAACTCCCAGCAAATATTTATGGTCCTGAGTTTAAATCTCAAGCCATAACAGTTGAAGTCAAAGACTTCAATCGAGTTTATAAAGTAGCAGAAGAAACTGGAATTGTCTACTTGAAGGTTGACAAAGAAGAATTGCCCGCCTTGATTAAAAATGTCCAACTTCATCCTGTTTCTCACCTGATTCTTCATGTGGATTTTAGAAAAATAGATTTGAAGCAAAAAATTGCTACTCAGGTGCCTATCCAAATTGTCGGCGAATCACCTGCTGTAGCCCAAAAAGGAGGCGTGCTTCTTACTCAAACCGATGAGGTTATGGTGGAGGCTTTACCAGAAAATATTCCACACGAGATTGAAGTTAACGTAAGCGATCTTGCAGAAATAGGCGCGGAAATAAAAGTTTCTTCTTTGCCCAAAACTGATAAGTATACTGTAAAGGAAGAAGCAGACAGGGTAATTGTTTCTGTTATTGCTCATAAAGAAGAAAGCCTTGCGCCGGAGACAACTGCTGAGGCTCCAGAGGTGATAACTGCCAAACCTGAAGAGGGTGTCGAAGGCGAGGCTGAAGCCGCACCCGCCGAGGAAGGTAAAAAAACAGGCGCCAAAACACAAGAAGGCAAAGAACAAAAAGCCGAAAAAGCTGCCGAACAACCACCGCAATCTAAAACTTCAGAAGGCAAAGAAGCCAAAAAAGAAGAAAAGAAATAATTGATCTTATTTCTGATTCTTTTTTTATCGGTCTAGAAGACACTTTTCTATCAATCTCCCCCATTCTTTAATAGTCTCCAAACAGCACTGGTGACATCAAATTCTGAACTACCAGTACTTTCTGCTATTTCTTTCCGGGCGAGTCCTTTCTTTCGCAATTTTTAGACTCTATTCTTTATACTTAATACTTTATACTTATTTTCATGTCCCCCATCATTTTCGCCCTAATCACTTTTTTTGGTTGGGGCGCGGGTGAGGTTTTAGCGGCAATTACGAGCAGAAAAATTGGATCTTATTCCTTAACTTTTTGGGAATACGTTATAACCTTGGTTCTTTCAAGCTTCTATCTCCCTTTTGTTTTACACAACATAAGTCATCTAACTCCCTACCTTCTTTTATTAACTCTCTTATTAGGAGTAGTCTTCCTCATTGCAACCGTAACCTATTATGAGGCACTTAGGGTTGGAAATCCTTCCCTGATTGTGACCATAGTTTTCTCTTTTTCTGCTTTAGTAGTTATTTTTTCCGTGATTTTTTTGAAAGAAACCTTAGTTATAAAACAAATTTTCAGTATGATTCTGATTTTTTTAGGACTTTTCTTGTCTTCTTTTGACTTTCAACTTTTAAGCAAAGATAAGATATCTCCAGATAAGGGGATACTCCTTGCCTTTCTGGCTATGTTTCTTTACGCAATTTATTTTACGTTTATTAAAATTCCAGTTCAGAGCATTGGCTGGTTCCTCCCAACTTATATCGGTCTGTTGCTTTTTCCGCTAGTTTCCTTTTTTGCAAACACACAAAAAATTAAAATTCGCGGGCCTAATTTTAAAAATGTATTTTTACTTTTACTGGGTACTATTTTGCTCCTGCGGCTTGGTGATTTTAGTTATAATGTCGCTGTTGATACGGGGTTAACGGCAATTGTAGCTCCTATTGCTGGCGCGTCTCCCATACTGTCTTCATTTTTGGCGTTTTTGATTTTCAAAGAACCGCTCAAGAAACAACAAATATTGGGAATCATAACCACGCTTGCCGGAATAGTCCTTCTTTCCTTCTTTAGCGCTTAATTGCGGTTTTATTCTTAGCTTTCTTCTGCTAAAATGTACTACCTATGAGTATTGTAAAAAGTGAGTTTGCGCTAGCTTTAAATCAAGTTGCCACAGAAAGAGGTATTACTGTAGATGATATTATAGCCTCGATCCAGATCGCTATCCTGGCTGCTTACAGAAAAGAAATGCATGAGAATGGCCAGGAAATAAGCGAAGAAGACGAGAGCCTAAGCGTAAAAGTTAATAAAGATACCGGCGAAGCGCGGGTCTTCAAAGACGGTAAAGATATTACCCCTCCCGGCTTTGGTAGAATAGCTGCACAAACGGCCAAACAGGTAACCCTGCAAAAAATACGTGAAGTTGAGAAAAAAACAGTTGTTTCCCACTACAAATCTCAGATTGGGACTATGGTCAGAGGCAGAGTTATCCGCTACGACGGCTACAATGCTTTTGTAGATATTGGCCGAGTTGAAGCGGTTCTGCCTAAAGAAGAACAAATCAGGAATGAGAAGTATACTGTCAACACTAGTCTGGTTTTCTATTTAAAAGAAATAGCAGAAGACAAGTTTGGTAATCCACGAATTATTGTTTCCAGAACCGACCCTCACCTGCTTATCGAGCTTTTCAAAAAAGAGGTACCAGAAATAGCCAATGGTACAGTTGAGATCAAAAAGGTGGCTCGAGAGCCGGGTGAAAGAGCCAAGATCGCCGTTTATAGCAGCCAAGGCGGCGTAGACCCTGTGGGAGCATGCGTTGGCCAAAAAGGAATACGTGTGCAGACAGTAACCAACGAGCTGGGAGGCGAGGAAAAAATTGATATTATTCAGTGGAACAAAGATGATAGTTTGTTTTTGACTGCGGCTCTTTCTCCTGCCCAAATCAAAGAAGTCGAAATTGATCAAAATCCGCCAACTGGCGGAAGAAAAGCCAAAGTAAAAGTCGAGGAAACCCAAGCACCTCTGGCAATTGGTAAAAACGGGATCAACGTTAATCTGGCTTCAAAATTAACAGAGTATGAAATTGATATTGTTCAAATCCCTTCAGAAAAGCCCGCCGCCTCCTTGGCTGAAACTACAAAGGACAAAGACAAAGAGGAAACAGACGAGCAGGTGGAAAAAACTGAAGCGAAGGAAGCTGTACCAGAACAAGCAACAGAACAGACTGCTGCAGAGGCTCAATCTTCAGAAACCGTTCAAGAAAAAGTTGAAGCTACAAAACCTGCAGAAACTGTACTAAAGCAAACTCCTGAAAATATACAGGAAACTGTAGCATCAAAAGACAATTAAATTTTAAGGGTCGAAGATACCAATTCTTTTGAAACTTGAAAGCAGATGCACAAGGCTTGGCATATAATCTAACTTTCACTTTGAGAGAAAAAATTGTGTATCAAGCAACCGTAACTGAAATATGCCAAATACAAAAGCGCGTCCACCAATAGTCACAATCTTAGGCCACGTAGACCATGGCAAAACTACTTTGCTGGATTATATCCGCAAGACAAAATTAACAGCCAAAGAACATGGCGGCATAACCCAAGCAATCGGCGCCTACGAAATATCCACCAATTTAAAAGGCTACCCAACAGACAAAATTACCTTTATTGATACTCCAGGGCATGAAGCCTTTTCACAACTGCGGGCTCGAGGAGCAAATGTAGCCGATATCGCCCTGCTAATTGTTGATGCCAAGGACTCTGTAAGACCCCAAACCATTGAATCCATTTCTCATATTACTGCTGCCAAAATACCTTTTATCGTTGTACTTAATAAGATTGACCTGCCTGAGGCTAACCCGGAAAAAGTCAAAGTCGACTTGACTAAAAATGGCGTCTTGGTTGAAGGCAAAGGAGGTAATGTCCCAACAATCAATATTTCGGCCAAAACAGGAAAAGGAGTGGATGAATTACTAGAGACAATTTTACTTTTAAGTTCAGAGCTTAATCTCAAATATGAGCCTCAAACTTCCTTTCAGGGGTTCGTTTTGGAGGCTAAAAAAGACAAAAGAGGTGTTACAGCAGGAGTGGTGCTTAAAGACGGAGGACTGAAAATTGGTGATACTGTTTTTGCAGGAAACATTAAAGGCAGAGTCAAAGCGATGATTAACGATGTAGGAGGTAATATCAAGGAAGTTGCTCCTTCAACTCCTTTTGAACTGCTTGGATTTGAATCTTTACCAGAGGTGGGAACGGCAGTTACAAGTGTTGAACAAGTTGTGCAGCCTAAGGCTCCAGAAACATCTCCTCAGGAAGGCCTAACTATGGAAGCCTTCCTTAAACCTGAGGAGGGCAAAAAAATCTCCTTGCTTATCAAAGCAGACTCCCAAGGTTCACTTGAAGCAATCAACAATTCTTTGATTAAAAATGAAAATATAGAAATACTCCATGAAAGTGTAGGTGAGATTACTAAGGCAGATATTTTTTTGGCCAAAACAGGAAAAGCTATAGTTATCGGCTTTAATGCTAATCCTTCAAAAGAAATTGATGACTTGGCCAAACAAGAAAAAGTTGTAATTAAAACCTATAATATAATTTATGAATTAATTGATGAACTGACAGAGGTTAGTTCTCTCCTAAAGGAAAAGGAGGAGCAGGAGAAAAACGTTAAGGCCGAGGCAAAGATATTGGCTACTTTTATCATTCATGATGAAAAAGTCTTCGGTATCAAGGTTACTAAGGGGAAAGTGAATTTAGGTGATTCTATAGAGGTTTATCGGGATGATAAAATGGCAGGCAAAGCTAAGCTCATTTCCCTTAAAATAAGGGCAAAAACAGTTCAGGAAGTCAAGAAAGATCAGGAGGCTGGGATAATCTTCTCTCCTCAACTTGACATTAAGGTAGGAGATGTGGTAAAATTTATCTTATAGTATATGAACCCCAGCAAAAATGGTTTTCAGAAAGCATCGGAAATAATTCAAAAATCCGCTTCAGGGGCAATCTGTTTGGCTGAAAACCCAACAGTGGATGCTATTGCTGCTGCAACTGCTTTATATCTTGGATTATCCAAAATAGGAAAAAGTGTGTCTCTGGCTTGTTCTGGTAGCATTAAGTCTGAACTTGTAGCCGCTGATAAAATCCAACCTTCACCGGCAACTTCTGGAGATAATCTTGTTGTTTCTTTCCCCTATGCGGATGGCTCCGTAGATAAGGTAGATTATTATATTCAAGGCAATAATTTTAACATTGTAGTCGTACCTGCCGCTGAGCAAACTAAGCTTGACCCAAAACAAGTAAAGTTTTCTTATACAGGCGGCACAGTCGACTTTATAGTCACCATAGATGTTGATAGTTTGAGAAAACTTGGAGCTTTATACAGTGATAATCAGGATTTATTTAAAGGCAAGAGTTTAATCAATATTGATAGGCATTTAACTAACGGCTTTTTCGGTAGTGCTAATCTTGTTAATAAAGCCGCCTCATCTGTTTCCGAGATGGTTTTGTCTCTGCTTGAGGCTATGAAATGGCCTATTGATAAAGATATTGCTACTAATCTTTATGCTGGACTTGTTGCTGCAACTAATAACTTTAGCTCTTATTCTGTAAATGCACAGACTTTTGAAATGGCGGCCTACCTGCTTAAGCGGGGGGCCGTAAAAAGGCCCGCAGTCTCCAGAATGACTGGAAATAGCTTCTTTCCTGCCACTGCCAGATCAGGTGGATTTGAAAAGGATGCTACAGTCAAACCAATTGAAAGCGTTGAACCTGAAGCTAAAGAAGATCAAGGAACAAATGGTAAACCTGCAGAAGAAAATTGGCTCAAACCTAAAATCTTCCGCCCCTCAGGCGACCTTTCATAATTCCTTATGATTTATTAGTATCAGCTTCAAGAAGCGGAGCAGTTGATTCTTCCAGGCGAATTTTATCAACGGATCTCATAAGCTGCTTCGTACGGGTCGTATTGACGGTCTCATATTGTTGTGTCAGGGACATGATTCTATCCCCTATTTTTTCAAACTCATCATTATACTTCTGAAACTCTATCTCAAAGGTTTTGATCTGACTAATTATTTTTTGCACATTTTTTTGGTAGCGGAAAGTATCGTAGGATTGACGAATTAGCCTCAAAACGGCAGTAAAGGAAAAGGGGCCAGCAAGGACCACTTTTTGCCTCATTGCTTCTGTCCAGACATCATTCATCTGTTCATAGATAAAGGAAAAAATCATCTCATTGGGAATAAACAAAATTACAAAATCGACTGTGTTATCTGCTGCATTAATATAGTCTCGAGTTGTGCATTGTTTAATTTTTTCCTTAACGTCTTGTTTGAAAGCCTTAATGAAATCTTGGTTTTGTGTTTCGGAAAATTTCTGCAGATTTGAGTAAGGAAACTTAACATCAACGTTAATTTTTACCCCATCTGGCAAAAGGATCGTAAAGTCTGGCCGGGTCTCAGAATTTTTTTGGTTCTTATTGGATTGATAATCTACGCCGTTGACAAAACCTGACATCTTCAGCAGATCTTCTGCCACCTGTTCACCAAATTGTCCTCTAAGCTGATTATTGGATAAGACTTTTTTGAGGCCGTCAGCAGTAACAGATAACTGCTCTGTTATTTTTTCGTGGCTCTCAAGTTGTTGTTTAAGAGCACGGAATGTACCAACAGTATCTTTTTGGTTGTCGCTAAGCTGCTTGTTGTGGTCCTTGACCATCTCAGTCACTCGTTTGACAAGATCTTCAAAGACCTCTTTTTTGTTTTTAAGATCAGTTTGAATATCCTGCTTCTCTGCTTGTAGTTGGTCTTTAACTGTAGAGGCGATCAGCGGTATTTTTTTATCCAAAATAGAGGCAAGATCTTCATCATTGGCTTGCTTTCTTTTAGAAAAATTATAGACAACAAAAGCAACCACCAAACCAACAAGGATGCCAAACAAAAGTTGCGTATTCATAGCCCATAAATTGTATACCCTTTCCCGAACTTTGGCAACGCCAACATTCTTGCTTAAAACCACTTTTGCTAGTAATATATAGAAGATGAAAAAATTGTTTGTTGAGGAAGTGATAGGTAAAGTTGGGCAGGAAGTGGAGCTTTACGGGTGGGTAAATAATATTCGCGATCACAAGCAAATAATCTTTGTTGATCTTCGCGACAGATCAGGAATCGTTCAAGTTGTTGGCGACGGACGCTTCAAACAATTGACTCCTGAGGACGTAGTCTATATCAAAGGAATCGTCAAAGAAAGACCCAAAAATCTGGTTAATCCCAAATTGCCAACCGGAACGGTTGAAGTGCAAGCCAAAGACTTAAAGCTTTTATCCAAAGCTCAAGAACTTCCTCTTGATATGAGCAAAGACGAGCTGAATGTTAGTCTGCCGACTTTACTGGATTATCGCTCTCTGACACTGCGACACGCTAAAATAAGTACTATTTTTAAAGTTCAAGAAGCTATCGTAGATGAGTTTCACAACATAGCCAAAAAATTGGGCTGTGTAGAAATTTTTGTGCCTACTATTGCTGCCTCTGCAACCGAAGGAGGAGCTGAAGTTTTTTCTTTTCAGTATTACAATCATTGGGCTTCTTTGACACAAAGTCCACAACTTTATAAGCAAATGCTTATCCCCATTTTTGAGCAAGTTTATACAATTGCTCATGCCTACCGTGCTGAACCTTCAGTCACCACTAGACATCTGTCTGAAAATACACAGCTGGATTGTGAGTTTGGTTTTGCCAATTTTAATGATCTACTGGATCTGTTGGAACAAGTTGGAACGACTATGATAAAGCAGGCTGAGCAAGTTTGTCAGCAAGAATTAAAAAACCATAACGTCCCACCTGTCTCTTTTGGTAAAGTGCCCCGTCTCACCTTATCAGAAGCGCAAGAAATTATTGCCAAAGAAATCAACAGAAATGTAAAGGGAGAAAAAGATCTCTCGCCGGAGGATGAAATCGCTCTTTGCAAATGGTCATTAAAAACTTACAATAGTGACTTTGTCACTGTTACTCATTTTCCAACCCAAAAAAGAGCTTTTTATACCTTGCCTGACCCTACAAACCCGCAGGTAAGCCTCAGTTTCGATCTTCTTTTTAGAGGTTTGGAGATTGCCAGTGGTAGCCAAAGAATTAATAATTATGCTGCGCTAGTTGATGCCATAACCAAGCGTGGGCTGAAACCACAACAATTTGCTATGTATCTTATGGCTTTTAAATATGGAATGCCGCCTGAGGGAGGATTCTCATTTGGATTAGAGAGAATTACCAAACAAATGTTGGGGTTGGCTAATGTCAGAGAAGCATCATTATTCCCTCGCGACATGGAGAGAGTTGATGTTCGATTATCTACTGTTGAAGCAAAATGAAACCACGTTTTTATTTTCTTTTTACCTTTTTTTCTCTCCTTTTTCTTTTTTATCCGGGCAATTCTTTATATTTTGATATCTTTGCTTACAATAGAGCTCTTCTGGCAACTAATCAACCGCACAGACAAATTAGAAAAGCCTCAATCCCCTATGTAAAGGCTGCTTATTACCCAGAAATATCTGCTGAGGGAGTCTATGTCGCCGATCTTCCCTCGTTTACTCCAGTTTTGAAAAGGAATCCCCATGCCAAACTTTTTCCTGCCTCTACTACCAAAGTGTTAACAGCTCTGGTTGCTTATGATATCTATAAACCCGATCAAATAATCACAATCAAAAATGTGCAGCCTGAAGGACAAGTGATGGGACTTGTTCCGGGTGAAAGGATTACTGTGGAAAATCTACTCTATGGGACACTTGTACATTCTGGCAACGACGCCGCTTATGCTTTGGGTCAAAATTATGGTCTTGCCGACTTTGTTACTTTGATGAATAAAAAAGCTCAGGCGCTAAAAATGACTGATAGTCATTTTACCAATCCTGCTGGACTTGATGATTCAAATCAATATTCTACTGCTTATGATCTTGCCCTGGCTGGCCGAACTCTTTTGGAAAATTCTTATCTGGCCAAAATAGTTTCTACTAAAGAGATCATCATTTCTGATGTGGATTTTAAATATTTTCATACCTTAACTAATGTCAATAAACTTTTAGGCAAAGTTCAAGGTATTGGCGGCTTAAAAACAGGTTCAACTCCTGAGGCCGGAGAAAATTTAGTTAGCTTGTATAAAAGAAATGATGGCCATGAATTTATTATCGTCATTCTCAAAAGTTTCGATCGTTTTAAAGACACACAAAACGCTGTTTCCTGGTTAGACAACAATGTAGCCTACTCTACCTTGTAAGATAATCATCAGAGAGAGCAGCAACTAAGGCAACAAAACCATCATCTCCTACAAAAACATAGACTGGTTGCAAATAATTTTGGTAGATATCTGGATCAAGATAAGCTGTAAACATTTTTTTGATAGTAACGGTGGTATCTTTTTGTGGATTTGAAATGACTAGTCCTTGACCATCTTTAAGTTGATTGTAGGCAGCATCTCCTGTTTTGAGAGGATAGACTCCGACTTGGTCTGACGATCTTTCAAAAAAATTAATTTGGGCTCGCAATATCTTCGGGCCATCCGGAGTAAAAACCATCAGCACATAATTTTGGCTGTTGGGAAATCTTGGCGAAACTACTGTAAAATCTTCTATTGCTGGTCTAAAAAAATCAACTTCTGCCACATTTGCTGCGGTATTATCGCTAAGGGCTCTAAAAGTTTTTGCTGCTGGATTATAGTTAAAAAAGACTGTATTTATCTCTCCTTGGGCCAGTTCATCAGGGTATCGACCGATCGTTTGTAGAAAATTGACAGCTGCATCTTGACTGTCTTTGGTTCCTGGAACTACCAGATTATTGAACAAATAAGGATATTTATCAAAAAAATATTGATATTGAAAATTAAAATTGGTGATTTTAACTACCAGTTTTTGTAGACTGTCAGAAAGGGTAATTTGCTCATTTTTTAAATTATAATCAGCAGTTTCTGTATCTATACCAAAAGCTTTTGCCATTAAAAAAGCCTTCTCTTTGTATCCAAATCTGGTTGCCGGTTGAGGTAGAAAAAAAACTTTAGCCGAATTTGTTGCCGTTACTGGTACTCCCTCGATATTATCAAGGGTAAATTTTATCCCGTTGCTATTTGTAGCATTTTTGATTGCTGGTTGGCTTATCTTGCCAAAAATTGGATTCAAATATACTGTAGTAGGTTTTTGCAGTTGCAGGAAAAGAAAAAATAGTCTAAATGCATAAAAAAGAATCAAGAAAAAAAGGGCAAATAAAATCACAAAAGGTAAGGCTCTTCTTAGGTAATAAGAAAATTCTGTCAAGGTCATACTATTAATATAGCAAAGAAGTGATCTGTTTAGGCGACTAAGTTGATTGGAGTACCTTTCAGAAAAGCGTTAATATTGCCAATGGTGGTGCTCAAAATTCTGGCTAAGGCTTCCTGGCTATTAAAGGCATTATGAGGAGTTATGATTACTTTAGGATGATCCATCAGGATGTGATTAAGAATTAAAGTTTTAAGATCAACTTTCGCCTGGAAATTGGCTGTTAAAATGACTGCTTCCTCGGAAAGCTCTTCCTCTTCCTCTAAAACGTCCAATCCTACCCCTGCCAGAATCCCCTGCTCAAGGGCTTGTAGAATAGCTTCTGTCTCCACCAAGCCACCACGAGCAGTATTTATCAGATAAGCTCCTTGCTTAAGTTTTTGAATATTGGTTTTGTTGATAAGATGGTGAGTTTTTGGGTTATACGGAATATGTAGACTTATTATATCTGCATTTTGCAAAAGGTGTTCCAGAGGAACGTATTCAAATCCCAATCGTTTGGCCAAAGATTCATCCAGATGGTTGGTAAAAACTAGCACTTTCATCCCAAAGCCTTTGCCTATTGCAGCAACTTCTTGTCCTATTTTGCCCAGACCAATTATCCCCAAAGTTCTACCAAAAAGATCAATGCCTCTTATATTCTGATGATTAAAATCAAAATGTTTGGCTTGATTTATTGACTGATAAATTTTTCTGGTCAGAGCAAGGGTCAGAGCAAAGGTATGCTCGGCAACGGTTCTTGAGCCGTACTCGGGAATGTTTGAGACTAAGATGTTTCTAGCTTTTGCTTCCTGAAGATCTATATGGTCAAAGCCAGTAGACCTGGTTATGATAAATTTGAGGTTTGGCAATTGGTCTAAAATTTCCTTATTGAAACGTGAGGCAATAAAAATGGCTGCTATTTGGGTATTTTGATATTGTCCGACGTTTTCCGGAGTTAACTTTTCGGGTGTAAAAACTGCGTCCGGAAAACTACTTTTAAGAGTCTTTTCCTCCCAATCCTGCAGCTCAAAGAAAGTAATGCTCATGTCTAAGAAAAATTATACAAAAACACAGTGTCCAGTCTAGTTGAATATGGTGGAACTTATTATAAATCTTTCTCACCAATTAACGGATAGATGTCTAAAGCTACTTCTTCATAGGGATGAACTTTCTTAATTACTTCTATTACTTTGTTTGCTTTGTTTTTTAAACAGATAACCTCAATCCTTTCTTCTTCAACCTCTTCAAGTTTCCCAATTTCACCAATTGTAGGATGTGCTCCTTGTTGAGGTTTAAATCGTCCTGTACCTTTAGTTGAGAAACTACAGTGAGTATAGTTACCGATCTTGCCTGCGTCAGCATCGCCAATTGCTTGTCTAACACTAACTGCAAAGTCAGTTGGAACAAAAACGACTATTTTAACAAATTCTTCTGCCATGAAGAAATTATACCAAGAACGGTTTGAGGCTAAAATGGTATAATGATTAATTATACCAGGGGTGCCGGAGTGGCCAATCGGATCAGACTGTAAATCTGACGGGTTTATCCCTACGGAGGTTCGAATCCTCCCCCCTGGACACGTCAGAACGGTAGACGGGTTGTAAAAGTATATCATAGGGTTCTTGGAGCTTCCAGCTAAGCTTTCCATCTTTCAGTAGTAGGTTCCAACCAATCTTTTTGATCAATTCTCGCTTTTCATCCAAAGTTCCCTCTTCAAGTGTTTTTCGTGCGTAATAGGCTGTATCTAGGAAATCTTGAGCAAGTTCCAACCAATAGCGTTGATTATGAAGTCCTTCATCAATTTTCTCTTTTAGTTTAATCTGTTCTTTAGTTAACCCGTCTTTTTTAACCTGAAACTCTTCACCTATTATTTCATCTCTTGCTCTCATTCTAAAGTAACCATCAAGCTCATTTTGTATTCGCTGGTATTCCCTTTGCATGTTTTCTACAATGACCGCCCTTTCTTTGGCTACATGATGATATTTTCTATTAAGAAGTTCTTTTCCAAGCTGCCATTGCTCCTCATCGATCTCAATGTTTGAAGCTATTTCAACAAACTGTTTCTCAAGTTTTATCAGGCTTGTCCCTTGCTCAAGACATGGCCCACAACGCTTGCTTGAGCGGGCGTAGGTGTAATCTACGTGCCTATCTGTTCCTTTGTAGTACTTCTGCTTTGTCTCAAAGATAACAGAAGCTCCACATCCACAGCCACATTTAATAAGCCCTGCATATGCCCACTGGTTGTATTGTTTTTTAGGTTTTGAGCGGTTATGCAAAACATCTTGGACTCTGTCAAACAAGCTCCTTTCTATAAGCTTTTCATAAGTTCCATTATGAAGCTCTCCGCCATGGAAGTACCATCCGTAATAAGCCTCTTTTTGTAAGATTTTTTGTAGATGAGATTTACTTATGGGTAAGTCTCTTTTTGTCTTCAGGCCCAACGATTTTATCAGTTCGCACATTCTACCAAGAGAATAATTTCCAGTTGAATATTCTTCAAAAACCCTCTTCACAAGTGGTGCTTTTTCTGGATCAAGAGCTATAGTCGGATGGCCGCTAATTTTTACATTTAAATAACCTATTGGAGCAACACCTAAATACTCACCTCGTTCATATTTCGCTTTATTTCCTCGTCTTATATTATCGCTTAAGTCATCAGAGAATTTTGTTGCCATTCCAAATTCAAGTGCCATAAAGAACTTGTCATCTCCTGTATTTTTAAATTGCTTATGAGGAGTGTCAACTTGTTTTATAACTCCATCTGTAATCATTTGTAAAACGTTCCCACCGTCTTTGTGATTACGTGCTATCCGATTAATCTGCCAAACTAACATTGCATTCGCTTCTCCTACTTCAATTCTTCTCAGCATGTTATTAAAAGTCTCTCTTCCAGGCGTGCGAGCAGATTTGCTTTCCGTGAGAACTTCAACGATGTGTAGATCACATTTTTGAGCGTATTCTTTAAGTTCCCTCAACTGTGCTTCAATAGAGAGAATTTGTCTTTTTTCATCCTCTTCGGATTTCCGACAATAAATAAAGTATTTTAGTTTTGTTTCCATAAAAATGCCCCCGCTGGTGCACTCAGAACGATTAGGTTCTGTCCAACGAGGGCATCAAAAAACCCAATCGTTTCTCTGAGTGCTAATTTAATTATCATACTTTACGAAAATAAAATCAAGAGCTTTATAACTTTACAGTTACAAAACAGTATTATTACAGAACTTTACTATTACATTAATCTAGACTATTACCTTACTAGATTATTATTTAGTTATATTACTGTTACTATATAGTAACTATAGTAAGTCTGTATATTCTTTAACCTCGTCAATTATTTTCTTTTGTACTAACTCCCAAAGCGCAGGATCATTTATTTTAAAGATCCAAAAGTATTTTCCACCTCTTCCTTTTACGGCTGGAGGGTTTACAACCCAAACAGGATGAAGTGGGGAGTGTTTTGTTTCAGTATATCTTATAACAAAATTGCGGACTTCTGCGATGCCATAAATGAGAAGATTAATATAGACAACATTTTTCTCCCGATCATATTTTTTAATCTTAATCTCAAAGTCCTCAATATTCATATCTTATGTTGAAAATATTCTATTTTTTAGCGTCACCATTGCCTGATAATAGTTTTTTGCATTTACCATACAGATTCCAAACCAAAAATCAGTTGCGATCTTTTCACAAGATCTTTTATTTTCAAAAACAAACCAGCAGATTTTGTCCTCTCGTTCAATGTCAATTAATTTTTGACTACGAGTAAGTAAAGCTGAAGCCTCTGCAAGGTCTTTTGTTTTATACTTTTCAGTTTCCATATTTTTATTCCATATACTCCTTAACAAACGCTTGATATGCCCACTTCAGATCTCCGACGCTGTTATAAGTTCCAGCATTCTCAAACATTACTCGCTTTCCAAAAGCGTCTATGCCATAACCATAGCGGACACGGATCTTTATCAAATAACCGTTTTTAAAGTAATGCTTGGCTTTGTTCCTAATGAAATTTTGCGTTTTTCTTAGCGAAGGGTATAGGAAGGTTCTTTTACCATTTCTTATCAAAATTAATGTAACTTTAGGCACGTTCTTATTTTTTATTTTCATACTCGGTTCTCCATTTAAATTTGCATAAAATTTCAATTACCTCAGACAAGTTTTCTGCAATATGGATCGCTTCTGTGTCAGAAAGTTTTCTCTTATATCGTGGCTCGTAAATATTTTTTACTTTCTGCTTTAAATCCTCAGTCAGCCAAGTCTGCATGATGAACACCATATCGCTGCACCTTTCACTGTCAAGGGGATTTTGAATACCAAAAAAGAAGAAAATTAGAGCATTGAATAGAGCCTAAAAACAGGCAAGATGAGGTTAAGGACTTTTAAAGGAGATTGGATATCCTTCATGTTTGCTATTTTTACTATTGAAATTTCCAATTTTTACAAAATCGGCAAGTGGAGTGGCTCTTAATCTTCCTCTTATATGACTAATCGTGGATTTAAGCCAGTCTTCATTCTTATCGGGAAACCTTTTTTTAACATGATCTAATATTTTTTTTCTTGGGACGATAGCTTTTTCCCATCGGTCAATTTTAAATTTATGCTTTTTCCAGTAATTAAACATAAACTCAAAAACCAAAATCATATATCCGTTACTTCTTGTATCGGTAAAATTTACAGGAGAGATGGTTTCTCCCTTAGATGTTCTTAAAAGGAGAGTATTGTTTTTGAAACTATAGCCTTTCAACAATATTCTTCTTACAGGCTCAAAGAGAATGTCTTCGTCTTTAATTTTAGATAAATTTTGTCTTCCTCCATAAAGTGCTAAGATTTGATCGTCAGTTAAGCCTAATCCAGAATAAAGTCTTTTTACAATATCTTCAGCTATATCCATTTCAATTTTAATTTATAGGTGGAGTCAATTATACCACCACCAGAGGTGGTGGATATAGAAGAGATTATATCATTAAGAACTCTTGTATAGCAAAATGCTCTATTTCTCAAAAAAGTTGTATACTATCCTTGAATATGTGCCTAAACGCTGTAACGAGCGCATGGCATTAAATCCTCGTGGGAGATGAGCTCTCCGTCATCAACCCACGAGGTTGCGTACCGAAAGGTATGTAGGCGGGGAGCTTTTTTAAATATGAAAGGAAAAATTTTTATTTCAATCATAATAGGGGTAATTATCGGTTATTTTATAGGTTTACAAAAAAATAACTTTACAAATTCCCCAACTCTAAGTGCGCAAGATGCAATTAATCAGTATGCAAAGAATATTGGACTGACTCCTCCGCCTCTTAATGTGAGACAACAATGCTCGGATGATGCTAATCGGCTGCTAACCCAATTAACGCAAAAAGAGGAGGCGGATAGGCAAGCATCACAGAGGAATGGGCACGATTTTGCATATGATATTACCTTGAGAGAATCAGCATATAGTATCACACTCCAGAGCTGCGTTGCGGAAATGGAAACAACTATATATGATCAAGGCAGGTCACTAACTATAGATCACGTTTATGATACGATTAGTGGCAAATTGCTCGCTCAATTTTTAAACCCCGACGATCTCAAGTCTAGCTTTGTTCCTGGAAAATTACAAAATCCAACTCAGCAGGATTATTATAATTACAAATTTGATTTAGGCTTACGTTGAGATATAATGCCTATGATAGGATCAGCTTTTAAGACGGCTTTGTTTTTGATTCTCGTAGGCTTTTTTATCCTTTTAATCTTCTCCATTATTGGAACTATCTTTAATAATTTTAACGGTTTTATTTATATTCTATTAGCTGGACTTGGATTTTTAATCCTTTACGGAATCTCGGCTAAGTTGGGTGAAGATTTAACAGAGAAATACAAGAAAACGTCTAGTGATTTCAAAAAGAAATTAGATATTATTTCAATCATTGGTATGTTAATATTTCTTATTTTTTTTAATTACATTTCCTTGATATTGAAATGGGTAAGTATTAATCCTTCCTATGTGTTTTTTATTGACGGATTGTATGCTTTAATCTACATTGGAATATTTCTTGGCATTATAAAATAAAGACGCAGATTAAATCGCACAGATAACTCCCCAGATCATTGTAAAACAATGGAGGTCTCAGCCGAAACCTATAAAAAAATTTCATCTGTATCGGGAGTGTGGCTAAGACTATGTCTATAACAGGAAAATAACAGGGAAACGTTTCTAGCCTATAGGTTTAGTTGACCAATCAGAAACCGCATCTAATCTTTATTGTTAAACAATAAATTAACAATAAAGGCATTTTACCTATATAAGTCAACTTGCTAACAAGTTAAAAACAAGTTAAAGGCCTATTAACCGCAATCAAACCGCAAACAACTTAACTTAAACCTCCAGTGAAGAGAATATGCAAATGTCCTTTAAAATCCACTATTTTCTACGAAACTTTATCTTTCCATTTAGACTCTTAACTGAGTATAATTTCTAACCAGACTATGAGAACTAATAGAGATGATATTTATGTGAATCCTCTGACTGCGATAAGACTTTTTAATAAGACGTATATTTCAATTAGAGAAAAAATATTTTCGGATAAAAGATATAAAGTCACTCGGGAGGCATGGATTGCATCTATGTTTCTTTTCGGTTTAAGCAAGCGTGAACAAAGAGATTGGTTTTTAAGGCCAAATCCAAGAGATGAGACTCCCGATTTTTATTCGTGTAGCTTCAAAGAAGAATCATATGTTGTGCGGGAGACTAGACAACTTGAAGTATTTGAATGGCGAAAGGAATCAAGTGAAGTTTTTCTAACAGCTTTAAAGCGAAAGATTAAGAATCTACACGCAAAGTCTATAACTGTTATTTGCTATTTAAGAAAAGCGGGCAATATTGGTAATGTTAGAGAATTGTCTGAGAAAGTCCAAAAAATAAAAATAAATGTTATGGATTTATGGTGTCTGGCCTCTGTTAAACCAAAGGAGTCTCATTTTGCTCTATTTCAAATATATCCATCTCCTTTCCGATTAAATGACACTGATTACGATTTACTTCTAAAAGAAAGAGAAAAAGTTAGTTTTGTAAAACCCTACCGTGGTAAAAGAGAAGATTTAAAATTTGAACCGTTAGGAAAGAAAGTTCTTCTCACTCCTGAGTTTCAATTTGAAGAAATTGAGTAATATAAAACGTTCCAACATAGTCAACCAGCCTGGACACGTCAGAAAGAGCCTTAAGACGATCTAAACAGAAAGAGACGGACTTCAGTTGGAACTTCTTGGTATAATTTTCGCATGAAAGAGAAGACCTCTCCATCTCATGATCCGTATTTGCTGGCTAAAAGATATGGTGAA
>OBEQ012180128.1_pt1 | contig 20101 bp, 16 predicted proteins | sample 1670901 | NCBI WGS metagenome assembly OBEQ01 (sample SAMEA104232315, study PRJEB22302) | groundwater metagenome | biome: forest; feature: aquifer; material: groundwater | place: USA | collected 2011-08-07 | depth 5.4 m
CGTTCCCCCCCTTACCCCCCGCCGACGCATCGCCATTCGTGCACGTGATGCTCCCCCCAGCATTCCCCGTCGCCCCTGTCGGCGCCACTCCACTCGGCGCCGTCACCCCGCTGTAGTTCGAGCCTCCAGCACCGCTCGCTCCGTCTTGCCCCTTCCCCGCCTTCATCGAGCCGCGCCGAAACAATACGTTCTGCGACGATGCCACGAACACCCCGACGCTCGAGCCGCCCGCGGACGTCGCGTCCGGAGACTCGAACCCAACATCTTCGACTCGCGTGCCCATCGTGAGCGACTTCACCGTGAGCGCAATCCCCGACGCCGGCTTCACGAGCACCGCTTTCCCCGCGTCGTACGTCCAGCTCACGCACGTCAGGCCGCCGTAGATCTGCACGCCGTCCGTTGCTGCATCCATCACCAGATTCTCGGAATACCTCCCCTCGCATGCGTAGACGCGCTTGCCGTCCGCCTTCGCTTTCACGATGCCCTCCGCAAGCTTCTTGAGTGGCGCCGCTTTCGTCCCCGCCGCCCCATCCGTGCCGTTCGTGACGTCCACGAACACCCCCACCCGCTCGTCAATCACGCATCCTGCTTCCGACGGCGCCTTGCTCGTATCGCAACCCGGAACGTCCGGCTGCGTATCTAAGGGAGCATCTCGTCCGCCGTCCGTCGCGTCGACCGACGCCTCTGCTGACGGAACGTCCGTCGTCACGTCTACGCCCCCGTCATCGGGCAACACGCCGCAGGTGTTTTTGTCCTCACATGCGGCCGGTCCGCACCCGGAGGCAACGGACGTGAGACCTGAGACCCCGACAACCAGAGCGGAAGCTACCAAGTACGAACGCATGCTGTTTCCTTTTTAGAAGTGGCCGAAGACCCCAAGCGCGGCACCGTGAGTCGTGATCACCGGAACGAGCCCCTGCTTCGGAAGCTCCCTCGTTTCTGGATGCCACAGAAACGTCGTCGCAACCGCGCCTAGCCCGGCCGCGATCCCTGTCCCCAAAAAGAACCAGCCCAAGGTCCGGTCCTGCACACGCGCGTCCGCTGCATCGCTCAGTTCCTTACAGCCCGCCGAAGCCACGCCCATGCAGTTCGGATTGGCTAGCCTCAAGCGCGCGACATCGTCTGCCCGATTGCTCGCGCCCACGAAGAAACCAACGCCCGCTGCAACCGCGCCCGCGGCGGCGACGGAGAGAGCCACGACCGTGGCCGTCTTGCCTGTGGTCCAAGAAGATGTTTGCCCATTTCGAGCAGCGAGCGCTTCTTCCGTCCTAAAACGCGCCGCCGTCGTCTTCCCGATGACGGCCTCGATCTCCAGTCGCTCGACCTCATCATCTCCAGCGCGGGCTTCGAGCACATGCCTACCCGGCGCAACCGCAACGGGCTCGTCCAGCGAGGCATCAAGCGCCTTGCCATCGATCGAGATTTTTGCGCTTTGCCGGGCCTCGATCTTCACCTGCGCCACCCGATTTGCGAGCTCGCCGAGGTAGGCTCGCGCCCTCGCACGCATGTCGGGCGTCACCTTCGGGTGGTCAGGCTCGCGGAGAAACGCGCGAAAATGCGTAACTGCATCCATCGTTTTCCCCGAAAGCTGTTCGCTCCGTGCGAGAGCGAACAAGATCGCCGGGCTCGTGTTCATCGCATACGCCTGCGCGAATTTCAGACGTGCCTGCTCGTCGTTGCCTTTGTCGTGAAGATCAAGCCCCTCTTGAAAACGGGCCTCTGCCTCTTTGCGGGCGGCGTCGTCTCCGGCGAATGCGGGACTGGCGAGCCCGATCGAGCCGACAAGAAAGAGCACTGAAGTGAGTCGCATGGCTTTTCAGAAGGTCCTGGGTACGTCGTCTTTGGGTAGGGGCGGCGAAAATGGCGACGTGGCTTGCGTGGTGACAGGGGGAGGAGTCAATCCAACGGGCGGCGCTGCGACGGATAGCGGCGGCGCAGGCTGTCGCAACGCTGACGACGCAGGCTTCGAGACCGCCAACGGCACCGACGCCGGCGACGATTGAACAACAGAGGATGCTCGCGGTGAAGCCGGCGCGACATCGCGCACGACCGGCGGGGACTGAGCGACAGCCGGACTGCTCGTCGTCGACGCCGTGGGTCCGTTCGCTGCCGGTGCCACATTTGGCGCAAGCGCCGGGATTGCGACCGCCGACGGAGGCGCGCTCGCCACCGGAACCCTCACCCTTTGCCAGCGGACCAGCGCCGCAACCCCAAGAACAATGGTCGCGACGATGGCCCCCGTAACGACCTTCCTCTTAAGGTGACTCACACCACTCGCTGGAATGCGGAATGTCGCGTTCTCCCTCTCGTCGGGCTCTGGCCTCTGCGTTGCCGGCGGTTTTGGCTCAACCGTACGCGGCGCGACTCGAAGAGGCTGCGTGATGTTCAGAACGACGGGGTCCGCGTTCGGAAGCGTGTCGGAAACCCTGGACGGCGCCCGCGGCCCATGCGCATACGCCGCGTCGCTCTCCCCCAGCGAATTTGCCTGAAGTTTTGGCTGCATGCGGGGCGGGTCGGCGCGCATGTTGGCCACGAGCCGATCGAAAACGACTTCCTCAGTGCTCTCGAGCGATTCCCCGAGGTCCGCGAGCGCGATCTCCGTGTTCGGCTCAGCCTGAATGCTCGCCGCGAGCTCGTCGGGGAGGACCTCCTCCGTGTCGTCGAGGGGTCTCCCGTCCTTCTCGGGATTTTCCGCGTGCATGACCTGCACTTTCGTACCTCGTTCTTGGGGGGTGGTCCAAGTCCTATCCCCCTATCGGCACCACGTCGGAAACGTTTCGCGAAAAATGCACGACCGAGAAAAAAACACGCAACAAGAGCTCGCTCGTGCCGATAGGAGTCTAGACTGAGGACCAGTCGATGGCGGGATCGAACGACAGATATACCTACGCGCCCGGGGCTCTTTTGCCCGGCACGCCGTACAAGATAGAACGCCGCCTCGGGGCTGGCGGAATGGGCGTCGTGTATGTCGTCCGCCATACGTTCCTGAACCGCCTGGAGGCGCTCAAAACGATTCACCCCGAGCTGGTAGATCGGCGCGACATCGCGGAGCGCATGCAGAAGGAAGCCGAAATTGTCGGCAATCTCCGCCACCCGAACATCGTGCAGGTCACCGGCGGCGGCATCATCCAAGACGAGTGGCGCCTTCCTTACTTTGCGATGGAGATGCTGCGGGGCAAGAACCTGCGCGAGGTCCTCAAGAAAAAGACGCTCACCGATATCGCGAGCATCTGCAGCGTGGCGACCGATGTGCTCAGCGCGCTCGCCGAAGCGCATGCACACCGCATCGTTCACCGCGACGTGAAGCCGGAGAACATCTTCCTCCAACTCGACTCGACACGCTCGGCAGGGCCGAAGATCACGCCGAAGCTGCTCGATTTCGGCATCGTGGCCGTCATCGGTGGCCGGCAAACGTTGGGGTTTCGTGGCACCTACAAATACGCTGCCCCCGAGCAGCTGCGCGGCGAGAAGGTGTCGCCCCAAACCGACATCTACGCGATGGGGCTCGTCATCTTCGAGATGATTGCGGGTCGCGGACCTTTCGACGAAGAGCGCGACATGCGCGCCATCGCCAAGGCGCAACTCGAGCGTGAAGCACCGCGCTTGTCGAGTCTCGTCCCCGTGCCCCCAGCGGTCGACCAGCTGCTCGCGCGGGCGCTCGCAAAAGACCCCGCAAAGCGTCCGGCAACCGCCATGGCGTTTGCGCAGGAGCTGTTCATCCTCAAGCAGGTCTCGGAAAACCACCCGATTGCACTGGCCTCGCGCACGGAGGAGACGCTCCTCACGACGGTGGCCGAGCACACCGCCGAGCAGCGCGACGCGCAAGGCACCCCGATCGACAAAACGAAGCGTGAAGCGGGTCTCCGCGCGCCCGCCGAGGTCGTGCGTGAAGAGGAGGACAAGACCGTCGAAGGCCCGCTGCCATTTGGGATGCTCGCGCAAGGTGGCACTCTCGAAAACGCGGAGTCTCTGTCTGTGTCCAAACCATCGGGTGGCTCGTATGTGCCTCTCGCATTCGAGAAGACGGACATCGATCGCCGCATGGTGACCCGAACAGCCGAGCCGATCCCGTTTGGGGTTCCACGGCATGGGACAGAGCCGATCCCGCCTCCCACGAGCGCTCCACCGGACAGCACACGCCGCTATGTCGATCTCGAGGCGTTTCTTGCGGACGAAAGCGAAAGCGCCAGTCCGTCACACATGGCGCGTTCCAACCCCTCACGACGCGACTCCACGCCGCCGCCGGTGTCTCGGCTTCGCTCGCGCTCGGGAACCAGCGAAGCGCCACTTGCCGGTGGCGCACCAAAGCGGCGAGTCGGTCGGTGGCTGGTGGCGAGTGCCGCGACCATCATTGGAGGGCTGCTTGTCTGGGTTCTGACGGGGGCCATGCCGAAGTCGCCTTCGTCCGCGAGCAGCCGGGTGGCGACCGCCGCGTCTGCGCAAGCCTCCTCTCATGATCCGATTCCGCAAGAGCAGCCGGTGACGCCGTCCGTATCGGCGCCGGTGGTCGGTCCGATCGCATCCGTATCGACCACCGCGTCGCAACCCGGCGGTGTCGTCACCGCGCCCATCGCGCGACCGACGCGCCCGGCGCCCCGCCCCTTCTCGAAGCCGAATCCGCTCCCGACACCAACGGCGGATTCTCCCGCGGCGCCGCTAGCGACGGCATCCCCATCGCCGGCGCGCGCCCCGACCGACGTGTCGGAACTACAGCGAACGATCACTCATTGAGAGAACCGAAACCGGGCGCTCCTGCTGAGCGAACCCCTTTTGATACTCCACGATTTCGGGAATCTTCTTCATCTCGCTCCCCAAGATTTCCATCAGGCGCTCGGTCTCCTCCGCGGTGTTGTGGAGAGAAGCGGTCAGGCGGAGTCCGGATCGACTTTGAGGTACTGCCGGAAACACAGCCGGAGCCACGTAGTATCCGCGTTTGCACAGTGCATGAAACAGCGAGTACATGGCTTCGTCTTTTCCGCACGGGACGAACGCGATCGGGGTGAGGTCTTTGGTCGCCAACGCGACTCCGTGAGCCTCGGCGAGTTGGTGCAGGCGCTGAATTCGATCCAGAAGCGCCTGTTGCAACGCGGCAAACTCCGGCGCCAAGTGGAACTTGGCCGACGCGGCGGCGGCGCCCAACATCGGCGGCTGAATTGGCCCCGAAAACATCATCGCGGCTCCAGCAAATCGAATTCGATCCCTGAATTCGTCCGTGGGCACGATGAGCGCTGCACCCGCAGCCGAAAAGGCCTTGTTGAGTGAGAGGATCACGATGATCCGTTTGCGATCGCGGATCCTCAGCGTGAATCCGCGGCCATGGGTTCCCAACCAGGACGTGCAGTGCGCATCGTCCGAGTACAAATGCAGCTTTGGAAACTCCGCCAGCAGATCTTCCACCTTGGCAAGGGGGGCAAAGTCTCCACTCATGGAGTAGACGCCGTCCAAAATGTACCAAACGCGCTCGTGCTTCTTCGAGAGCTCGGCGACTCGTGCGGCCAGGATGTCCATGCGACTGTGCGGAAGAATTTCCAGCGGCACATTTTTTATCAGGGCGGTCGCCGTGTAGATGCTCGCGTGCGCAAGACGGTCCATGACGATGGCGTCCTTCGGCGAGATCAGCGCGGGCAGTGCCGCGAGGTGCGCGAGTGTCGCAGAGGATGCGATGAGCACCTTTCCTTCGGTCATTCTTTCGAGTGCGGTTTCCAACTCCCGATAGAGCGCGCACTCCACCTGCGGCTTGGCAAAAGGGAACTGGGTCCCGTACTTACGAACGGCCTCAATCGCCCCCTCTTTCAGCTCCGTGCGGAGCTCGAGCCCCATATAGCTGCAGCTTCCGAAGTTCCGGAGCTCCGTCCCCTCGACGTTTACCGATGCTCCCGCATAGTTCGCTTGTCCCGCGCGAAGAAGCAACACATTGGCACGCGCCCCCTCTCCGATGCTCTTTGCGCAAAGATCCAAGAAGTCTTCGGCCATTCAGACGCTCCCGTGTTTGTGTGTGACGTCAACGATCCACGTCGGAATTTTGCGCCACGTTAGCAGCATTGTGGTTTACGCTGGCAAGCGCAAGATTTTTGTTCTCGCAGCGGGATTCGGCCCGCAACCATCTTGATGCTTGTTCTGTGATTTAGGAGAGGGAGGCATGTCACAGCTGAAGGCGCCGTCCATGAGCAGCAGGCCATATATTTTGCGGAGGGGTGACGGAATCCTTGCCGCGGAGATTGGTAACGCCTGCGTTGCTATCTGGCGGAGGGACTCCACCATCCCTCGATTTCAGATTCAACGAGACGCACTCGCCGATGTCGTCGCTCGACTGCCGGGCAAAGCAGGTTTTTTCTGCGTTGTCGAAGAGACGTCGGGAGTTCCCAATGATGAGGTTCGCACCGCATCGAGCCAAATGTTCGACAAACACGGGGCAAATCTCCGAGCGATCGCGATGATCATCGAGGGCGGCGGATTTCGTTCGGCGATCGTGCGGAGTGTGGCCGCTGGCATTGTCATGCTGATGGGCAAGCGGGTGACCCCAATATCTTACTTTGCAAACGTAGAGGCTGGCGCGCAATGGATCGGACGTTATGTCGACATCGGCGCGGTCTCGAACTTCAAGCAACAAGTAGAGGATGTACGAATGCTCTTTGACAAATAACCACTCACCCCGAAGGGCGGAGGTTTCTATGTTTTCCGTAATCCGAAATCTGGGCCTGCCTGCGGTTCTTGTAACTTTTCTTCCAGTCATCGCGTGTTCACCCACGCCGATCAGCGAGGAGAACACATCCTCGTCTGCGCAAGAATTGCGGGCGGTCGTAGGGCCGCATTCGGTGAGCTACGAGTATGCTCGTCTTCCGCTCGATTCGCCGATTCCGGCGGGTGTCGCCGGCGACGAAAAGGTCGTCTTCGTCGGGTCGCCGTTGGATGGACGGGTCAGAGTACTTGCACGTTTTGGCGGAGATCAGGTTGGCGAATTGCCGGCGCCACCTGTTCCTTTCCCCCTGCCGCTGATCATCCACACGATAGGACCCGGACGAGTCGCGATTCTCGACTGTGGAGGATTCCCGGACCCTGGAATTACGGATACCAGTCCAAAGATATATGAATACGAATATTCGCAGAGGCGCGGACAGTTCAATGCGAACTTGGCAAGGACCGTCACGTTTCCGAACCAGAGAATTGGATTTGCGGAAGAATTCGTTTACCTCGGTTCCGGACAATATCTCGTTCCCGATGCAGTCTACGGGAGCATATGGCGCGTAGCTTCGGATGGTAGCGTGCATGCTGGAATCGTCCCGAAGACGTTCGATCGAGCCGACGCGATCCCGCAGATGGTGTACTGCCCGACGATGCCGCAAATCACGGTGGGCGGGCTGCCATTCCTGTTTACAGGATCCACCATTCCCGGAGTTGCGGGAATCGCCGTCCGGAAAAACACGGTCTACTTCTATTCTTCGTGCGCGGCGGGGCTCTACAAATTCCCCTATTCCAGTCTCTTCGACTCACGACAGCCATGGCAGCGCGCGGCGGACATCAAATTGATTTCGAGCAAGCCGGCAAATGTTCAGGTCGAAGAGCTGCTCGAGATCCAGTTCAATCCGTACGATCACGACGACAAGCACCTGTATGCGGCAGATGCTCTCCAACTCAGGATTATTCGAATTGATACAGATACGGGAAAGCGCGAAGTCGTCGCGGACGACCCGCGGCTCTTCAATTTCCCAGCGGCGTTGGGCTTTTTGCCGCCCGTTGTCGGAAAAGAGCCGTCCGTCCTTGTCGTGCTCTCCAATCAGCAGCACCGAACGACACTCTTGAACAGCGCGATTCCGGAAGAGATGACGCAGCCGCCCTACCTTTTGACCAAGGTCTTGTTGCTTCCGCACTGAGCGGCGCGTCAGGCAAGAGCGACCGGGACGGAGGGCTCAGCGCGGTCCGCGTTTCCCGCCGGGCTTCTCCGTCCCCTCCGGGTGCATCTCGGCAAAGTGCGCCTCGATATCCCCCTCAATCTTCACCGTCTCCTCCACGTCCTGCGTCGCCGGCCGCGCGGCCGCCTGCGCCTTGGCCCGGGCGGAGCGCAGGTACTCGACTGCGAGCTCGGACGGACGACGCGTCGTCTCGTCGTCCCATGAATTGTGCACGATTTCGGTCGGCACGTCGTCGAACGCCGAGGCTCTCTCCAAGGGCGGAGCGTCTCGCATCGAAGTCTCGCCCGATTCGACCATGTCGAGCGCGAAGTGCGTTCCTGACTCGTCGTCCTCTGCTCCGGCCAGCGAAGGAAGTCGCAGAAGCGGATCGACCGCGGCCTCCCGCTTGGGGTGGGCTATCGCGGGCAGGACTACCGGCGGCACACGCGCTGGGCTCGGAACGCCGATGCTCGAACGCAGCGCGTGGAGATCGCGCTGAAATTCGCTCGCGTCTTGGTAGCGCTGCTCGCGCGCGCGGGCCATCGCTCGGTCCAAAATCGAGTCGAATCCCTCCGGTAGGGCGGGTCGAAGCGTGCGCACCGCGATCGGCGTGGCGGTGAGAATCTGCAGCAAGAGCGCGTTGTAGTTCGGCGCAACGAAGGGCCGGCGGCCGGTCAAAGCCTCGTAGAGAATGACCCCGCTCGCCCACAAGTCCACGCGTGCGTCGAGATTGCGCTCTCCGCGCGCTTGCTCGGGCGACATGTAGAAGGGCGTCCCCATCACCATGCCGGTGCGGGTGAGATCGAGATCGTCGTCGGATCCCGAAGCGGCCGCGGTCATCTTCGACACGCCGAAATCGAGAATTTTCACGAGTGACGGGCAGCCAGCCCGCTCCGTCAAGAAGACGTTTTCAGGCTTGATGTCGCGGTGAACGATGCCCTTCTGATGCGCAGCCGCCAGCCCGGAGAGCACTTGGTTCACGATGTCGATGCAGTCCTCGAAGGGCAAGCCCCCGTCGCGAGCGATGCGCTCGGCCAGCGTGACGCCTACGAGCTTCTCCATGACGAGAAACGGCGCGCCGTCTGTGAGTGAGCCCAAGTCGTACACCTCGCAAATGTTCGGGTGCCCGATTTTGCCCGCGGCGCGCGCCTCTTGATGAAAGCGCTTCACGGCGACTTTCTTTTGGGCCTGCGCCGGATGCAGCACTTTCACGGCCACCGTGCGCCCGACCGCGATGTTCTCGGCCTCGAAGACCGTTCCCATTCCCCCTTGGCCGAGAACGCTCAAGACGCGGTATTTCCCGTCGATCGTGCGCCCGACGAGGTCGCGTTGCACCGACGATGCCGCGTGCCGTCCCGACGGAGGCTCGGCCACGGGCGGAGCGGGGCGAGAGGGCGAATGAATCGGCAGCCCGGTGGAAGCACACACGGTCTCGGTAATCGGATGAGGATTCCCGCAGTGCCCGCAACGAATGGATCGCTGGCTCATGGAATTGCAACCGTCTTCCAATGCGGCGTGGACACGTCAAACGAGAGTAAGCGGACCACGCGCGTGGAGCAACGCGAGGTGTCCCGGGACAGCTGGGAAAGTGTCCGGGACACCATGGGGAACGCCGAATGTGCGGAAATGACTACACGGGGCGCCCGGCACGGAGCGTGCTCTGGCTCGGCGCATGGATGGCGTCCTCCTCGCGGCCCTCGCCTTTGCATGCGGCGCTCTCGCGGTCGTTTCGCCCTGGCACGTCACCGCAGTCGCCGTCGCGGTGACGCTCTTGGCCGGATCTACCCACCGAATCGCGTGGGGCTGGCTCGCGTTGAGCGCGCTCGCGCTCATGGTTGGAATGTGGCGAGCACATACCGCCATCGGCCAACACGAGGACGAGCTCACGCGCGCTCGCGCCGCATTTGCGCGACCATCGCGCTGCTCGGGGCACGCCACCGTCCTCGGATCTCCCCAGCGTGCGCGCGGCGGCCTGCGCTGGGACGCCGCGATCGATGGTATTTCATGCGACGGCCGGCCCCTGGCGTGGTCCGGACGCGCAACGCTCTACGGTGGACCTTCGGATCTCGCGCGCGGAGACGAGGCGGAGATAGTTGCCCAGCTCGCGCAGCCGGAACGCTTCTGGAACGACGCCACGGGCGATCCGCGGCCGCTCGAGGCCAGGCGCGGGAGCGTGCGTTCGGGCGGCGTGGTGGATGCACGCCTCGTGCGTCGCGCGCATGGGGTTCTGGCGTGGATCGACCGCCTGCGCGCTCGCGTTCGTGAACGGATCGAGGCCACATTTCCGCCAAATGCGGCTCCGATGGCACGCGCGCTCGTCCTGGGCGAAACAGACTTGGCGCCGGACGACGACGCGGCATTTCGCGCGAGTGGACTGTCCCATCTTCTCGCGGTGAGCGGCATGCATCTCGTGCTGGTCGTAACGGGGGCGGTGGCCGCGATGCGAGCCATCTTGGTCCGAATCGAAGCGCTGGCCGCGCGGACGGAGGTGGGGCGTATTGCGGCTGCGGCGGGTATTCCGCTGGCGTGGGCTTATGCCATCTTCGCGGGGGCGAGCGGGTCGACGCTCCGCGCCGCTTGCATGACGACGGCGGCGCTTCTTGCCCACGCGGCTTTTCGCACGTCGGACGGACCGCGGGCGCTCGCGGTGTCGATGATTGCGATGACGATGGCCGATCCGTTGGTGGCATTCGACGTGTCGTTTGTCTTGTCGGCCGCAGCCACGGCAGGAATTCTCGCGCTGGCCGGGCCCCTCGCGTGTGCGATGGAGGCTAAAATACCCGCTTTTCTTGCACCGGTCGCCCGCTCTTTCGCCGTAACCGTCGCGGCCACGCTCCCGTGCGCGCCTGTCCTGGCGCGCTTCTCACCGACGCTCGCCTTGGGCGGGCTGCTCGCGAATCTCGTGGCGGTTCCCATCGGAGAGTCCGCCGCCCTCCCCTTGTGCCTCGTTCACGCGCTCCTCTCGCCAATTCCAGCCGCCGAGCGCGGCTGTGCGCTCGCAGGTGGCGGTGCGCTCCTCGTCGTTCGGGAGATCGCGCGCGCCTTCGCGGCGATTCCGGGCTTGTGCGTCCCCGTTCCGCCGCCGACCGCGTGGCAACTGGCGGCGCTCTCCGTCGCAGCGTTTGCGTGGGCGCTCGCCGGCCGCGTCCGCGTTCACGCGGTGGTGCTGACCGTTGCGGCTGTTCTGGTCCTCGAGATTGATGCGCGTCGAGAGGGAAACCCGCGCGGGGTCCTCCGCGTAACCTTCCTCGACGTGGGACAGGGGGACGCGGCGTTCGTGGACTTGCCCACAGGCGGTGCCCTTTTGATTGACGGCGGGGGGATCGTGGGAAGCCCCGTAGACACTGGCGCGCGCGTCATTGCTCCGGCGCTTCGGGCGCGCCGCCGCGACGCGCTCGAAGCCGTGATCCTTTCGCACCCGCATCCAGACCATTTTGGCGGCCTTTTGACGGGCACATCCCGCGTGGAAGTGCGCGGATTGTGGGACACGGGACAAGGCGAGCGCGAGGGCCTACTCGGAGGTTACGCGGCCCTCCTCGCCGATGCGCAAAGGCGCAAAATTCCCCTTTTTCGGCCGAACGCGCTCTGTGGTTCGCGCGTCATCTCTGGAGCTACCATCGACGTCCTGGCCCCCTGCCCGGAAGCGGCTTTGGATCGGGGCGCAAACGACAACTCCTTCGTCGTGCGCATCGCCTACGGTCGAAACGCGTTTCTTTTCATGGGCGATGCCGAACACATGGAGGAGAGCGAGCTCTTGCGCATCGCACCTGACCGACTCCGTGCAGACGTCCTCAAAGTGGGACACCATGGCAGCCGCACCTCGTCGAGCCCGGAGCTGCTCACGGCGGTAGGCGCCCGAGACGCCGTGATCTCGACCGGGGTCCGCAACCGTTTCGGCCACCCGCACGCCGTGACGCTCGACGCGCTCGAAACCGCGAAAATACGCATATGGCGCACCGATCGGCACGGCGCCATCACGGTAACCACGGACGGAAATTGTCTCCACATCGTTTCCCCCGCTACAAGGCCTTTACATCCGGGTGACGAACGCGCGACAAGGTGCCCATGAGCGAGCGGATCAACGTCATGTTGTCCTCGGAGGACATCGCCCGCCGCGTGCAAGAGCTCGGCGCGCAAATCACGCGCGACTACGCCGATCGCGCGCTGGTCATCGTATGCGTCCTCAAGGGGAGCTTCGTCTTCGCGTCGGACCTGGCGCGGTCCATCGACCTTCCGATGCGCATCGATTTCTTGGGTGTGCGCTCGTACGGCGAGGGCACCGAGTCGAGCGGCGTCGTGCAAATCACCCAGGACTTGTCGCGGCCAATCGCTCTCGAAGACGTGCTCATCGTCGAAGACATCGTGGACACCGGGCTCACCATCGCGCACTTGATGGACCTGTTCCGCACCCGCCAGCCCCGAAGCGTGAAGGTCGCCTCGCTCTTGCACAAGCCGGCACGAGCGAAAGTCGAGGTGAAGATCGACTACTTGGGCTTCACCATCGAGGACAAGTTCGTGGTCGGCTACGGCCTAGATTTCGCCGAGAAATACCGCAATCTGCCGTACATTGGCGTCGTGGAGCGCTCATGAGCAAGCGCTTGGCGTTTCTCGAGAAGGTCACGGCAGCAGGTTCCAAAGACCCCATGGCATGGTACGGCCTGGCCATGGAGTACCGCGCCCTCGAGCGACACGACGAGGCTCTCCAAACATTCACCACGCTCCGCACGAGCACCCCCGAGTACGTGCCGATGTACCTCATGTGTGGGCAGATGCTCGAGAAGCTCGGTCGCAACGACGACGCGCGCGAATGGCTCGATGCTGGCGTCGTGGCCGCGCGAAAAAAAGGGGACTCCCACGCGGTGGGCGAGCTCGAGTCCGCGCTCGCCACTCTCGGGTAGCGCCTCTACAGGCGAACGCCTCTAGCCACGCGACTTGCGAAGCTGCTCGAGGCGCGCCTTGATTCTTGCCTCTTCGCCGCGCTCGGTGGGCTCGTAGAACACCGCGTCCGCGATCTCGTCCGGAAGGTACGTCTCGCCGGGCACGACCCCCTCGTCGTAGTCGTGCGCGTATTTGTACCCCTCGCCGTAGCCCTCGTTCTTCATCAGCTTGGTGACGGCGTTTCGCAGCTTCTTCGGTACCGGCAACGCCCCGCGCTGCTCGATGACCGCTTTGGCGCGATGCCAGGCGTTCTTCACGCCGTTCGACTTGGGCGCGCACGCCAGGTACACCGCTGCGTGGGCGAGGGGGTACAGCCCTTCCGGCATGCCCATTCGCCGAAACGCGGCATCCGCGCTGGTCGCCACGATCAGGGCGCGCGGGTCGGCGTTTCCGACGTCCTCGCTGGCGAAGATCATCATGCGACGAAGGATGAAGAGCGGATCGTCGCCCGCCTCGAGCATACGCATCATCCAGTACACCGCGGCGTCCGGGTCCGAGCCGCGCATCGACTTGATGAACGCGCTGATGACGTTGTAGTGCTCTTCGCCAGCCTTGTCGTAGAGGAGCGGCGTGCGCTCCTGGGAAGCGCTGACCGCCGCAAGCGTGATCAGCTCTTTGCCCGTGGCCGTGAGGTCGTCCGCCACCACTTCCAGCGTGGTGAGCGCGCGACGCGCGTCGCCGCCGGCAATCTGAGCGATGGCGGCGAGCGCTTGATCGTCGGCAGCGAGGCCGCGCGCACCGAGACCGCGCTCTCGGTCATGGAGCGCGCGAGAGAGAAGGGTCATGAGCTCCCCGGCGCCGAGCGAGTCGAGGCGGAACACTTTGCAGCGGGACAAAAGCGCGGCGTTCACCGCGAACGAAGGGTTTTCGGTCGTCGCGCCAATGAGCGTGATCGTGCCATTTTCTACATGGGGCAAGAACGCGTCCTGCTGGCCCTTGTTGAATCGATGGATTTCGTCCACGAACACGATCGTCCGCTGGCCCTCGTACCCTTTGCGGTCCTTGGCATCGGCGACGATCGTGCGGAGATCCTGCAAGCTCCCGAGCACCGCGCTGAAGGGAACGAAGTGCGCCTTCGTTTGCTCGGCCACGATCCTGCCGAGCGTCGTTTTCCCGACGCCAGGCGGGCCCCACAGAATCATCGACGGCACACGATCGCTCGCGATCGCGCGCGCGAGAAGCTTGTCCGAGCCGAAGAGGTGCGCTTGCCCAACGAGATCGGTTAGCGTTCGCGGGCGCATACGCTCTGCAAGCGGCACATGATCTTTACGCAAGACAGCGCCGAACAGCGTCTCTCCGCGCTCCTCACTCATGCTCCTCCGCCGGCCGGCCACGCCCCACCATACCGCTCCGCGCGCCGTGCGCTATCCTGAGCCGCACATGAAATCCCTTGGGCCCCTCGTACTTGTCGCCGCGCTCGTCGCGGCGTGCGGGGGATCGGAAGCCCAGACCAACGGCACACATGTCGGCGGTCAGGACAGGCCGCGGATAACCAGCGTGGAAATCGCCGAGCTCGAGATCAGCGGCGTGCCCACGGGGGTCGACCGTTTCACGAGCTGTCCGCCCGCGGGCGAACTCGGTCAAGACTGGATACCCAAGCTCTCGCCGTGGTCGCCGCCGGCGAAGAACGACGCGGCGGCTACACGAGAACCGCCGGGGCTGCCCGCGCCCGTTGCGGACGGGCGCACCGCGACGGAGAAGGCCATCTTCGATACCTTTCCTGATTTTCGGCGCTGCTATCAGAAGGGGCTGATTCACGATCCCACTCAGGACGGACGCGCGGCCGTAGTGCTCCGCATTGGCCCGGAGGGGCGGGTCGCCGCCGTGGAGACCTACGGCGTGTGCGAGCTCTCGAGCCACGTCGTCTCGTGCATGAAAGCGAGCGCGGCCAAGCTGCGCTTCGAGCCGCCCGCTGCAGGCTCGGACACGATCACGATCCCAGCGGTGTTCACCGGCCGTAGCGGGCGCCGGCACGAGCATCCCTCCCCGAACGACGCCTACACGGCGGCCGCATACGTCACCGTGGAGGAGGCACGCCCAGATCTGCACGCGTGCGAGTTCATTGCGCGGCGCGCGGGGCAGGAGCTCCAGGCCAGTGCGACATTCCTCATCGACACCGACGCCGCTGGACGCGTCCTTCACACGCACATCGACCCCTGGCAAGGAAACCAGCAAATGCTCGCGTGTGCGGCCCACGCCATTGAAAAGCTCACCTTCGAGAAGCCACCAGCCGGTCGGGGGAGCATCCTCGCGCGGATTGCCTTCAACCCGAGGGCCGGAACGAAGTAATAGAATCGTATGCCTCCGCGCGCGGTAGTCATCCCTTTCGGCGTCCCGCAAGATGGGCAGGGCTTGGGTCTGGGCCTGGCCGCGCTCGTGCATTCGTTCGCGCGCCTCGAGGGAGAAGGGCTGGCACTCGCCCAGCTCCACGGCCGACGCGCGGACGAACCGGAAGCCACGACGCCTGGGCCTGTCGAAGCCCTCGTTCCGCCGCAAGCATGGCGCGATCTCGCGGGCGCGGGTCACGCTCCACCGGATGTCACGGTCGTGGTGACCGGAGCGTTCGAGCCACCGAGCGAAGGGCGCGGTCTCATCCAGCTCATCGCCTTCAACGCCAAGGACGGGTCGATGCGCGCCAAGGTCGAGGCCCACCTGGATGGGTCCCACGCAGGCAAGACGATCATCGCTGCCTTCGACGAACTGTGGCAAGGCGTGGGCGGAGGCGAGCTCGGCGTCGTGCGCGACATCGAAGATCTCGCATGGGAACCGCTCGAGAGCGTTCTTCGCGCCGAGCGGTGCGCGCTGCACGATCCAACGAGGGGCGGGCCGCACGACAGGCTGGCCGCGATGATGCATCTCGGACGCGCGGTAGAAGAAGCACCGAACGCACGCTTTCCTGCAGGGCGTCTGGCCGCACTCGCCCTCGACGCAGCCACGTTCGCCGGGGACGCCAAGCTCGCGGAGGCGGCGCGGCGTGCCCTCGCGCGCGCGATTCACGACGCACCGAGCCGCGTCGAGCTCTTGGAGGCAACCGCCGCCCTCGAGCTGCGCGTGGGCAACGCGGACGCTGCAGAAACGCATCTCGCGCAGGCGCTGGTCCTTTCCAAGGAACGGCCGCGAACTCACGCCCTGCTCAGCGAGGCCCGGCGCGCACGAAAGCAGTTGGATGGTGCGCTCGATGCGGTTCACGCTGGGCTCGCGTACGCCCCGGACGATCCGATGCTCCTCACCGAGCGCGGCGCGGTGCTTCTCGAACGGGGGGATGAAGCGGCCGGAGAGGCGGATCTTCGCCGCGCCATGGACCTTTCGCCACTCTTCCCGAGCGCCTTTCTTGCGCTCGCCAGTTTGACGCTGAAACGAAACGATGCACGCGCCGCGGAGGAGCTCGTCGACCTCGCGCTCCTCGTCCAGGACGCGCATCCAGAGGTGCTCAAAAAGGCGGTACACCTCTCGCTCACGATGGAGCCCGACGGTCTTCCCCGCGCGGCGCGCCTTTCGCGTCTGGGACGCACCCTCGTCGACAAGCTCCCATTCGACCCGTGGTGCCACTTCGTGCTCGCACGCGCAGAAGCGCAGCTCGGTGCGAAAGAAGCCGCGGCCGAGCTTCTCGCGAACGTCGAGCACATCGCCAAAGGCAGCGCGATCGCGGCAGAAGCCCAGCGTGGCCGCTTCACGCTGAAAGAACCGCAAGCCGCGCAGGAGGTCGAGTCCCTGTTGCGCGCGGCCTACAGTGCCCCGGCGACGGATCTCGAAGCACTCGCCGCGCGCGGACGCCGTCTCGCGATGGCGCACGGCGTGTGGTCGGCGCACTTCGCGCTCGGGGTCGTCGAGGGGCGGCGCGAGAAGTGGCTGGCGGCGCGCACAGCCTTCGAGGAGGCCATCCAGGCATCGGCCGGATGCACGCCCGCTCATCTCGAGCTCGTCGCCGTGGCGGTGGCACTCAAAGACGTGGAGGCCGCACTTCGCTACGCAGCCTCCGCCAAAGAGCTAGAGGGAGAAACTGCGCGCACGCTCGCCGTGCAGGCTACCGCTCTCTTCGCCGCGGGCCGCGACGACGAAGCGCTTTCCACAATGGGCCGCGCGCAAGCGCTGGACCCCGAAGACGCCGCCTGCCGCGCGCTCGCCGATAGAATCCGCGCGCGAAGCACTCCCCCAACCGGCCCCGTGGAACGCGTCCGCGATGTGCTCGCGCGCTGGTTCAAGTAGCGGAGCGCAACTAGCAATCGCCCTTGCAGTGGCAACACGGCTGATCGCAATCCTCCGGAAAATCGTCGCAATCGGCGGTCACCTGCCCGTTGCACGATGCGGGAAGCGGCGTGCAGTCCAGGCCTCCGCAGCCGGCAGTGTTGACGCACGCCCCGTGGCCGCAGCGGTTGATGTCGCCGCAATCGCTGGCCCTGCAAGGGCAGCACTCCTCGGTGCCGCCCGGCACAGGCCCTTTGTGGACGATGTGACTTCGTGCAGCTCTCGGTCTGGGGTGAAACGTCACCGGCGCATTTGCTCCACGTCGCGAACTCGCCCCTCTTCACGCAGTTCTGCGAGCCATCGGCGCACGCGCCCACTTTGCGAGTCTTCGGGTCGCCGGTGTAGCACGCTTGCGTCGCCCCTTCGCTCCCGCAGGTGCATCCGGCAAGGTCCTGACTCGTCGGGCTGCAGTCGTTCAGCGAGCTCCAAAAATTGCAGCGCCAACGCGCACGCACGTCGCTCCGCAGGCGATCGCGACCTCGAGATCGCCGCTCATACCCATCGAGAGCTCCGGCAGCTCGCTCGCCCCGCCATGAAGATTGCGCAGCGTGACCAGCGTCTCGAAGACCTTGCGCGCAGTGTCGAGATCGCCCACCGGCGGCATGGTCATGAGCCCGCGCAGTGAGAGCTCCGGCTCTCGGCGGACGGCCTCCATCACCTCCGCCAACTCCTGGGCCGCGGCACCATGCTTCTGCGGTTCCGAGGCTACGTTCACCTCGATGAGCACGGGCAAGGCGCGCCCGTGCGTGCGCGCGCGCTTGGCAAGCTCGCGCGCGAGGACCGCGCTGTCCACTGTCTGGACCACGTGAGCGATCCGTGCGACGATCTTCGCCTTGTTCGTCTGCAGGTGGCCGATGAAGTGCCACTCGATATCAGACAGGTCCGCCAGACTCGCCGCCTTGGCCTCGAGCTCCTGCGCATAGTTTTCGCCAAACGCGCGCTGACCGGCCGCGTACGCTTCGCGAATCCGCTCCGGCGGTTTCGTCTTCGATACCGCGACGAGCTTCACGCTCGAAGGAGGGCGCCCGGCAGCCGCCGCCGCGCGCTCGATGCGGGCACGCACAAGGTCGAGCGCCTCGCCAATCAACGCGACCTCCACCCCCGACGCACGTGCGTGTGCCACACCATCACGTCGCTGGTTCGGTCGAGCGGCCCACCGTAAAAATCGCCTGAGACTTTGTCGACTTCGAGCCCGTTGTAGTGGAGAAGAGCCTCCCACTCCTGGGGGAAAAACTGCCTGTGCGCGAGCGGGGTCATCCACGCGCGCTCGGGCGCAGATTGCGGCTGAAAGTCCATGGCGACGAACAGCACCTGCCGCACGCGGTCGTAGTCGAAATGTTCCTGGTAGCGGACCATCTCTCCTGTAGTCGGGTGGCGGAAACGCGGAGCTTTGTACGCGCGCGTCGGGTCGCGTACCAAATCCTGCAAGGCGGGCACCGAGAGGTCGAGCACGAACTCTCCGCGCGGCGTGAGGTGCTCGCGCACGCGCCCAAGAAACGATTCCACGTCAGGGCGTGTGTAGAGGTGCAGGGCCGCGTTGAAAGGGCAGACGACGAGCGGGAAACGTCGATTCAGCCGCACGCGACGCATATCGCCGAAATGCACCGTTAAGCGACGGCGCACGCTCGGCTTCTCGAGCTCCAAACGCGCGCGTAAATCGTCCAGCATGGGACGCGAGTGATCGATGCCCGTGACACTCACACCATGGCGGGCCACCGGAAGGGCGATGCGCCCATTGCCGATGCCATATTCGAGCACCGGTCCGCCGTGTTTCTGAGCGAGCGTTACGTAGAACTGTACGTCGTCGATGCGACGTTTGTACGTCGCCGTGTAGTACGTCGGATCGTCGTAGTGCGCGCGCGCGCCAGCGTCGAGCTCGCGATCGGCATGTATCGGCAAGCGCAAGCGCCGAGAACCGGCGCTGTTGGCCGAGATCACATGAGGCCGGCTTTGACCTGGACGTCGATCCACTCCTGGACGACCTCGTTGCTCGTGCGGTCGAAGTGAACCTTGCCGGCAGCGATCTCGCGGAGCGCGGTGACGGCGGCCTTGTTCTTCGAATGGACGAGAGGCTGCGCCCCCTTCATGAGCTGGCGGCAGCGGTGAGCGGCGAGAATCACGAGGGCGAAACGATTCTCCTCACGCTCGAGACAATCTTCGACGGTAACGCGTGCCATGCGGGTGCTCCTTGGGGGAGGCGAACATTAGTCGCGGGCGCGCCGTCGGGCAAGCGCGCTGCGCATCCATCGTAAACCATTGATGTCTATCATGATTCTACGACAAATATGCGCGCCGTCCGCGGCGGGAGCTCCACGCTGAAGGCTCCCGACGTCTTTGCGACACGGGCATCCGGCCGCAGCGCGTCCTCGAGCACGGCGGCCGAGCCGAGAGCGACCTTGGCCAGGATCTTCTGGCCCGTGGGGTTCATCACGAACGCAACGCGCGCAACGCCCGCCTCGTCCTCGTGCACGCACACGTGGACGTCGGGCGGGTCCACCGGGTACGTCGGCAGCTCGAGCTCTTCGATGCGCCGCGCCACCAGAACATCTGCGCGCGCCAGATCGTCGAGCGGCTCGATTTCCAGCCCGGTCACGTCATGCGGCTTCTTGAGCGGACGCATTGCGCCGTCGCGTTGGGGCACGCGCGGCCCAATGGTCACGTGCGCCCCTTGGCTGCGCGCCGCGCGGAGGAGCGCCATGAAATCTTCTTTAACCCCTCCCGTGGTCGAGCAAACGATCCACTGCGCGCCCCGCGTGCTCACCTCGACGCTGTCGCCTCCTGCATAGGCGAAGGGCACACCGCGCGCGGACATGGCCCGCTCGAACGCGCGCAAGTACGCTTCTCCAGCGATCGTCGGGACCTCGCCCAGCCCAAGCTCTTCCTCGAGACAGCTCTCCTGAAAGCCGGCGCCGATGATGTTGAACGCCGCCGGCGTGACCGACCCAAAGGCGTGGGTGGCGCGTGCCAGTCTTCGGAGCGAGCGCGGCACGACCAGACGAACCGGCGCGCGACGGCGGAGCGTGTGAAAA
>OBEQ011972786.1_pt1 | contig 20089 bp, 19 predicted proteins | sample 1670901 | NCBI WGS metagenome assembly OBEQ01 (sample SAMEA104232315, study PRJEB22302) | groundwater metagenome | biome: forest; feature: aquifer; material: groundwater | place: USA | collected 2011-08-07 | depth 5.4 m
GCTTGCTGGGGGCCAAGACCAACCAACGCCGGCGGGCCGAAGAAGTCGCAGCGATTCGAGCCGAGGCACGTATCGCCGTTCCCGATCTCGCGCGCAACATGCTCTGGGTTGCTGGACTCATGTTGTATTGGGCTGAGGGATCAAAAACGTCCCAGGTCGAGCTGTCCAACTCAGATCCACGCATCGCACGCTTGATGATGCGATGGTTCCGAGAATGTTGTCTCGTGCCGGAGGAGAAATTCAAAGCGTACCTGAACATTCATTCCGGGCAAGACGATGCGGTGATCAAAGCATACTGGTCTGGCGTCACCGGCATTCCGGTCGCGCGGTTCGGGAAGAGCTACATCAAGCAAGAAGGCACCGGGCATCGGAAAAACATCTTGTACCAGGGGACGATTAAGGTCACGATTTGTAATAGAAATTTGCTGCACAAGATTCATGGATGGATCGAAGGATTCTCGACGGTGACGCTCGGGCCGCTAGCTCAACTGGTGGAGCAGGGGATTCTTAATCCCAAGGATACAGGTTCAAGCCCTGTGCGGCCCATATTTTCTATTAACGCCAGCCAGGGCGGATGACGGAATTGGCAGACGTAGTGGCCTTAGGAGCCACTGGGGAAACCCGTAGAGGTTCGAGTCCTCTTCCGCCCACGACGGGAATTGTTCAAGGCCCCTCCTTGGAGGGGATTATTCAGGGGAACCCGGTGTGTTGTGGGTTCCCCTGAAAGAAGAGTTCGCCAACGAATCGTGGTACATAAGGGCTGTTGCTTGTGAAGTCTGAGTGCGACGGAGCACTCATCGTAGAAACTCAGCGAACTTTTCTGCGGGCGTAGCTCAGCGGTAGAGCTCCACGTTGCCAACGTGGATGTCGGCGGTTCAAATCCGCTCGCCCGCTCCACTTGGGTCGGACGGGATCACGAAGGAGAGCAACGTATCTATGAAGATCAGCGAGTTCCTGCGGGAGAAGGCGATCACCACGTCGTTGAGGGCCGCCGACAAGCCCGGCGTCATCCGGGAGATGGTCCAGCTCCTCGTCAAGTCGGGCGACGTGAAGGCCGCCGACGTGGACCGCTTCGTCGAGGTCCTGCTGGCGCGCGAGGCCCTCGGCTCCACCGGCATCGGCCAGGGGGTTGGCATCCCCCACGGCAAATCCAACTGCGTCGGCCAGCTCGTCGGGGCGTTCGGCATCGCCCCCCGCGGCGTCAACTTCGAGGCCCTCGACGGCGAGCCGGTCTACCTCTTCTTCCTCCTGGTGGCTCCCGAGGACGCGGCGGGGCCCCACCTCAAGGCGTTGGCACGGATCTCGCGGCTGCTGAAGGACAAGTTCTTCCGGGACACGCTGCGAGAATCCCCGGACGAGAAGGCCATCCTGCGGATCCTCCAGCAGGAAGATCAGAAGCACGCGTAACCCGGCGCGGTCCCCGCACCGCTGACCGCCCCACAACATCATGGCCACGACGGTCACGCACCTCCTCCTGGCGGTCCACGGCCATCAACCGGTCGGCAACTTCGGCTGGGTGATCGAGGAGGCGCATGCCAAGTCCTACCGGCCATTCCTCGACGTGATCGAGCGCCACCCGGCGATCCGCTGGTCCGTGCACTGGTCGGGCCCGCTCCTCGACTGGATGCAGGCGGAGCATCCCGAGACGGTGCGCCGCCTGGCCCGGCTCGTCGCGCGCGGCCAGGTGGAGGTGCTCGGCGGCGGCTACGCCGAGCCGATCTTCGCGCTGATCCCGGAGCGGGACGGCGTCGGGCAGCTCCGGCGGTTCCGCGACCAGTTGGCGCGGCTGAAACTCGGCCCGGTTCGCGGGGCGTGGCTCCCCGAGCGCGTCTGGGAGCCGTCGCTGCCGCGCCTCTTCCGCGCCGCCGGCCTCGACTACACCATCGTGGACGACCATCACCTGGCGCTCGCCGGCGCGGGGCCAGAGGCGGCGTTCGGCTACTGGATGACGGAGGACGCGGGGGCGACGCTCGCCCTGTTCCCGTCGTCGAAGGCGCTGCGGTACCTCGTCCCGTTCCAGCCGGTCGAGTCGGTCATCGAGCACCTGCGCGCCCTGCGCAGCGACGCCCCCCGTGCGGTCGTCCTCGCCGACGACGTCGAGAAATTCGGCTTCTGGCCCGGGACGTTCCGCTGGGTCTATGAGGAGGGCTGGCTCGAGCGGTTCTGCCAGGCCCTCGAGCGCGAGTCGTCGTGGCTGCGGACCTCGACGTTCAGCCAATTTCTCGATGCCCATCCGCCGCGCGGCCGGGCCTACGTGCCGTGCGCTAGCTACGAGGAGATGGGCCAGTGGTCCGGCGGGCATTTCCGCCAATTCCTGACGAAGTATCCCGAGGCCAACACGATGCATAAGAAAATGCTCTGGGTCAGCGACCGGCTGGAGACGGCCCGGCCCCGCCTGCGGCCGGCGGCCCGGCGCGCGGCGGAGACGGCGCTCTACCGCGGCCAGTGCAACTGCGCCTACTGGCATGGCGTCTTCGGCGGGCTCTACCTCTTCCATCTGCGCGCGGCGATCTACCGCGAGCTGTTGACCGCGGAGCGGGTGCTCGACCACGCCGCGCACGGCGCGCGCGCCTGGGCGGCGGCGGAGGCGCAGGACCTCGACGGCGACGGACAGGCCGACCTCCTCCTGCGTTCGGCCGCGATGGATCTCTGGATCACGCCGGCCCGCGGCGGGGCGATCGTCGAGTGGGATGACAAGGCGCGCGCGCTCAATCTCGTGAACACCCTGACGCGCCGGCCCGAGCCGTACCACGCCAAGCTGCGCGCCCGCGAGACGGTCGCCGTGGCGGCGGACGGGACGCTGGCGACCATCCACGCCGGCGTGCGCGTGACCGAGCCCGACTTGGACGAACATCTCGTCTACGACCGGTACCGCCGCGCCGCCGCGGTGGACCACCTCTGGACGGGGGACGTCGGGGAGGTCCCGGCGTTCGCGCGCGGCGAGATGCCGCCGTCGGCCGAGGAGGCCGAGGCGCCGTCCCGGTGGCGGCTGGCCCACCGCGCGGCGGGGGTGTCGGCGACCCTCACGCGGGAGGCGCGGCTGACGCACGGCGGCGTGACGACGCCGATCCGGCTGACCAAGCGGATCGCCCTCTCGCGCCGGCGGTCCGAGGTCACCATCGTCTACACGCTGCAGAATCTCGGCCTGGCCCCGCTGACCGTGCACCTCGCCAGCGAGTGGAACCTGGCGCTCAAGGACCCGCACTACAACCGGGTCGGCGCCATCCCGTCGGCCCGCCGGCTCACCGTGACCGACAGCCATCAGGATGTCAGCGTGGCGATGGCCTGCTCGGCGCCGGCGGCGGTCTGGTATTTCCCCGTCGAGACGGTGTCCGACTCCGAACGGGGGTTGGAACGGACCTACCAGCAGATGAATCTCACCTGGGTCTGGACGGTCACGGCGGCCCCGCGCCGGCCGTGGCGCGCGACCCTCACGCACACCGTACGCGCGGGAGGGGTCCATGCCGCGGTGTAAGCAGAAGATCACCATCACGAATCCCCACGGGTTGCACGCCCGCCCGGCCTCGCTCTTCGTCCAGCTGGCCAACCGGTACCGGTGTCAGATCCGGCTCCGGAAAGGGGCCGAGGAAGTGGACGGCAAGTCCATCATGGGCCTGCTGATGCTGGCGCTGGAGCAGGGACACACCGTCGAGCTGAGCACCGACGGGCCGGACGCGGAGGCGGCCGCCGGGGCGTTGAGCCAATTCCTGCAGCGGGACGAGGAGCCGGCCGACCCGAAGGCCGGGCGGGTGGTGTAACCCCCATGGCGAGCGCTACCCAATTCCTGCGCGGCGTGCCGGCCTCCCCGGGCGTCTGCATCGGCCAGGCGTTCCTCCTCGACAGCGAGGAGATCACGATCCCGCGCCGGCACATCGCCCCCGAGCAGATCCCGCAGGAGATCGCCCGCTTCGAAGAGGCGCTGATCCGCACGCGCCAGGAGATCCTCGAGATCCAGCGGCGGATCGCCAAAGAGCTGGACGTCCAGCACGCCGAGATCTTCAACGCCCACCTGCTGGTGCTTGAGGACCGGGCGCTGATCGAGGAGGTCGTCACCCGCCTGAAGGCCGACCAGCTCACCGTTGAGTGCATCTTCTTCGACGTGCTGAAGCGGTACATCCGCGCCTTCTCGCGCGTCGAGGACGAGTACCTGCGCGAGCGGACCAGCGATGTCGAGGACGTCGGCAAGCGGGTCCTGCGCCAGCTCCTGGGCCACCAGCGCCGCTCCCTGGCGGACCTCCACGACCCGGTCGTCCTCGTCGCCTACGATCTCTCGCCGTCCGACACCGCGACGATGCACCGGGAGCACGTCATCGGTTTCGCCACCGACATCGGCGGCCGCACGTCGCACACGGCCATCATGGCCAAGTCGCTGGAGATTCCGGCGGTCGTCGGCCTCGAAGACGTCACCCAGCGGATCAAGCCGGACGACTGGCTCATCGTGGACGGCACGACCGGCGTCGTGATCGTCAATCCCGACGAGGCGACCCGCAAGACCTACGAAGCGCTGCGCTCGCACCTGCAGGCGATTGACCAGACCCTCCTCCAGCTCAAAGACCTGCCGGCCGAGACGCAGGACGGCCGCCGCGTCATCCTGGCCGCCAACATCGAGCTGCCCGACGAGGTCCCGTCGGTGCTCGCGCACGGCGGCGAGGGGATCGGGCTCTACCGGACCGAATTCTTCTACCTCAACCGCACCGACCTGCCGACGGAGGACGAGCAGTTCGAGGCGTACCGGGCGGTCGCGCAGGCGGTGGCCCCGCACCCGGTCGTCATCCGCACGCTCGACCTGGGCGGCGACAAATTCACCTCGGCGCTCAAGATGCCCCACGAGATGAACCCGTTCCTCGGCTGGCGGGCGGTGCGCTTCTGCCTGGCCCGGCCCGACATCTTCAAGGTGCAGCTGCGCGCCATCCTCCGCGCCTCGACCTACGGCGCGGTGAAGATGATGTACCCGCTGATCTCCGGCGTCGAGGAGGTGCGGCAGGCCAACCAGCTCCTCGAGGAGGCCAAGGAGGAGCTACGGACCCACGGCATCCCGTACAACGCGGAGATGGAGGTCGGCGCGATGATCGAGGTCCCATCGGCGGCGCTCACGTGCGACATCATCGCCAAGGAAGTGAAGTTCTTCTCGATCGGCACGAATGATCTGATCCAGTACGCGCTGGCGGTGGACCGTGTGAACGAGAAAATCGCCTACCTGTATGAGCCGGCCCACCCGGCCGTCCTCCGCCTGGTCAAGGCGATTGTGGATGCCGGCCACGCGGCGAAGCTCTGGGTCGGGATGTGCGGGGAGATGGCGGGGGAGCCGGCGATGGCGCTCCTCCTGTTGGGGCTGGGGCTCGACGAGTTCTCGACGAGCCCGGTCAACATCCTGAAGATCAAGCAGGTGGTGCGGTCGGTCACCGTGCCGCAGGTGGAGGCGCTGGCCCGGCAGGCGCTGGCGCTGCCGACCGCCAAAGAGGTGGAAGACTTCGCCGCGGCGCAGCTGCGCGACCTCGTGAAGGAGCTGACGTGAGGCACGCCCCCCTCGACGACGCGGCGGCCATCCGGCGCGTGGACCGGGCCGGCATGCTCGGGTTGATCGAGACGCTGCCGGCGCAATTTCAGGAAGGGTACGCCCGCGGCCATCGGCTAGCGGTCGGCCGCCGCCCGATTCGGCAGGTCGCCGTTGTCGGCATGGGGGGCTCGGCCATCAGCGGCGACCTTGTCAAGGCCTGGCTGACCCCCACGGCTCGCGTGCCGATCCAGGTCCACCGCACCTACGACCTCCCGCGCTACGTCGGACCGCAGACCCTCGTCATCGTCTCCAGCTATTCTGGCGACACGGAGGAGACCCTCTCGGCGGCCGCGCAGGCCCGCCGGCGCGGCGCCTCGCTCGTCGCGGTCACCTCGGGCGGCCGGCTCGCCCGGCAGGCCCAGCGCGACGGGGTCCCGTGGGGCCGTGTCCCGCCGGGGCTGCCACCGCGCGCGGCGCTCGGTTATCTGGCCGGCATCCCGCTGGGACTCCTGGCGCGCGCCGGCCTGTCCCCGATCACCGGCCCCCAGCTGGGGGCCGCCACGGCCGCGGCGGCGCGCGCGCTCCGGGCCTGGGACCCGGCGGTCCCGTCGACGCGCAACCTCGCCAAGCGCCTGGCGGCCCAGCTCCACGGCCGCCTCGTCGTGCTCTACGGCGCCGACGGCGGGTGGGCGGCGGTCGTCGCCCGCTGGCGCGGCCAGTTGGCGGAGAATGCCAAGCATCTGGCCTCCAGCCACCTGCTCCCCGAGATGAATCACAATGAGATCAACGGCTGGGAGTTCCCCCCGGCGTTGCTGGCCCGGTGCGCGGTGGTCTTCCTCGACGACCCGGCTCTCCACCCGCGCGTCCGGCGGCGGATGGCGATCACCGCCATGCTCATCCGCCGCAGCGGGGCCCGCGTGCTGACCGTCACGGCCCCCGGCCCGACCCCGATGGCCCGAACCCTCAGCATGATTGTGCTGGGCGACCTCGTCAGTGTATACTTGGCGGTACTGCATCGGGTGGACCCAACCCCGGTCGAACGCGTCACGTACCTCAAACGATCACTCGCACAATCCTAAGAAGGAGCGTGGCGTTTCCATGACGACGAAGCCGCACCATCTCTTCACCTCAGAGTCCGTGACCGAGGGGCACCCGGACAAGGTCGCCGACCAGATTTCCGACGCGATCCTCGACGCCATCCTGAAGGACGACCCGCAGGGGCGCGTCGCCTGCGAGACGCTGGTCACGACCGGACTCACCGTCGTTGCCGGCGAGGTCACCACCTCCTGCTACGTCGAGATCCCGAAGATCGTCCGCGAGACGATCCATGAGATCGGCTACAACGACCCGGACTTCGGCTACCACTGGGAGAACTCCGGTGTCATGACGGCGGTCCAGGAGCAGTCGCCCGACATCGCCCTCGGCGTGGACACCGGCGGGGCAGGGGACCAGGGGATGATGTTCGGCTACGCGACGGACGAGACGCCCGAGTACATGCCGATGCCCATCATCCTGGCGCACAAGCTGGCCCGGCGCCTGGCGGAGATTCGGAAGGACGGCACCGTCAATTACCTGCGCCCGGACGGCAAATCCCAGGTGACGATCGAATACGGCGGCGATGGAAAGCCGCTGCGGGTCGAAGCGATTGTGCTCGGCGCCCACCATAGCCCCAAAGTGACGACCGCCAAACTGCGCACCGACCTCAAGGCCCTCGTCATTGACCGGGTGATCCCGAAGGAACTGGTGGACAAGAAGACCAAGATCTTCATCAATGCCACCGGGCGGTTCGAGGTGGGCGGCCCCATGGGCGACACCGGCGTGACCGGCCGCAAGATCATCGTGGACACCTACGGCGGCGTCGGCCGGCACGGCGGCGGCGCGTTCTCCGGCAAGGATCCGACGAAAGTGGACCGCTCGGCCAGCTACGCGGCCCGCTGGGTCGCCAAGACGGTCGTCGCCGCCGGGTTGGCCGACCGCTGCGAAATCCAACTGGCCTACGTGATCGGCGTCAAAGACCCGGTCTCCATCATGGCGACGACGTTCGGCACCGGCAAGGTGTCCGACGACGTGATCGTCAAGGCGATCCGCGACGTGTTCGACCTGACGCCGGTCGGGATCATCCGCGACCTCAAACTGCGCCGACCGATCTTCAAGAAGACCGCCGCGTACGGCCACTTCGGCCGCAACGAGCCGGGGTTCACCTGGGAGGAGCTCGATCGGGTGGACGCGGTGCGCCGGGCGGTGGGCTGGTCGGCCAAGAGCGTCGGCAACGGGGCGCGCCCACACGCGCCGGCGCGGCAGGCCGGTCACACCACGGCCCGCAGCCGGTAACCGCGGCCGCCCCCATGCGCTACGACGTCACCAATCTCAAACTGTCGGCCGCCGGCGTCACCCGCGTCGAGTGGGCCGGCCGCTTCATGCCGGTCCTGGCCCTCATCGGCCGGCGGTTCGCGAAAGAGAAGCCGTTGGCCGGCATCCGGCTCGGCGCCTGCCTCCACGTTACGACGGAGACGGCCCAGCTCGCGCTGGCCCTGCGGGCCGGCGGCGCCGACGTCGCCATCTGCGCGTCGAACCCGTTGTCCACGCAGGATGACGTGGCCGCCGCCCTCGCCACGAAGTACAAGTTCCAGGTCTACGCCCGCCGCGGGGAGAACCGCCAGACCTACTACAAACATCTGAACGCCGTCCTCGATCACCGCCCGCACATCACGATGGACGACGGCGCGGATCTCGTCTCCCTCCTGCACTCCGCGCGCCGCAGCCAGGCGCCCCAGATCGTCGGCTCGACGGAGGAGACCACCACCGGGGTCATCCGCCTGCGCGCCCTCGAAGCCCAGCGCAAGCTCTTGTTCCCGGTCTTGGCCGTCAACGACTCCGACACGAAGCATCTCTTCGACAACCGCTACGGCACCGGCCAGTCCACTTTGGACGGGATCCTGCGGGCCACTAACATCCTGATCGCCGGCTCCACGGTCGTCGTCTCCGGCTACGGCTGGTGCGGCCGCGGCGTGGCGACCCGCGCGCGCGGCGCCGGCGCCAACGTGATCGTCTGCGAGGTCAACCCGGTGCGCGCCCTCGAGGCGGTGATGGACGGCTACCGCGTGATGCCGATCCTCAAGGCCGCGCCGCTCGGCGACCTGTTCGTCACCGTCACCGGCGACATCAACGTCATCGCCCGCGCGGCGTTCGCGCGGATGAAGGACGGGGCGATCGTCGCCAACAGCGGGCATTTCAACGTGGAGCTGGATCTGGACGCGCTGCGGCGGATGGCCAAGTCGGTGAAGCCGCTGCGCCCCGATGTGGAAGAGTACCAGCTCGCCGGGGGCCGGCGGATCGTCGTGCTGGCGCAGGGCCGCTTGGTCAACTTGAGCTGCGCGGAAGGGCACCCGGCCGCCGTGATGGACATGAGCTTCGCGAACCAGGCGCTGGCGGCGGAGTGGCTGTGGGGCCGGCGCGGGAAGCTCGGGCGCAAGGTCTACACGCTGCCGGAACATCTCGACACGCAGATCGCCCGCCTGAAGCTGAAGTCGCTCGGGGTCGCCACCGACCGCCTCACCGCCGAGCAGCGCCGCTACCTCGCCTCCTGGGAAGCCGGAACGTAACCCCGGCTTCGGGAACGGCCCGCCCGGTACCGCTCGGCCCGGCCCAGCGCGCCGGGCTCTCGCTACGGGAGGATCGCGGTTGCTCGTCCCGTTTCCCTGACCACCACCAAGGAGAAACGGGACACCGTGCCCGCAACACGCGACCTCCAGTTGCCGGGTCGGGCCGTTCCCTTGCCAGACGCTATGCCCGCTCGGCTCGTCGAGTGGCTCGGTGGAGCCACGCCCTCGCTCGGAAACAACGGTGTTGGTAGCGTGCGATGTCTTGACGGTGGCACGGTATCGTATGATACTGGTGCCTATGAGTCCCCCCGCTCTAACAAGGGGAGTATTACCATGCCGACAGTAGCGTTGCGCCGCGCGCCATCGCGCCGCCGATATCTCGCGCGGGAAATCCCACCGGCCTATCGGCCGAAACCGTTCAACGAGATGTGGACGGGCGAGTTGTTGATTCACGGTGACAATCTCGAAGCCCTACGATGGCTTCGGAATCAACCAGCCGTGTCCCAGAAGGTCCGCCTCGTCTATATTGACCCGCCGTTTGGGACCCGCCAGTTGTTCACCGTGACGGCTCAGCGAATGGCCACCATCAGTCGAGGCAATGGTGGCCAGCTCGCATATCGGGACGACGTCTCGGGTGAGACCTACCTGAGGTTCCTGCGGGGCCGATTCGAGGCGATCCGCGATCTGATGGTTGATGGCGGGGCCATCTACGTCCACATTGATTGCAAAGTTGGTCACTACGTGAAGTGCCTACTCGATGATGTGTTCGGTCCTGAGAATTTCATCAACGACATCACCCGGATTAAATGTAACCCCAAGAATTTCTCCAGAAATGGATACGGCAACGTGAAGGACATGGTCTTGTTTTACAAAAAATCCGGCGGCCAGATGATATGGAATAACGTACGACAGCCCGTCCGCATCGCGATGAATGACCAACGGTTCCGGCGCGCCGAACAGAACGGCCGGCGCTACACAACGACCCCTCTCCATGCGCCGGGCGAGACGGTGAATGGAGAGACCGGCAGAATGTGGCGAGGGTTGCGGCCTCCACCGGGGAGGCACTGGAGATATTCCCCCAGCGCATTGGACGAGCTTGATCGGCGGGGGCTGATCGAATGGTCATCAACCGGTAATCCAAGGAAGAAGATGTACGCCGACGACGCGGTCCGGGCCGGCGCCAAGGTTCAGGATGTGTGGGTGTATAAGGATCCGCAGAATCCACGCTATCCAACGGAGAAGAACTTGGAGATGTTGGAGTTCATCGTGGAGAACTCTTCCCGTCCCGGCGATATCGTGCTCGACGCGTTCTGTGGGTCGGGGACCACGCTCATGGCGGCCCGGGCGTTGGGGCGCCGCTGGATCGGAATTGACAACTCACCGGTCGCCATCTCGACGGTGAAGGCGCGCCTTCTCGATTGCGTGATGTATGATCTGATTGCGGAAGCCCGGATGGCCTCGCATGGATACGTGGGCTAAGAAGACGGCACGGCTGGCGCGGTCGGGTGATTACCTGGATCGGCTGCAGGTCATCTATCCGGTGGTGCCGAAGGCCCGGGTCGTGGCCGAGCGCGCGATCCGGGATATCGAAGCGGCGTTTAAGACGCGGGATCGGATCGCGCTACTGAAGACGCTGCTGGATCTCGAGCGGTTCCCGTACGATGAGTCGTACGCCAAATATCTCAGGGCTGATCCGGGAGCCATTGGGAGGAATCCGAAGACCGTTGCCAGGATTTGCGACATCCTATTTGGCATGGGGGTCGAAAAAGTGGTCGCTGGCGTCACGGCCCCGAAGGAAGCGAATACCCGGAGGGGCAACGAATTCAAGCAGTGGATCAACACCAGATTCCGGTTTGTCAGAGCCGCGCCCTTTCGATCGTCGAGTCGCGGTGTGGTATTCCTCGACGCTCCCGATACCGATCTGCGAGACTTCGCCAACGCGGTGTTGGGGGCTGGTCTTTCGAAGCGTCCGGACTTCGTCGCCAAGACGGGGAAGAAGTACGTGATCGGAGAAGCCAAGTTCTTGAGCGACGAAGGGGGCAATCAACGAGCGGCGTTTCGAGACGCCATGGATGTCGCGGCGCATCCAACGGGCACGGCCATCAAGGCGGCCGTTGTGGATGGCATTGTCTGGATCAAGGGGTTGAGTTTCTATCGGGCCATCGAATCCTCCAGCGTCCATATTTTCAGCGCCCTCCTCCTACAGGATTTCCTCGAGTCGTCGTAGTCCGGTCTAGCCGAGGCGGCGGCGCAGGAGCCGGATGCCGAGCCCGCCGAGCAGCGCCGCTACCTCGCCTCCTGGGAAGCCGGCACCTAACCGCTCCACGCCAGGGCCTGGCCGTCCGCCCGGCCCCGTCCGCTCCTCGCCAGCCCCCGACGTCCGGGGAGTGGCCTCTCCCCACGAGATTCTTGGATGGCAATGTTGGCCGGGCTCATCCCTCAGACAGACGTGGGCAGGCAATGGCCATTACCGAGGGGAGTGGCCGGACGATGCTCGTCACCGGAGCGTCGCGGCTCTCTCCGCGGGGGGCCGGCTGCGGTGCGGGCGGGGCCGGGCTCCCGGCCACCCAGCGCGCGGTCATTGGCCCTTCGGATAAGTTCCACACTTCGCGGGAGATGCCATGATGTCGAAACGCACGGAGTCCGTACCGCCTCCCCCGGGATGGGCAGAGGACGAATTGTCCATCCTCCTCGATACAGCTCATCACAATACCTATGCTACCTTCGTCCGCATGAAGACGGTGTTCAATCGTCTTCGGAAGATTGACGCAGTATATAGAACTGCGTTGGGCAACCTTCATCATTCTGAGGAGTGGTTCTGCGCCTTCTTTTTCTTAAGGGCACACGCCGCGTATTTGAGCGGGATTCGTCTAGCTGTAGCTCGGCAGTGTCCCGAAGCCTATGTCGTCCTGCGAAGCTGTCTCGAGTACTGCCTTTACGGTCTTTATCTCTGGAAGAATCCCGACAAGGCAGCCATCTGGTTGAAACGGCACGAGAGCGAAATGCACAAGAAGAAGATCAAAGATGAATTCACCATCGGCACCATGCGTTCTCTACTGGAGGCCCTAGATAAGAAGACCGGCGCTATCGTTGGAGAGTTGTATGAGCGGACGATTGATTTTGGCGGGCACCCCAACGAAAAGGCTATCCTGTCGAATTTGGAACGGATTGAAGAAGGAGATGCCATCCGATTCGACACCGTTTATCTTGGGGGCGATTCCCCGGCGTTCAGATTATGTCTCAAAACGTGCGCACAAGTCGGTATCGCTGGACTGCTCGTGTTCTACAATATTTTCAGAATACGTTTCGATCTCCTCGACCTGCCTGACCAAATCGATCGTTTGAAACGAGGGTTGTGAAGGATTTGCTGCTGGGCCCTGGGCCCTGCAAGGGAGTGGCCCTCGACGGGACTCGCGGAGGCCGCGCGGGCATGGTGTCCCGCGCGTAGCGCGGGACGAGCGCGGCCGAGCGGTAGGGCCGATGGCCCCGCTGGGGCCATCGAGCCCGTCCCGAAGAGGGCCACTCCCGAAGCAGGGGCGGACCAGCGGGACGAGTGAGCGCGGTCCGGGGGACGCCCCTCTCCGACGCGAGAGGTCAGCCGAGGCGGCGGCGCAGGAGGTGGACGCCGACGCCGCCGAAGACGAGGTTCGCCCCCCACGCCGCCATCGCCGGCGGCAGCACGCCCCCTTTGCCGATAGCCACGAAGACCGCCTGGATGCCGTAGAACGCCACCGCCGCCCCGACCGCCAGCCCCATCCCCACCAGCGTGCCGCCGCGCGTGGCGTTCACCGCCAGCGGTGCCCCGAACAACACCACGATGAGACTGGCGAATGGGAACGCCAGCTTGGTCTCGAGTTCCACCCGGAGCTTGCGCGTGGCCTCGGTGCTCCGACCGCCGAGTTGTTTGATGTGGATGGCCAGCTCATGGTACGACATCGCCTGCGTCTGCCGCTCCGCCCGGATCAGCCCGTCGGGGGATTGCGCCAGCGGGATCATCTTCCGCTCGTACGTGACCGTCTTGCCGAAGAGCCGCCCATGGCGGCCGAACCGCAGCACGCTGCAGTGGAAGAACCGCCAGCCCTGCGGGGTCCACTCGGCCTTCACGGCGGAGATCTTCCGCCGCAGCTTCAGGTCCTGGCCGTGCTCCAGGATGACGACGTCGTTGAGCGTCTTGGCCTCCGGGTCAAACTTCCGGGCGTAGATCAGCGTGTGCCCGCTGTTGCCGAAGACCGCCAGCGACCTCGGGATCCGCTCCGCCTCCGGCTTCGCCAGCTCGGCCGCCCGGTCGAGATACTGATCCCACAGGGCGTGGACCGTCTGGGTGGCCTGCGGCATGAGCCGCTCGTTGACGAACAGGACGAGCCCGCTCATCAGGGCCCCGGCCAGCAGCAGCGGCCGCACGATGGCCCACGGGCTGACACCGGAGGCCCGCATCGCGATCAGCTCGTGGTGCCGGTTGAGGTTCCCGACGGTGTAGAGGACCGCCATGAGGATGGCGAACGGCGTCACCTGCACGAAGACGATCGGCAGCATCGCCCCGTAGTAGCGGGCGACGACCGCCGGGGGGACGTGGAGCCGTAGGAACTCTTCGAGGTGGCCGAACAGGTCAATCACGAGATAGAGGAGCAGGAACAGCGCCAGGCACCACCAGAGCGGCCCGGCCAGCCGCCGCAGGGTGTAGCGGTCGAGGATCCTCATTGGCGCCCCGCCCGCTGGAGGAGCCACAACCCGGTGCCGATGAGGAGGGCGTTCGGCAGCCAGAGCACCGGACCGGGCGGGGCCAGCCCCTGGACCGCCAGCGATTGGGCACCGAGCAGCAGCAGGTAGTAGACCAGGATCAATGCCAGCGAGATGGCGAAGCCGATGGACCGCTCCGCCCGCTTCGTGCGGATCGCCAGCGGCATGCCGATGAGTACGAACGCCAGCCCGGAGCCTGCCGTCGCCATCCGCCGGTGTTGCTCGGCCTCCAGCGGCGTTGGATCAATCCCCTGCGCGGTCAGCTCGCGGATCTCCTGCCGGAGCTCGCCGTAGGTCATGTCTTTCGGTTTCTTCTGGAGGCTGGTCGGGTCGCGGCCGGTGCCCAGGGCCAGCGTCATCGTGTAGCTGGCGAAGTCGAGCTTGTAGAACCGGGTCGGGTCCCGCGTGTCCGGCTCGTCCGACGTCCCCTGGAAGAGGCGGAACTGCACCTGCTTGGTGTCCGGCAACGGGATGAATTCCCCGTGCTCGGCGAGGATGGTCCGCGTGGGCCGGCCCTCCATCGGCTCGTAGATCCGCACCTTGTAGAGCCGGTTGCCGTCCATTTGGTAGACGAACAGGACGTACGGCCTGAATTCCTTGACGAAGGTCCCCGGTTCGAGATAGGCGGCCGGGTTGCGGATACCGATCTGCTCGAGGACCTTCCGCGTCGCGAAGCGGCTGCTCGGGACGAGGTGGTCGTTGATGGCGACCAGGAACAGCGAGGCGACGAGCCCGGCGGCAGCCACCGGCACGGCCAGCGACCAGAGACTGACGCCCGAGGCCTGCATCGCGGTGATCTCCTGGTCGCTCGAGAGCCGGCCGAACGCGAGCAGGGTGCCGGTCAGGATCGCCATCGGGATGGTGTGGGAGAGCAGCGAGGGAATCAGCAGCCCGAACAGTTTCAGGACGTCCCAAAACGGGACCCCTTTGTTGACCAGCAGGTCGGCCAGCTTCACGAGGTTGCCGGTGACCAGGACGAAGGTGAAGATGACGAACGCCATCAGGCAGGGGCCCAACAGCTCTCGGAGGACGTAGCGGCGGAGGATGCTCATCGGGATTGCTCAGCCATGCGCGAAGGTGAGCAGCCCGACCTCGGTGGCGCCGGCCGCCGTGAGGGCGCGGGCGCAGGCCCGAGCCGTGGCTCCGGTGGTCAGGACGTCGTCCACCAGGAGCAGCCGACGGCCGCGCACCGTCGCCGGCCGCTGGACGGTGAAGGCGCCCCGCACGTTGCGCTGCCGGTGCCGGGCGTCGAGCCCATACTGCGGGGCGGTCGGCCGAGTGCGCACGAGGGTGCCGGCGAGCACGGGGACTCCCAGTCCGCGACCGACCACCGCCGCCAGTGCCCCGGCATGGTTGAACGTCCGCTCCCGGGCGCGGACCGCGTGGAGCGGGACCGGGAGCACGGCATCGGTTGCCCACGTCGGGACGGCGGCCGCCGCTGCGAGCATCCGGCGGGCCATCGGTTCGGCGAGTCCGAGCCGGGCGTCATATTTCAGGCGGAGCACACAGCGCTTGGCCGCCCCGTCGTAGCGGCAGGCCGCGCGGACCCAGGCCAGGTCGGCCGGCGCGATGGCCGGCAGGGGATGCACCGGCAGCGCCGCGCCGCAGGCGGCACACAAAGCCTCCTCGGGGCCGACCGCCTCGAGCGGTGTGCGGCAGAGCAGGCAGTGCGGAGGGAACACGACGCTGACGAGTCCGGCGATGACCTCCTGGACATGGTGAGCTGCGGCGAACATCATGGGGCGCCATTATATCATCCCCGGCGGGTGGTAGAGCCATCCCGACTTGACCCTGGGGGGCCCGGCTCCTATAATAAGAGGTAGCGTGCTTAGCACTTGGGACACCCAGTGGCTCCTCGCCGTCAATGTCCGCCTGCATCACCCCACTGCCATGGCGTGGATGAGCGTGTGGACGTGGCTAGGGGATTACCGGGTGGTGATGGCCGTGGCCACCCTCGTGATCTGGTGGGGTCGCCGGCGTCGGGAGATCGTCGCTGGCGGGGTGGGGGTGACGCTCGCGCTGGCGGGGACCGAGGTCCTCAAGCGGATCATTCACCGGCCGCGGCCAGTGGACGTGGTCCCGGGGTTGTTCGTCGCCCATCACGTGGGGAACCCGTCGTTCCCGTCGGGGCACACGACGGCGGCATTCGCCCTCGCGGCGTTGCTGGGCGCGGTCTGGCCCCGCCGGCGCTGGGTGTGGTGGACGCTGGCGGGCGGCGTGGCCGTGTCCAGAGTGTATTTGGGGCTTCATTATCCGAGTGATTGCGTGGCAGGAGCACTCGTCGGGAGCGGTACGGTCCTCGGCATGATGGGGATGGTCCGGCGAGCTCAACGATGACAAGTGAAGGAGGCCGTCTCATGGGGAATCATCAGTGGTGGCATCGTGCGGTAGTGGTCGGATTGATGCTTGGGGTATCAGGGCTGGCGCCCGCCGCCGCGGAGGAGGCGTCCAAGGCCGCGCCGGCCGATCCCGCACCGAGCAATTCCAGCAGCAGCCAGGCGTCCTCGGCCCCGGCCGCGGCGCCCGCCAAGGCCCCGGCCGCGAAGGCGCCCGCCAAGGCAACTGAGGCCCCGGCCGCGAAAGCGGCCGCTCCGGTCGCGCCCGCTCCGGCCGTGCCGGATCTCAAGCCGATCGTGATCAAGTTCTCCGGGGAAGTGGTGCAGGTGAACCGGCAGGACGCCGAGCACCCGGGCCTGACCGTCCGGGACCGCTACGGGGTCACGAAGGAAATGACGGCGGACGCCAAGGCGGTGGAGTCGGTCAAGACCGGCGACCAGATCACCGTCGAGTACACCTACGACGTGGCGACCGGCAAGCGCCAGGTCCAGACCGTCACCGTCACGCAAGCAGCGACTCAGGCCCCCGCGGCCGCCCAGTAAGGGCGCGGGTGACGACCACCACCCCCCGCGTCCGCTCCCGTCCGCTGCGGCCGGGGCAGGTGGTCTCGGTGGAGATCGAGAAACTGGCCCTGCTGGGCCGCGGCCTCGCCCGGTACGAGGGGATGACTGTCTTCGTCAAGGACGGGCTCCCCGGCGACCGGGCGCAGGTCTGCGTCACCAGGTGCAAGCCGCAGTACGCCGAGGCCCGTCTCGTCCAGATCGAGCGCCCCGCGCCGCAGCGCATCACCCCTGCCTGCCGTCACTTCGGCGCGTGCGGCGGCTGTGATCTGCAGCACTTGGATTATCCCACCCAGGTGGCCTGGAAGCAGACCCAGCTCGCCGAGACCCTCCGGCACCTTGGCGGGCTGAAGACCCTCCCGCCGATCACCGTTGTGCCGATGGACGATCCCTGGCACTACCGCAACAAAATGGAATTCTCCTTCGGCGAGGAGGGCGGGCGGATCGTCGCGGGACTCCACCAGCGCGGCTCGTTCCAGCGGATCGTCAAGCTCGAGCATTGCTGGATCGCCCCGCCGCTGGCCAGCGACGTGCTGCAGCAGGTGGAGCAGGCGGCGAATGCCTCCGGCCTGCCGGCCTACAACCCGCGGCGGCACGAGGGATTCTGGCGGTATCTGGTCATCCGCGTCTCCCGCGCGACGGGGCAGGCCCTGCTGATGTTGGTCACGCATGACGGGCCCCGCGAGGCGGTCGTCCGCGCGGCGGAGCAGGTCACGCGCGCGCTCCCGCAGGTGACGAGCGTCCTCTGGGGCGTCTCCACCCGCGTCTCCGACGTGGCCCACCCGGAGCGGACCGAAGTCCTCGTCGGCGGCGAGACGCTGGAGGAGCGCATCGGGCCGCTGACGCTCGACGTGCGGCCGATGAATTTCGTGCAGCCGAATCTCGCCCAAGCGGAGCGGCTGTACCAGGAGATGCTGGCCGCCGCCGACCTGCGCGGCCGCGAGGTGGTCTACGACCTCTACTGCGGGCTCGGCGTCATCGCCCTCCTCTTCGCCCCGCGCGCCAAACAAATCTATGGCGTCGAGAGCGAGCCGGAGAACGTGGCCCTCGCCGCGTCGAATGCCGCGCGCAACGGCCTGGCCAACGCGACGTTCGTCTGCGGCAAGGTGGAGGATCTGCTCCTCCGGCGCGGGCTGTTCCGGCTGGGCCCGCCGCCCGACCTGGTCATCGTGGACCCGCCGCGCGTCGGGCTCCATCCCGAGGCGATCGGGCCGCTCCTGCAGGCGCAGCCGCCGCGGCTCTTCTACCTCTCCTGCAATCCGGCGTCGCTGGCCCGCGACCTGAAGCTGTTCCTCGAGCGCGAGCCGCGGTACACGCTCACCCGGCTGTCCCTGTACGACTTCTTCCCGCAGACCGGCCACATGGAAGTCTTCGCCACCCTCGAGCGCTGACCCTCTCTGACGCGCGGGGTGGTTTGACACGGCGTCGACGGAACAGGTACAATTGACGCGGAGGACTCGGTGCCTGAGGGCTTACCTCGTTGCCGGTGCCAGGTCTAAAGACCTGGCACCGCCTGGCACCGCAAAGGAGGGTCATGCCGCCGCGCAAAGAGCCGACCGTGAAGGAAGCCCGCGTCTTCTCCCTGGTGCTCATCCCTCTGCTTGGCCAGTACGTCGTCACCCTCGAGGAAGTGGGCGGCCAGCGGCTCATCCCGATCTGGATCGGCATCAGCGAAGGCAACGCCATCAGCTTGAAGCTCCAGGGCGAGCAGCTCCCGCGCCCGATGACCCACGACCTCATGGCCACCCTCCTGCAGGAGTTGAAGGTGACCGCCGAGCGGGTCGTCATCGAGGACTTGAAGGAAGGGACCTACTACGCCACGATCGAGCTGGCGGCGCAGGGGGCGTCGTACCGGATTGACGCGCGGCCGTCGGACGCCATCGCCCTGGCGGTGCGGATGAACACCCCCATCTTCGTGGACGAGAAGGTCTGGAAGAAGTGCCCGGTCATCATGAAGCCGATCACCGACTCGGAGGTCGAGAAATTCAAGCAGGAGCTGCAGGGCATGACCCCGGAGGATTTCTTCAAGGGGCTGCAGCAGACTTAGCCCAGCCGCCGCGCCAAGCGGTTCGCCAACCGCTGCGCGAGATCAATCTGGGGGAGCATATGCTTGCGCGCTTTGACGATGACCTTGACCGCGGTTTCCGTGACCCGCTCCAGCGTCACAGTAATGTGCGTGCCCTGGTACATCGCCTCGATGTGGCCCGTCTCCTGGTTGACGTCCTTCAGCAGGCCCGTCCGCTTCGTCTCGTCCAGCGCGGCGTCCCAGACCTTGTCGTAGGGCTGCTCGACCGTCAGCTCGACGTGGTCCCGGCTGACCGCGTAGCCGGCGACCGAGCCGACACCGACCAGGGTGAGCGACACAGGGTCACAACCGGTCACCAACCCGCTGAGCCCCAGCCACACCATGGTGATGCCGACACCCGCCAGTGGTCGTCTCGTCATCGAACCCTCCTCGTCGCCGGCATTGTACGCCGGCCCGGGCGGCCGGGTCAAGGCGGTGTCGCATGACCACCCCGGTCAAGGCGATCTTCGACGAGATCAAACAGACCCTGCAGGTGCCGTTCGTCCCCCAGCTCTTCCGGGCGCTGGCGACCGACCCGGCGCGGCTGGCCTCGACGTGGGCGGCGCTCAAGGCGGCGATGACGGGCGGCACGCTCGACGTCCGGTCGAAAACGATGGTCGCCTTCGCGGTGGCCGTGATCGCCCACTCCCCCTACCTGCGCAGCGCCCACGCCGCGGCCCTCAAGCGATTCGGGCTGACCGACACGGAGTTGGAGGAGCTCCTGCGCGTGATCACCGTGACCGGGGAGCTGGCGACCTACGCCAACGGGCTCGACCTGACCCCGGACCTCGCAGGGTAGCATGCGGCGCCCCCTGCGGTCGCGGGCGGCTCTGACCCCGGCCGGCGTGTCGCCCGCCGCCGCGCCCGAGCCGCTCGTCCCGCTCGTCGCCGGGGCGGCCCAATGCCACGACCTCGACTGGGCCCTGCGGCAGGAGTGGTGGTTGGCCAACGGCCTCGGCGGCTACGCCGCCTCGACGATCCTCGGCGTCAACACCCGACGCTCCCACGGCCTCCTCGTGGCGGCGACCCAGCCGCCCGGCGGCCGCGCGGTCCTTCTGGCGAAGCTCGAGGAGACCCTCGTCGTCCCCGGCGCCCGCTACGACCTCTCCACCAACCGGTACGCCGGCGTGCTCCATCCCGAAGGGTACCGGTATCAAGAGTCCTTCCGGCTCGACCCGTGGCCGACGTTCGTCTATCGGATCGGCGACCTTCTCCTCGAGAAATCGATCTGCCTGCTCCCGCAGGAGAACACCACCGTCATCAGCTTCTGGCTGCGCGAGGCGGCCGCCCC
>OBEQ011212210.1_pt1 | contig 20081 bp, 21 predicted proteins | sample 1670901 | NCBI WGS metagenome assembly OBEQ01 (sample SAMEA104232315, study PRJEB22302) | groundwater metagenome | biome: forest; feature: aquifer; material: groundwater | place: USA | collected 2011-08-07 | depth 5.4 m
AATGCCACAATGTTTACCACTTTTATCATAGGGTTAATTGCCGGTCCCGCGGTGTCTTTGTAGGGGTCGCCAACCGTATCCCCCGTTACTGCAGCTTGGTGGGCGCGGGAACCCTTGCCGCCAAAATTTCCCTCTTCAATATATTTTTTTGCGTTGTCCCATGCGGCGCCCCCCGATGTCATTGATATCGCTAAAAATAATCCGGTAACGATTACCCCAATCAAAAGTCCGCCCAATGCTTTATTTCCCATGAAAAACGCAACCACGATAGTGATCAAAATGGGGAGCACTGCCGGAGCAATCATTTGTTTCAAAGCCGCGCGAGTGACGATATCCACCGTTCTTCCATAATCTGGTTTTTGCGTTCGATTCATAATTCCCGGCATCTCTTTAAATTGTCTTCTCACTTCATCTACCACGCTTCCCGCGCTTTTGCCTACCGCACGCATCGCAAGCGACGCAAAAAGATAGGGGATCATTCCGCCAATAAAAATTCCCGCAATGACCCACGGATCAGATAAATCAAAAACGATAGAACGCCCCAAATTTTGAATTTCAGAAACATATGATGCAAAAAGTACCATCGCGGCAAGTCCTGCCGAAGCAATGGCGTAACCCTTGGTTACGGCTTTCGTGGTGTTTCCAACGGCATCCAAGGGGTCGGTAATATCTCTCACACTTTTGGAAAGTCCGGCCATTTCAGCAATACCTCCGGCGTTATCCGTAATGGGTCCGAATGAATCAATGGCAATGATCATTCCAGCCATTGAAAGCATGGCAACTCCCGCAATTGCAATTCCATAGAGCCCGGCCAGTTGAAAGGCGATCAATGCTCCCAAAGAAATAATGATAGCGGGAAGCGCGGTGGACTCTAAAGAAATCGCAAGACCCATAATAATGTTTGTGCCATGCCCCGATTCGGAGCTTTGGGCGATTGAACGCACTGGCCGAAAACTTTTTGAGGTGTAGTATTCAGTTATCAAAACCATGAGCAAGGTGATCGCAAGCCCCACAAGCGACGCTAAAAAATATTTTAACGATGAGCCGGGAATTTTTACCACATTTCTAAACCAGCTTGTTTCTTGGCTTCCGGGAGACGCAACCAAATTTTTTATCAGCCAGTAAAATGAAGCGGCAGCTAAAATTCCTGAAGCAATAAGGCCCTTATATAGTGCCCGCATGACTTGCCCCGAGGAATTCGAAGGGTTTTCTTTGATGCGCACAAACCAAAATCCAACGATAGAAGCCCAAATGGCGGAGGTCCCCATTGCGATAGGCAGCAATAAGGCGGCGCCCGATCCTCCGAAGAGCGCGTTTCCCAAAAACATGCAAGCGATTATCGTAATTGCGTATGTTTCAAAAAGATCAGCGGCCATACCTGCGCAATCGCCCACATTGTCCCCCACATTATCCGCAATAACCGCAGGGTTTCGTGGATCATCCTCCGGAATACCAGCTTCCATTTTTCCAACCAAATCCGCTCCCACGTCAGCCGCTTTGGTATAAATACCGCCCCCCAAGCGTGAAAAAACGGAAATTAAAGATCCTCCAAATCCCACGCCAATAAGCGCGGACAAATCGTGAGTTAATTTCCAAAAAATGGTAACCACCAAAAGGCCCAATCCAACTACCAAAAATCCGGTTACAGCGCCTCCTCGAAATGCCAAGTCAAAAGCTTTTTTAAGTCCCTGTTTAGCCCCCTCCGCAACTCGCGAATTTGCCATAACAGCTGTTAACATTCCCAAAAATGCGGCGAGAGATGAGGCCAATGCTCCAAAAATAAATCCGATTGCCATGGATTTTCCCAACGCGTACCACAAGATGGTGGCTACAATTATTCCTACAACGAAAATAGATTTAAATTGCCGTTTCAAAAACGCACGCGAACCTTCGCGTATTGCTTCCGCGATAGAGATCATTTCCGCGTTTCCTTCAGATTCTTTTTTAACTTTTGCTCGCAAATAAAGCGCAAAGACAATTGAAACAACCGAAGTAACTATGGCAAAATTTTCTATGGACATAATAAAGTAGATTATATAAAAATAAGCCAACGTTGACGATATTGACAGAACTATGCATATATGACACACTCTTAATTAGGTAACGTCGCTCTTTAAGCTCTGATATTGTCAGAAGTTGGAGTTTTGACAAAAAATCGATCGGTTTCCAACACCAATCAAAACGACGAGGCATCTACCTCGTCGTTTTACTAACCAAAAAAACGATCGTCCAAAAAGGTTAGTAATTCAAAAAACAAAAAAAAAGCCCCGAAGGGGCTTTTTACAAATTTCGCGGAATATTGTAGTATGTAGTTATGAACAGGGGCTTTTTACAAATTTCGCGGAATATTGTAGTATGTAGTTATGAACGAAGTACAATTTCAGGAATGGCGGCCGCCGCAGTATAAAGCGCAAGTGCCGAAAATAGTTCAGTGGCTTATTGCCTATTCCGGCGGGCTGGTTAAAAACGAGAAGCAAGCAACACAAGTGATACTCGGCATGGCCATTGCGATGGCGATCATTTCCGTATTTTTATTTTTGAAGGCAGTCCGCTCTCCCGCGCCACTGCCGGCTGACCAAATTATCAAGGTAGCGGGGCCAGGCAGAGAACGCTGATGAGTATGATGACGCACAAAATACATTCAAAGAAACGAGGGTTTACCCTTATCGAGCTTTTAGTAGTAATTGCTATTATCGGAATACTTTCTAGTGTTGTGTTGGCAAGCCTTAATAGTGCGAGAATGAAAGCGCGCGATGCCCGACGTATCGAAGATTTAAGACAAATACGCCTTGCGCTTGAATTATTTTTTGACGCGAATGGATATTATCCGCAATCAAACTGCGGTTGGGACTGCAATGGCTATCGATATAGTACGGATGGTAGTTGGGATTCGTTAGCAAATGATCTGCGACCATATATACCATCTCTTCCCAAAGATCCCATCAACAATTGCCCAGGACCGTGGAATACCGGATGTCTTAGTTACGCCTACGGAAATGTTGGCCGAAACGGTGGAGGCCAAAATTCAACAGGAGTGGTACAATATGACTTAACTACTCAACTTGAAGACCCAAACAGTATTCATCGATGTGCAGTGAAAAAATGGAGATTTTATTTTGACAACCAGGGTTGGTGTGCTGCGTCCGGTGGTGGTTATTCTGGTCAGATTTACGAAGCTTCTATCAACTAAGTTTTATTCCGCTGTGATGCCGTCGCCGGAGACTTCGCCTTCGGTAGTAGCTTCGGCAACGGTTTCGCCGGATCGGGAGCGGATATCTATTTTGTAGCCGGTGAGTTTTGCGGCGAGCCGCACGTTTTGCCCTCCCTTGCCGATTGCGAGAGAAAGCTGATCTTCTGCGACCGTGGCTTTGGCACTTTTATATTTTTCGTCTACTTCCACTTCCAGAACTTTCGCGGGAGAAAGGGAGCTTGCAATAAATTTTTCTGTATTGTCGTTCCATGGAATAATATCTATTTTTTCGCCTCCTAATTCTGAAATCACGGTGGTAACTCTCACTCCTTTTTGGCCAACACAGGAACCGACCGGATCAACATTTTCTTCATTTGATACCACAGCAATTTTTGTTCGAGACCCTGCTTCTCGGGCAACGTTTTTAATTTCAACCACGCCAGACGCTATTTCCGGCACTTCTATTTCGAAGAGTTTCGTGACCAAGCGCGGATGGGCTCGGGAAAGATATATGGAAGGGCCTCTCGGATTTTTATCAATATTTACTAAGAGCACTTTTATTCTTTCTCCGATTCGATATCGTTCGCCGCGCACCTGTTCTTCTGGAGGAATAACGCCGATACTCCGTCCTAAATCCATAAAGACCAATCTGCCCTCGATTCTTTGGACAATTCCACTGATAACCTCTCCTTGTTTGTTAGCAAATTCATCGTAGATGGATTCTCGTTCAGCTTCTCTAATTCTTTGGAGTATTACTTGCTTGGCGGTTTGCGCCGCTATTCTGCCGTAGTCGTCATGAGTTTCCAAAGGAAAAATGAGTTCATCGCCAACTGCCACATCTTTTTTAATTTTTTTAGCATCTTTGAGCATAATATGCCGATCGGGATTAAATCTGACTTTTTTGATTTCTCCCTCGCCCAAAACTTCTTCGGAGACGCGGGATTCTTCAAGCATTTCCCGTGCCGCTTCTCGTGCTTGCCGCGATTCGCTTTCCAATTCTTTGATTTCGGCCCGTTCGGCTTCTTCTTCGGCAATTTCTTCTTCCGATTTGATCATGCTTTCGTCAAGCACGGTTTTAACTTGCCAGAATGTTGATTTGCCGGTTGCGACGTCAAACTGCGCCCGCACCAATTGAGTTTTCTTGCCGTAATCACGTTTATATGCGGCGGCCAAGGCCATTTCGATGGTCTCAATAATTTTATCTTTTGAAATGCCTTTTTCTTCGGCTAATTGGTCGAGTGCCGCGTTTAAGTTTTTTAAGTCTAACATATGATATACGAGTATTACCTCATAATAAAAATAGTCCATTCTATGATGGACTATTGTAAGTATAGCGTATTACTAAAACCGTGTCAATGTCTCTATAACGAATTTATTTTGTAAATAGTGGGGCAGGATATTTTGATAGGATTCAACTTTTTATTTTCGTAGGAGAGAAATGCTTTTATTTTCAGTTTAAAATTTCCGAGAGTGCCTAAAATTCCTCCGTCTTTGGTAACTCTCCAGCGTTGTTTTTTCTTTTTTTCCGCGATGTCCACGATGAAGTATACATTTCCTTCCCTTGAATCGTCGGTGTCCCGTTCGCTGGGGTACGACATATCTTTTGGCGATTCAATTTTAAACCTCGGATGTGAATGAAAATCTCCGATGATTTGGGAGCTTTTCCAAAAAAGGCCGCACACGGCGAGTATGATTTTTTCCCTTTGATTTATATTTTCTACCGAGTTGAATTTTCTTTTGGCCGTTTGCATCGCAATCGAATGCTCAACTACAAATCCTTTTTCATCTGTTTTTCCCAGCATAAATCCGAAGCATTCTTTTTTAAACGTTTCCATCGCAGAAAGAACCACAGAAAGAAATGCCGGTTGTTTGAGCAGTACACGCACGCCATTCACCTATTTTCAAAGAGCGTTTTGATTCACAGTAACGCAATTTTTGGGCAAGAGCAATATGATATACTCAAGTAATGGAAGGAGACAAAAAAGAGAATCGCTGGTACGCATCTCTCAATCTCGGGCGCACCTGCGCCAAATACCGAGTGTCTATATGGCAATGTCCACAGTTTCTATTTTTGATTATGGGGATGTTTATTGTAGTTGCTATTTTGCTAACGTATCAAATTGCGAGACATTATCAGGATCCCGAAATGGCTGCTTTGATTGTTTTGGCACTCTCGGGAATTCTTTTTGCGATTGGCAATATGATTATTCGTTCGTTTGAACGAGTTGCGTTGTCCTCGCTCTCAAAGTCAGAATTTATCAGTATCATCTCCCATCAATTGCGATCTCCGCTTTCCGCTATCAAATGGCAGATTAATATGTTTTCTTCTGATCAATTACAGGGAATGAACGCATTGCCTGAAAGTATGAAGGGATACATTGAAGGAATAGCTGAGCAAAACGAACGCATGATTCGTTCGGTAAATGATCTTTTGGAAGTAAATAAAATTGAAGATCATGATATTATATTGAAACCTGTTGAGCTTTCTTTGGATGCGGTCACTCAAAAGGTTGTACACAACTATCAGAAGTTAGCTCAAATGAATAACGTGCGGATTTCTATTTTTGTTCAACCGGATCTCGGCTCTGCATATGCGGATGAGGAGCGCATAAAAAGAGTGGTGGAGCATTTACTTGATAATGCGATACGGTATAGTTTAAGTGGAGGCGAAGTTACTATTAGTATAGAAAAACAGAAAGAGAGAATAGTATGGAAAATAACCGATCAAGGCGCTGGAATTCCTCCCGAAGAACAAAAAAAAGTATTTGAGAAATTTTTCCGTTCAAATAATGTTGCTCGATATCAAACCGTGGGATCGGGGATCGGACTTTTCATTGCAAAATCAATTGTAAAATTATCAGGGGGAGAAATGGGTTTTTTCTCCGCCGCCCACAAAGGGTCGACATTTTGGTTTACTCTCCCTATGGGAGATAAAGGTACCTATTAAAAAATCTGTATGAAAAAAATATTATTTATTGAAGATGAAGAATTGCTCCAAAAGACGATGAGCGATATTTTAAAAGAGGCAAAATATGAGGTCTTGAGTGCGCTGGATGGCGACGCGGGTATTCGTATGGCGAAGCACGAAATCCCCAATCTTATTTTGCTTGATCTGATATTGCCCAAAAAGAACGGGTTTGAAATATTACAGGAATTAAAAAAGGATCCGATAACCCGGGATATTCCCGTTATGGTTTTAACGAATCTTGAAGGAAGCGCTGATGTAGAAAAAGCATTAGCGCTCGGGGCTACTACCTATTTGGTGAAAGCAAATTATAGCTTGCAGGATATTTTGGCAAAAATAGAAGCAATGTTCGAGCACAGTTCTCGATAAATTTACCTTTCGACAATACATGAAAATAGAACCACAACAATTAAAGGCATTCTTGCTTGATTCCGAATTGGTGAGCACGGAAGACGTTAAAAAAGCTGAAAAAGAGGCCGAAGAAACAGGCATTCGGATCGAAGATATTTTACTGCATGCCGGCAAAATTTCTGAAAGCAATTTGGTGCGCCTCAAGGCGTATATATTAGGCATTCCTTTTGTTAATTTGGAAGAAGAAAAAATAGATCCCAAAATTTTAGAAATTATTCCCGAGCCGATTGCAAAAAAGAACAATATTGTCGCTTTTAAAAAAACTGGCTCCCATTTGGAAGTGGCCATGCTGGATCCGGAGGATCTTGAGACGATCGAATTTATCAAAAAGAAATCAAATTTAAAAATACTTCCTCGCCTTACCAATTCTACTTCCATCAAATTTGTTTTATCCCAATATCAGCGCAGTTTGGAAGCAGAATTCGGTGATATTATCAAAGGGGAGTCAGAGACATTGACCTCAATTTCAAAAGAAGGGGAGGTGCCCGAGTTGGAAGACCTTAAAAAAATTGCCGAAGATTTACCGGTGGTGAGAATTGTCGACACGCTGATACGGCACGCCATATTAGAGCGAGCTTCCGATATTCATATTGAACCTATGGAAAAAGAAGTGCTGGTTAGATATAGGATCGACGGCATTTTGCATGACGCGATGGTGCTCCCAAAGCAGGTGGCTCCGAGCATTGTGGCCAGAATAAAAGTTTTATCTAATCTCAAATTGGATGAGCATAGGCTTCCGCAAGATGGGAGATTTAAAATTGATACGGAAGATTACAAATACTCTTTTCGTGTTTCAATACTCCCTGTTTTTGAAGGTGAAAAAGTGGTGATGCGGCTTTTGCCTGAAAACAGCAAGGGTTTTACCATGGAAGGGCTTGGATTTCATGGCGAAGCCCTTGAGATTTTGCACAAAAATATAAAAAAACCCGTGGGAATGATTTTGGCGACTGGTCCAACGGGTTCCGGAAAGACAACCACGCTCTATTCAATGTTATCGATATTAAATGTTCCCGGAGTAAATATTTCGACGGTGGAAGATCCGATTGAATACCGGATTCCGCGGGTTAATCAAACCCAGGTGCGGCCTGATATTAATTTTACATTTGCCAATGGCTTACGATCGCTTTTAAGACAAGACCCCGATATTGTCATGGTAGGCGAGATCAGAGATAACGAAACAGCGAGCCTTGCAATAAACGCCGCGCTCACGGGGCATTTGGTTCTTTCAACGCTTCACACAAATTCCGCAGCTGGAGCGCTTCCGCGGCTTTTGGATATGAAAATTGAGCCGTTTTTAATCGTTTCTACGGTGAACATGATGATCGGACAGCGATTGGTGCGGATGCTCCACAAGGAAAAAACAGAATATCGCCTTTCGGAAGCCGAAGAAAAAGAATTGCGGAAGGTGGTGAATCTCGATCGAATATTGGAATTTTTAAAAAATGAAAAAATTGTTTCATCCAAGGCTTCGTGGAAAGACATTCCTTTTTATAAGCCAAAACCTTCCGAAGACTCGGTCGATGGATACTCCAGCAGATTGGGAATCCATGAAATTTTGCCGATGTCTTCCACCATCAAAAATTTAGTTATGAAAAATAGCACTTCCGACGACATAGAGCTTCAAGCAAAATCAGAAGGCATGATGACCATGCTCGAGGACGGAATTTTCAAATGTGTCCAAGGGTTTACCACGATTGAAGAAGTTTTGCGAGTTACAAGAGAGTAGAAACTACTGCTAAAATTAAAAGTATGCCACTGTATCATTACAAAGCGCGAGTTGCCGGAGGAGAAACGAAAGAGGGAGATCAAGAGGCGAAAGATCAATATGATCTCGCGCACTCTTTGCGCGGCCAGAGCCTTACCGTTATTTCTATTAAAGAGGTAAAAAATAATTCCAAAATCGCGCTCATTCATTTCCCGAATTTGTTTGATCGAGTCAAATTGCAAGACAAAATGAATTTTGCGAGAAACACGGCGGTCATGATAGGTTCGGGCTTATCTTTGTCCAAGGCTTTGGAAATTATGGAACGCCAAACCAAAAGTAAAAAATTTAAAGATATTATACATTTGATGATAGAAGTTATAAAAAAAGGAAATTCGTTTTACGAGGCGCTGTCAGCGCATCCAGATATTTTTCCAAAATTTTTTCAAGAAATGGTGCGTGCTGGAGAAAAATCCGGAAAATTAGAAGATGCGCTTTCCTTGGTTGCGCTCCAGCTTAAAAAAGACTACGCGCTCACTAAAAAAATAAAAAGCGCGATGGTCTATCCAGTAATTGTGCTCACTGCCATGACGGGCATCGGAATTTTAATGTTGATTTATGTGGTGCCGACGCTAGTGAAAACATTCAAAGAGTTAAATGTCGCACTCCCTGTTTCCACTCAATTTATCATTTTTATCAGCGAAACATTAGTGCGAAGCGGATTCATTTTTGCCGGTATCGCCGCGGCCGCCGGATACGGCATATACCGGTTTTTTAAATCCGCAAAAGGAAAACGTGCTTCCGATTGGATTTTTATCCACCTGCCGGTAATTAACGGAATTAATAAAGAATTTAATGCGGCTCGGACATGCCGAACATTCAGTTCTTTAATATCCGCTGGGGTGGATATTGTTGAGGCCCTTACGATTACCGAGGGAGTTATCGTCAACCATTTTTATCAAAATATTTTAGAATCGGCAAAGGCCAAGATTCAAAAAGGGGAAACAATCTCAAAAGCTTTTTTGGAAGGGGATACCTTGTTTCCTCCGCTGGTGGGAGAGATGATATCGGTGGGCGAAGAAACGGGACAACTTTCAAAAATGTTGATCCGGTTGGCGTTCTTTTATGAAAATGAAGTCGCTTCCGCGACCAAAGATCTTTCTACTATTGTCGAACCCGTCATGATGATTGTGATTGGAGTGGTGGTTGGATTTTTCGCGATTTCCATAATTTCCCCGATGTATAATCTCGTTGGCGCATTTTAAAATGAAAAAAGGTTTTACTTTTTTAGAGATGTTAATCGGTGTCGCCATCATCGGAGTGGTAGCGACAATTTTTGCATCCTCTCTCTCTTTATTTAAAGAATCCAGCCAACTCGATGAATCACAAGTGGCTCTTGTCGGTCTGGTGCGAGATGCTCGAGGTCGCACCATTGCCTCAGAAAACAACGCAAGCTACGGCGTGCATTTTGAGCAAACGCAAGCGGTGTTGTTTCAAGGCGTTTCATATAATTCCCTGTCTGTATCCAACGAACCATATATTTTGCCGAGTTTTGTTCAAATAAGCGCCATTTCCCTTGCGGGAGGATCCGATGTTTTATTCCAGCGCCTTTCTGGCACTACCACAAATTCCGGCACTGTTACGTTGCAATCAAAAAATAACGTGTCTCGCACGCGGATTATCACCATCTACACCATCGGAAACGTAAAATAATGTGTTAAAATAGGAGTAATGGAGAAACGTGGTTTTGGAATGATAGAGATTGTGATTGCCTCCGCTATTATCAGTATCGCGGTGTTTTCTCTGTCCTCTGTTTTTATTATGGCATCTCGGACAGAAACACAATCGTTAGATAAAATCAGAGCAAATTTTTTGGCAGAAGAAGGCATGGAAGCCATGAGATTTTTGCGCGACAAAAGCTGGTCTGGAAATTTAACTTCTTTGTCTTCCGGAACAAATTATTATCTAACTTTTAACACCGCTACTTCCAAGTGGAGTGCGGGAAGTTCTAACCCCGGAGCCATTGATACGATATACACAAGAATCGTTACCGTAGAAAATGTATATCGAAACAGTTTCGACGATATTGTTTCTTCGGGGGGAACGCTTGATCCCAATTCTAAAAAAGTTAACGTGAATGTTTCGTGGCAAGAACACAATTTTAATTCTTCGACCACGGTAAGCACCTATTTATCGGATATTTATACTAACTGACCATGCGGCGCGGCTACTCACTGTTAGAGGTTTTAATATATGTTTCTTCGCTCGCTCTTATTTCCCTTTTAGTTATCGGGTCTATTTTATCTATTTTTAAAGCGTTTACCAAAATAAAAATAGAACGGCGGCTCACGTCAGATGGCGACTTGGCGATTGAAACAATGATTCGAAGCATTCGCGGCGCTTCGAGCGTTGATGTGGCGGCCAGTGTTTTTGGAGCAAGCCCCGGAACTTTAAAAATAAATTCCAGAAAATTTTATCTTGCCAATACGACTCTGGAAGTTCAAGACGGATCCAATCCCGCACAAGACCTCACCTCCTCTGATACCCGAGTTACCAGTTTGATTTTTTATCGGGATTTTTCTTCGGGGCCTTCCATTTCATCTGATATTATTAAAATAGAGATGACGATAGAGTCAGGCCAAGGAAGTTTATTGGAATCAAGGAAATTTTTTGCGAGCGCGGTGTTGCGAGGAGAATATTAATATGAATCACAAACCACAAACCACAAATGATAAACCGATGCGAGGGCATGTCCCGCCCAGGGCGGGGCAGGCAGCTTTGGTCGCGGTGGTCTTCATGCTTTTTTTGATGCTTTCCGGTGTTTTTGGCGCCTCCGCCGTTGCGCTCAAAGAAGCGAAGGCGGCAGAAGAAGGAAATAAGTCTCGGAGTTCTTTTTTTGCAGCGGAAGCCGGGGTGGACGACGCGATATACCGGATAAAAAGAAATAAAAATGTCAGTTTGTCTTTTTCTCTCGCTCTCAATGGAGCAACGGCCACTACAACGGTTGCTAATCTTCCGTTTAATAAAAAAGAAATAAAATCAACTGGGAATTACAACAATGCCTTGCGCGGGGTGAGCAGCGTTCTTTCTGCGGGTACCGGCGCATCTTTTTATTATGGAGTGCAAGTGGGCGATGGCGGAGTATCGATGGGCAACAACTCTGTCATCAATGGAAATATTTTTTCTAATGGCGATATTGCCGGGAGCGGACAGAGTCAAAGTATGGTTTCTGGAAATGCACAGGCCGCAGGTGCTCACTCTATATCAAACGTGTGGGTAAACAACGGAGCCTCCGCGCATAGTTTTGATCGGTGTATTGTGGATGGCATCGCAAAATATGTCAGCGCTTTTACTAATTGCACCGCTTCTTCGACTCAAGTTTTGCAACAAGATATTGCTCCGCAAAATCTTCCTATTATTCAATCGCAAATTGACGGTTGGAAAAATGAAGCGGTAGGAGGAGGGACTCAGGGCAACACCGTAATCAATAACAATCAATCACTCGTTTTGGGCCCCAAAAAAATTGCCGGAGATCTTACATTAAACAACAACGCAACGCTCACAGTGAGCGGCACCCTGTGGGTTACGGGTAACATAAGCCTTGGAAATACTTGCTCGCTCAAGCTTAGCCCAACATACGGAAATCTTTCTGGGGTTATTATAACCGATGGCACGGTGGACGCTTCTAATAATTGTAGTTTTGCGGGTTCAGGAACTCAGGGCAGTTACATCATGATTTTATCTACAAAAAATAGTCCACTAAGCCAAGTAATGGATATCAGCAATAATTCTTTCGGAGTTATTTTTTATGCGGCTAATGGAAGAGTTCACCTCAATAATAATTCTGGCGCGAAAGAAGTAACTGCATATGGGATAGACATGGATAATAACACTTCGATTACCTATGAAAGCGGACTTGCAAATATGAATTTTTCCAGCGGGCCTTCCGGCGGTTGGTCGATAGATTCATGGGGAGAAATACAGCCATGATCCCGTCATTTTTAACGTTACCCATTTTCGCACTCGACTTGTCAGATCAATCATACAAGTATTTGCGGCTCGAAGAAAAAAAAGGCACTGTTATCGTGGCTGACTTTGGGGAGGGTGAGATCGCGCCGGGCATCATTGAACAAGGAGAAATTAAAAAGAGCGATGCACTTGCCGCAGTACTCAAGGACATCTTTTCTAAAAAAAATATTTGTTTTGTAGCGATATCGCTTCCCGAAGAAAAAGGTTTTTTGCAAAGTATCAAATTAGTTTCGGTCAAAGAAGAAGAAATTCGCCAAGCATTGGAGTTCCAACTAGAGGAGCATATTCCCTTGCCTGCCGCTGAAACCGTTTTTGATTATCATGTGGCCGGAAACTCAAAAGACAGTTTTGACGTGGTGGTGAGCGCATTTCCCAAGCACATTGTTGATTCGTATGCGGAGGCGATATCTCAAGCAGGGGCAATGCCCGTGTTTGCTGAATCTGAAATTATTTCCGCTTTGCGTGCTATGCTACCGCAAAAATTTCAAAAAGCCGCTTTAGTACTTGATTGGGGGCGCACCCGAACCAGTTTTTCTATTTTTGAAAAAGGGACTCTCCGGTTTACTTCCACGGTATATATTGGCGGCACCGCGTTAAATGAGGCGATAACCAAAGATCTGAAGGTAGATTTTCAAAAAGCGGAAGAGTTAAAAAAACAATTTGGATTTTCACGAAACAAAGAATCCATCGAAGTTTTTAATGCCATTGTTCCGGTGGTTACTGCTATCAGAGAAGAAACAGAAAAATATATTAATTATTGGCAAACTCATTCTGAAACCAAATCTTCCGTGGAACACATTTTCCTTTCCGGAGGAGACGCGAATTTATTGGGGCTTCCGGAGTATTTGGCGAACGAATTAAAAATAGAAGTTTCTATGGCGAATCCATGGGTTAACGTGCAGTTTCCAGCAAAATATTTGCCCAACATAGAATTTAAAGATTCCATTCGCTACGCGCCTTCGGTCGGCATCGCATTACGGGCATTAGACGAGGAGAAAGAAATATGATAGGCGGACTGTTGAGTGAAAAATATGTGAAAGCGGCTCGCCAAGAGAAATGGGTGCGTTTGTGGTTTGCCTTTTTTGCGCTTCTTGGATCAGCGTTTGTTGTCGGGATCATTTTTATGGTTCCTTCGTATTTTCTTTTGGTGTTTTCTAAAGATGAAGTATCGCGGCGCTTGGCTTCTGAGCAAGCGGTTATCGATACACTTGAGCTCAAAAAAACCGAAGATGGCATCACGTATATCAATGGCATGATTAAATCTTTCCAAGCGAACGAAACGGAACGCCATTCATTTTCAAAACTAATTATTGCTATTGGTAATGCCGCCACCGAAGGCATGGCACTTTCCTCAATAGAGTTGAAAAGCGCTGATAAAGGATTATTTGCCATGGTCGTTCGCGGAAAAGCCGATTCTCGAGAAAATTTGTTGGCATACATCGGCGCCCTTAAAAAGATTTCCGATTTTTCTTCTATAAACTCTCCGGTAACCAATCTTCTTTCATCATCGAAAATTAACTTTTATTTGGATATTACCATTAAACCTGAATCCTACAGTTCATATGCGCATACTCAGTAAAAATCTAAAAAAAGTTATCTGGCTACTTTCCATCAGTATGGTGATTTTGATATCCGGAGCGGCGTCGCTCTACGAAAAAATTAAAAATGAAAGCCAAAGTCTCGAGGATGATCTCACGCACATTGCGATTCTCGAAAAAAAAGAGCGGGATTTTTCAGGAACCACTGCCAGCTTAAAGGATTTTAACGAAGAAGCCTCTTTACTGGATGCGGCTTTTTTGTCGGAAGGCGAATTTATTAAACTGATTTCTCTTCTCGAAAGTTTTGCTCAAAAAACAGGAGTGAAATTTAATGCGGAGAGCGCTCGGTTGCCAAACTCGCCCAATGAGCAAGCTACCCTTTCTTTTTCTCTTGAGGGTGATTTTATTTCCATCGCTCATTTTTTTCTTCTCTTGGATCACGCGCCCTATACTGGGATTTTGCGCGATGCCATCATAAGCCCTCGAGAGAAGAATCCCAAAATTTTAAAAACCACCGCGACCTATGGTATTTTTAATTTTAGAAAAATATGAGCTTTCCAAAACCATCATTTAAACATATATTTTCTGGGCCGATGACCATACGAAAGATTTGGCTGTTTGAATTATTGGCGGCCGGTATATTGTTTCTCGCTATTTTATATATTGATTTTCAAATTTATAGAAATATCACGGTTGAAAAGCAGGGCGTAGCTGTCGAGGCCGCCGGCAGTGGGCTCTATTTGAGAAAATCTGATTTAGTCGAGGCGGTAAAAAAATTAAAAGAACACCAAGATTTTGTAGAAAATCCTATCTATCCCTTGATAAAAAACCCTTTTTGACATTTAATACATACAACACATGCCTCTGTAGCTCCGACGCACTATTTTATATTTAGTATAATGAAGTCGGAGTCCCGACCTCCGATTGATATCGGAGCGTCGGGACTCAATGGAAAAATAATATGGCTTTCGTTTATATTCTAAAAAGTTTACATACAAGTAAGTTTTACATTGGCAGCACTACAAACTTGAAACAAAGACTGCCCCATCATTACGGAGGTTTTACACCAACAACTAAACGCCTCGGAAAAGTAGAAATGGTTTTTTCTCAAGAATATCCAACCCTGAAAGAGGCAAGGCGAATAGAACTGAAGCTGAAAAAACTAAAACGAAAGGACTATATTGAAAAAATAGTATTCGATGGGTATATTAGACTTGTACCGTAAATGCCTCTGTAGCTCAATGGATAGAGCAGTGCTCTTCTAAGGCATTGATGGGGGTTCGATTCCCTCCAGAGGCACTTTTTACTCATTTTTCACTTTGAGTTTTTGGATGCGGCTTTTGTCCAACTTGGGGAGCTTGATGGTGAGAAGTCCGTTTTTAATGGTGGCTTCTGCTTCATCGGTATCAATTTCCTGAGGAAGTAAAATGGAACGGGAAAAAAGTCCCCAATATAATTCTTGGTAGAAATAATCTGGTCCCGAAACTTCTTTTGCTTTTTCCCGTTTTCCGCGAATGGTGACCATATCGTGTGAAATGGAAACATCCAAATCTTCCGGTTTTACGCCCCCGACAATTGCTTGTATGGTGATATCATTTGGCGTTTGCCACATATCCACAGTGAGCTGCCCCTCTTCCTCATCGGTGGGAAGCTCGTGCTCAATAATTTTTTTATTGGCAACTTCAACTCCGTGTACTTTGGAATACACTTCATGTTCCGTATCGGCGACTTTGACTGCGCCCGTTAATCTTTCAAAAAATGATCTTTTTTCTGTCATATGTTTGGTGATTGAATAGCAATACTTTCCTTTTTAGCTTTTTCGAATAAAAGAAGCGTGGCAACTGCGCCAATGAGCACCAATAGTGTTGCCCGGAATTGAATAAATATCGTATTGAGCACCGTGCTTGTTCCGCTTGCTACACTGTTTATTATAAAAAAATTATAGAGCGCATGCAAGAACACGGCGATAGTGATTGCAATGAGGAACTCCTTTATTCTACGGCTTTTATGGTAAAACGAAAATGCAAAACTAGATCCGATCAAGGCAGATGTGGAAACATGGAGCAAAATCGCATTAATAAAGCGAAACGCGCTGACCAAAATTGACTCGCTCAAGCCATCTTTCAGAGAACTAGATATAAAAAGGGCGTTTTCAAGCGCCGCAAATCCTAAAGCAGCGGTGATCAGATACACTATTCCATCTTCCGGTTCGTCGAAGTATTTGCTTTTGAGTCCGGTCGCAAACGCGGCACCCGTTTTTGCAACTTCTTCGATCAAAGAAAAACCAACAAGGTTTAATACTTGAAACCCAAAAGCGCTGTAGGCAAAAATTTTTTTCGTCATCTCATTAATTTGCAAAAATGTGCTTTCCAAAATTAACGCAACGACAACCGCGAACATTCCGGCAAGAAACACAATCACAATTTCCTTTTTCGGTTCCGGATGCAAATCTTCTTTCAGCCAAAATAAAAGCCACAGGATTGGCGGAAGAATACCCAAAAAACCGATAAAAAAAGCGTATGCCCACAGGTTCATATACTATGTATTATACGCGGTAAGCTCCTCTGTCGTAAATGGCATAAAGGGAGCTAGAAGTTTTAAGATATTTTGAAAAACAAATTCCAGACAGGGTTGGGCTTCGGATCTTCTTTGTTTGCTCCGTTCAATATATATGTCGGCAAATTGGTGCCACACAAAATTATAAATTTTATCGGTTGCCAAATGCAAATTAAAAGATTCGATATCGCGCGCGCTTTCAGCGATGACGGTTTTCAGTTGCATATCGATTTCTTGATCGTCGGTGTGCGAAAATTCCCTTGCCCCGCCTCTGTCCCGCCGTGGCGGGACAGAGGCGGGTGCCAATTCATATATAAATCTAGAAATATTTTTTAATTTGGTAGCGAAGTTGCGGAAATTTTTGCATCGTTCGTCCATCGTCTGTTGCGAAGCCCGTCCATCGCGATTGGGAGCCGAATAACTAAAAAGCGCCATGCGGAGCGCATCGACTCCCCATCTGTCCATAAAAGATTGCGGATACAGCCCGTTGCCGAGTGATTTGGAAAATTTTCTTCCCTGTAAATCGCGGAGCGTCCCGTTAAAAAACATATTTTTAAATGGAATTTCATGAGTAAAATGAAGGCAGAGCATGATCATTCGGGATATCCACAGGTATTTTATTTCTGGAGCTGAAATTTCAAAATCCCACGGGAAGTATTTTTCGAACTCCTCGGTTTTTTTGGGCCATCCTAAAGTTGCGAGCGGCCACAGGCCTGATGAAAACCATGTGTCTAATATTTTTTCATCTTGCGTCCAGCGTTTGGCGCCGCATGTCTGGCAGTTTTTTTGCGGCTCTTCCATGGAAACAATCATATCTTTATCTTTGCCAACTTCGTGTTTTGAATTGCAATTTTCACAATACCACACCGGTATTCGGTGTCCCCACCAGAGCGAACGAGAAATTGACCAGTCGTGAATTTGAGAAAGCCAGTCTGACAAAATAGCAAGATAGTTTTCTGGCACAAAATGTATTTTTTGAATATTTTCGAGAGCTTTTTGGGCGAGCGATTTCATTTTCAAAAACCATTCTTCTGAAATCAAAGGCTCAACCGTTGTTCCGCATCTTTCGCAAACGGGGACAGAGTGCGTGTATGCCTCTTCTTTTTCGATTAATCCCAAATCTCTTAATTTTTGAGCAGCTTTTTCTCGCGCCTCCATAATTTTGAGGCCCCGCAAATCTTTATCGAGATCAGTGATTTTGCCATCTTTTCCTATCGCGTGAAGAATTTCTAACTGGTGATCCTTTCCTATTTCGTAATCGAGGAGATCATGCCCAGGGGTTATTTTTAAAGCTCCCGTTCCAAATTCTGTATCCACTCTCTCGTCTTCTATAATAGTAATCTCGGTTTTGGTGAATGGGTTGATCGCTTTTTTCCCAATATATTTTTTAAACTTCGGATGTTTCGGGTAGATGGCAATAGCAACGTCGGCGGCAATTGTTTCCGGGCGGGCGGTGGCGATAACGATGTATTCATCGTTATCGCTCCGATTACTCATCGGAGCTACAATTTCATATTTCACAAAATACAATTTTTCTTTTCTCTCCTCATAATCCATTTCCACATCTTCAATGGCGGTGCCATCTTTTGGGCACCACTGCACAATATACGCTCCTTTGTAGAGCAAATTTTCTTCCCAAAAAGTTTTAAATTCATGAAACACGGCATTGGCAATTTTCGGATCTAGCGTAAAAACTTCTTTTTCCCACTGAGCGGAAATGCCCATCTTGTTCCATGTGGTGTGAAAAGATGTATATATTTCATCTTTAAATTTCCAGGCGCGTTTGAGCCATTCTTCGCGACCGAGTTTTTCTTTGCTTAAATTTTCTTTTGCCAGTAATTTATTGAGTGTTCCTTCAAATTGAATGCCGGCGTGGTCTACTCCCGGAAGCAGAAGGACATCAAAACCTCGCGCCCGTTTAAATCGAGCCAAGGCATCCAATATTACATGCTGCATCATATGCCCGATATGCGGCTCGCCGGTGAGATTGGGCGGCGGCATTAAGATAGAGTACCGTTTTTGTTTTGAGTTTTCAGCCATCCTTTTGATTATTTCAGTTTTTTTACTCTTTTCCAAGTCGGAGGTTGCCATGCGCTCTGATATTTTCCGCTTTTCTAAATACCCTTTCGCCGTATTTTATAAATTTAAAATGCGCGGCGGACGCAATCATTGCCGCGTTGTCTCCGGTAAGACTTATCGGAGAAAGAAAAAGAGAAACATTTGGAAATTCTTTTTTAATTTTTTCTTCAAGGGTTTTTCGAAGCAATTTGTTTGCGGCAACTCCTCCTCCCACAATAAGCGATTTTATTTTATATTTTTTGAGCGCTTTTACTGTTTTTGCCACAAGCACATCAACAACTGCTTGTTGAAATCCGGCGGCGACCACGGTTTTATTGGCTTTCGGGTTATCTTTGAGAAAATATAATACCGCGGTTTTTAAACCGGAAAAACTAAAATCAAAATCTGGAGAATTAATCATGGGCCGCGGAAAATTTATTGCGTTCGAATTTTCTGATCCCGCGAGTTTCGAAATTAACGGCCCGCCCGGGTATCCCAAACCTAGCATTTTCGCCACTTTATCAAACGCTTCTCCGGCGGCGTCGTCCCGCGTCTCTCCCAAAATTTTATAATTTTGATTTTGTTTCATTAATACAATCTCGGTGTGCCCGCCGGATACAATAAGCGCCAAAAGCGGGAACTTCGGAATGTCAAACCTCCGAGGTTTGACATTCAGCCAGCTGGCGTAAATATGCCCTTCCAAATGATTTACGGGAATGATTGGAATTTTCCAAATTTCTGAAAGCGCTTTTGCAAAATTTATTCCAACCCAAAGTGCGGGTTCCAATCCGGGGCCATTGGTTACGGCGATAACGTCGATATTTGGTGCTTTCAGCGGCAGGATTTTTTTTCGAAAAATTTTAAGCAGTTCCGGTTCGCGCGCGAGAATTTTTTGTAACCTTTCCTGAGAAAAAAGACAAAGTCTTTTTTCTCCCCCCCTCTCCTTACGAAGGAGAGGGGTAAGGTTATTTAATACCCGCAACAAAATCGGCACCAAGTTTTTTTGGTGCTCTCTTTTCGCCAAATTTGGCACCACTCCGCCGAATGGTTTATGAATTTTAATTTGCGACAAAACGACATTTGAAAGAAGTTTTAAAGTTGGTGTTTCCAAAATCGCGATTGCAGTCTCATCACACGATGTTTCTATGGCAAGTATTTTCATTACTACACAAATACCATACGATAGGGTTTTTCGAAAGAGTCATCAGGGGCTTTTCTTGATTAAGATTACCGTGCTCTTTAATGGCACCTTGACGACCGATCTTCTTTCGGGTGCGTTCGAACGAAAACCATACTTATCGGGAGGGGATCTCGCGGGGCTAAAGGGGACATGGACTGTTTCGCGCAAACGCTGAACTGTGCGGTATCCATATATTTCCTTTCTTGATTTCAAAACAAAAATCGTTACACTAAGAGCGAGGCCCTATCGTCTAGCCTGGTTAGGACACAAGCTTTTCAAGCTTGGTACCCGGGTTCGAATCCCGGTGGGGCCACCAAAATGAAAATCACTAAATTTGGACATTGCTGTTTGTTGGTTGAGGAAAGTGGAGTCAGGATTTTGACTGATCCGGGGATTTATTCAACGGAGCAAAATAACATACTAAACATTGATCTAGTGCTCATTACTCATGA
>OBEQ011321993.1_pt1 | contig 20078 bp, 16 predicted proteins | sample 1670901 | NCBI WGS metagenome assembly OBEQ01 (sample SAMEA104232315, study PRJEB22302) | groundwater metagenome | biome: forest; feature: aquifer; material: groundwater | place: USA | collected 2011-08-07 | depth 5.4 m
AAAACTTGTGCATAGATCTGAGTCAATCTTTTGATAGATTCTTCAAGCTGTTCCTCTGTCATTGGTATAAGCTCTTCTATAATCCTTGGCTTATTTTCTTGCTTTTTAACTTTTTTCTTCTGACTTGATGCTTTCATTGTAATTTATCCCTTTCTTATTTACTCTCTTATTGTAAACATCCCTTGCAATCATTCTTGCTAAAATAGTTAGTCCCTCTTTAGCTGGATTATCATTGGTACTTTTAATCTCTTCTTCCATTCTTAGTTATTTCTCTCCTTTTATAAATTTTTCATAATCCTCTTTAGGTATAGGCTTGGATATTGCCTTTGTAAAATTGAATAATCTAATTACACCATCATATGTATCTTGATAGCTAATTTCTTCACCATAACACATCCTGTATATTTCTTGAAATTAAAGAATTTTCTATTTTTACTTAAGCTATATTTTGAATAGCACTTTATTTTTCCATACAGTCTAACTTTAAATTTAATGTATGCGGACACAAAATAAGAGTTTTCAGAGTCTATAATTTAAATATGCCTAAAAGTAAAAATAACCTGAAAGTAGTAAGTATTTTTTCGGGAGCTGGCTGTTTTGATCTTGGCTTTGAAGTCGCTGGTTTTAACACAATTTTGGCTGTGGATAGTGATTTTGATTGTTGTTCAACAATTAAAGCTAATCGAAATTGGTTAGTAGTTAATTCACCTATAGAAGCCTTGAAATCAAAAGATTTATTAGGAATGGTAAATTTGAAACCAAGACAATTAGATTTATTAATTGGTGGACCACCATGTCAACCTTTTTCAAAATCTGCTTTTGGTAGCGTAGCTAACTTATTGGGGTTTGAAGATGAAAGAGCTCTTACTGTTAGAGAATATATGCGTATAGTGCGTACATTCCTGCCCAATTGTTTTGTTATTGAAAACGTACCACAATTTATAACAGGTAAAAATTTAGCCACAAAAGAATATCTTGAAAATGCCATGAAGAGAATTAACATTTTTCATGGAACAAACTATAAGCTTTCCTATTGTAAGATTAACACGGCCTGGTATGGTGTACCCCAACTACGTGAAAGACTTTTTATCATAGGGTCTAGAAGTGGGAAACTATTTAAAATGCCTAATCAGATATTTTTTAAAAATTATAAAGAAAACAAATTATTGTCTTATAGGACAACATGGGATGCTATTGGTCATTTAGAAACATCTTTTAGAAATGATACTAGTTTGAAAGTAGGTGGGAAATGGGGGGATCTATTACCTTCTGTACCACCAGGTAATAACTATTTATGGCATACGAGAAGAGGAGGAGGCAAAAATATTTTTGAGTGGCGTTCACGATATTGGAATTTTTTGCTAAAACTTCATCCACAGCAACCTAGTTGGACTATTGCTGCGAACCCAGGTCAACATACAGGCCCATTTCATTGGGGTAATAGAAGATTATCAATTAAGGAACTCCAATTACTTCAGACTATTCCTGCTGAATATAAATTTTGTGGGAGTGCAATTTCTGCTAGACGACAAATTGGAAATGCTGTACCTTCAGCAATTGGTGAGTTAATTGGTAAGGAGATAAGAAAGCAAATATTTGGAGAGAGATCTATTGAGTTAGATAAATTAGAGCTTATTCCGAAAAAACGAAAAAGAAAAAAAGTAGAAGATGAGTTTTTAGTTACAGCTGGGTAAAATCTCATCATTTATGATTTCAGAAGGAGCTTTTTTTATGGTTTGTAAATTATATAAAATTAAATCTTTAATAGGTGAAATGCTAAGAGAACTATCTACTATCTCAACTAATTCTGTTAAAGTTTTAGTATCTATGGGTACCCAGCTCGATTTATTCCCATTAATTAAAAGAGCTAATTGCCTTGAACTTAATTTCTTTAGATTTTTCAGAGAATCAACTTGATACCCAGTTAAACAGTTTGACTCTAGTGGGTTAGTAGACGCTGAAGGTGATATTAGTCCATTTTTAGATACTCCATAACCAATCTTATGATCTTGATTACCTTTATTCACTGCTAAACTTAAAGATATAGGTTTCCCTTTTTCGAATTCAATGCTATACGATTCATCACTGCTTAATTCTTTTATTGATGAAAAGAATTCTTCATAGGTAGTAATTCTTGAGTTTATAATTACTTGCCCAGCCAATTCATATTGCTTATCACCATATTTAATGCCCGTTGGAAGATAGTCTTTCAAATACTTTTGAGAGCGTTGGTTAATGCATAGACCTCCAACCCATTCTGGACGTACTATGCTTTCTATCCCACTAGTAACAGACAGAGTTAAATCTTTTAATATTATGATTTTGTTTGGTGGCATGTTTATACTTATTTCACAAATCAACAAATCGCTAAAGTCAGATAAGTCTTCCCATTCATAAGTAGCATCAGGGAATAAGTCTTTGATTACATTGGTTATTTCGGGTTTTTCGTTTTTGCGTGATATTAAAATTAGGCTATCACTTTTAGAAAGTTCAATTTTTGAAGGTGTAGTAGTCCAAAAGTTGTTTTCTGCAACATTGTCATTAATAAGTGCAATATATTTTTTTTCATAGATTAAATCATTTAACTCCTTATGAGTACTTTCAATGTCTTCTATGCAATTGCCAGTTTCACGCTCAAATAAACCTATTACAAATTCTTCATCAAAAATATCTATTGAATCTTTGAATACTTTTATATCATATTTTTTCGAAGTGTCCTTGTTGATTTTTTCTTGAGATGTTTCATTTTGAAAAGTAATGTTTTCAAAAGTACGAATTTGATTTATGATGCGATCATATAATGTTGGGAATTTTAATAAATCTCTGCTCCTTTTTGAAAGGTGCTGTTTCTCTTTCCTGAAACGTTCGATTAATTTGCTTTTGTCTAACTTAAACAGAGCATCTTTTCCTATGCGTTTAATGAGTGTTATGATGTCTTCTTGGCTGAGTAAAGCTTGAGACAAAGGATACCAGCGAGTCTTGTTTTTTCTACTGCTTTGTGGGCGAAAAGTGATTGTATTTTCTGTCCCACCTGCCAAGAGAACTTCTTCTCTAAATTTCTCCCATACTGATATAAACTCAATTTGATTTTTAAATGGATTACTTTTCAATTCTGGAAGTTCATTAGATATAGCTTTCCTTAACCTAGGGAAATAGGAGTCTTCAGAGAATCCGTTTTTATCTCTTACCATTTGTTCTACGACTAATACTTGTTGGCAAACTAAAAGAATCGTGTAGCTAAAATTATTAAAAGCAGGCTCAAAGCAAATGTCATTTAAGTGTATGTGTCTTTTCCCGATTTTTATAAGATCTGAGCATGCAATGTTTATTTCTTTAGCTGAGTTCTTGGTTTCAATATTATGCTTACTAAATACATTATTTAATAAGTCCGTGCTAAAAGAAAAATAGACAGGATTCTTTGAATTAATTTGGGGCAAGAATTCTTCCCATAAGATTTTTACTAATTCTTCCTTTTTAATCATGACAACTATATATCTCTGTTAATTTTGTTCCTCTAAAAATATTGTCTTCAAACTTTAGGTTATCAATCAGGTACTTTCCTCCAATCGAGACAGGTAGTGTACTTTTGCCATTTAATACTACTTTAGTCTGTGATTTTAAATTTATATCGAAAATTTCTAATGAGTCAGTCGATTGGCTAAGTTTGTTGTGTGCTTTTAATATACCTTCAATTACATAAGTGGCTCCTTGAAGCTGTAAATTAAATTGACTTTTTTTGAATGAACTGCAAATAATTTTCTTATTACAATACTGACATTGTTGAATACCTGGGGCAGTTATATTTTCAATATTTAAATCAGATATTTTATTAATTAAATTATTCATTGACTTAAGACTAGCAATACTTTCTTGAAAATATTTATGCGCTTCGTCTTTAGAAATAGTAAGTGATTCACTATCGCCCAAAAGCGATTGAAGCTTTGCGTTAACTGACTCAATTGGATAATTGTCAAATATTAAAAAAGAGTAGAACAATAATTGTTGGTTGTAGTCTTCTTTTATCTCACCTCTATTATCTCTGATAGAAGTAGATTTTAATTCTACTAAGTTACAACAGTCGCCGCTTATTGTAAAATAATCTGGTCTTCCAATAAAACAACCATCTTTAGATACTAATAGTTTCTCAGCTTCAGCAATAACTGCCTTTTGTACGTTGTCCTTATTTTTGTATCTTTGATATGCACGTTTTGCTGCAGTATTTACTTCCTTCCAGCCACTAAAAGAACCACTTGATACGAGATTGGGATTACTGTTCAGTAATTGCTGATAATCTAATATTAGTTCTTCAACTCTAAGATGAAGGTCTTCTAGTGATTCTACTTTACCAACCTCTTCCATTACTTGATGATAAAACCTACCAATTAATGTTGAACGAGATATACTCTCATTAAGAGACCCTCCTTCCAACTTAAGATTTTTTTCACAGCCTTTAAAGATACATTGTTTTGCATTATAGAACTCATAGAATCCTACTTTCTCAAATGGAGCTAGAGCTTGTAATGTTGGTAAAAACTTCTCTTTCGCCATTTCAGTCTAAACTCTTTCTTGCATTTGTTGAAGTTCTGTTACGGGTCTTCTCTCAAATTCAAAGATATTTAACTTCCCTTTTAGGGTAGTACCAGTTTTATCTTTAATTAATTCTGAAAGCTCACTGTATTTTCTATGATCAATATTTACTATAGGGTGAAATGGCAATATTGACATTTTGTTGCTTTTATTTACTAGGCATGGACCAAAAGAAGTATGTTCAATATCCCATTTTTGATTATTAATTTGACTTATTTTTTTGACTAGTATTGAGGATATATATTGCTCCCACCATTTAGAAGACAAATCAAATTTATAATTTTTGTCTTGCATGTATAAAAGTAGATCAATGCCTAATCGCCAATCTAAATTATTGTGCATATTGCGATTATGATAGCTCCTTAAACAATGATAGCAACTGGTAGTGCACGAAAATAAATGCTTTGATTCTATTAGTTCTGGCAACAAATCTTTTTTAATATCTTCTAAGAGTATTCCAAATGACTTTGGATTACTATAGGATGACGCATAACCAGCACCATTATCTAAGTTGTCAGTTACAAAAAGAGCCCATCCACCCATGGCTTTGCCGTTGCTATCAGTCCATTTGACATATTTTTTCCCTACTGATAATTCATTAGGATCTATATCTTCTTTTAGAGATATTTCTTTTCCTATCAACTCAGCTAATGATTCCCATGCAGATTTTACAGAAAGGTTTGTATAACCAGAACCTGGTGTGGAAGCCTCTATTCCCATAATATATTCTTCGCAGGGAGGAGTATTACATGTGGCTAATAAAACATCTGTTATTAATTCAGAGTACAATGCTACATTTTCGATAGTATTTCCCTCTGAATTTGCCCATTCTCCCGTTTCTAATGTTTTAATAAGAGATGAATCTATATACACACCATTTATTGAGCGTGTTTTATACATTTGTGTAAACGAAAAACCTTTAGTTGAGTTAGTGTTTGCTCTAATTAATCTTCCCTTAAACCCAGTTACTTTATAGTTACGTTCTATATCCCAATTACTACTTGGATTATCCTGCTCTTTATTGCTTGGATGCAAGTATACAGTAGTTGGTTTAATTGGAATATTCCCATCATAAGTACGATTATCATCTATATCTGAGATGTATTCATATGGACGCCAACCAACAAAATTGTAAATGTTATCAGAGTTAGAAGAACATTCAGGGCATGTATTACTTTCACTAAAAAGAATTGCTCCACAGTTAGTACACTGTAAAATTGGCATTTGTTCCATAGGGCTTGAAAATTTAATTTTACTTCCAGATGTAAATCTATTTGCTGCCCTTTCTGCCCAAGCTACACCAACTGAACGAATAAGTTTTTTATCTTTTATAACAGACCTATCAGGAGCAAATTCAGACAGAGCAATATCTTCATTTCGATCGATTACACCTGCACGGATTGGCCACCTTCCATTATTTGGTTCCTTAAATGGATTTTGGTGTATAAGATTAACGGTACGAACTGGAAGTCCATATAAAGGTAGAAGCCCTTCTTCAGCAATAGCTGAAGTAAAAGAGTAATTGCCACCATATCTAATAATTACTTTTGGAAGTTTATCAAAGATTTCCAATAGTTTTTTTTCTAACTTATTAATATATGTAGCTTGTTCACTTTTTGTTAAATCTGGTCTTAAAGCATTAGTGTAACTTAATAAGTTGTTTTCTACTATTTTGAAGCTTCTTGTGATTTCTTCTTTATTTTGAGCTACTGCCTCTAAAGTACCAAAACATCCATTATTATAGTCACCTTCAAATTCAAGGACTCTCAGCACTGTTTTTAAATTTTCATTTGATTGAGTAATTTCAAATAAACACTGTTTTAAAATAACTCTTTCAAAGATTTGGGGATTATCTATATCAAGAGTTGGAGATTTTGTTTCCCATCCAATCATTAGAAGTGGATTACTAAAATAGTATTCATCATGTTTTTGACCTTTGCAGAATGTAATTGCAAATGAAAGCTTATCTAATCTTCTTCCTGCACGACCCACACGCTGTTGATAATTGAAACGCTTAGGAGGCATATTAGCCATGTATACAGACTTGAGCCCACCAATGTCTACACCAGCCTCCATTGTAGTTGTAACGCTTAAAGCATCAATTCCAAAATATTTTTCTAAATCTATGTCATCTAGTTGCTTCTTTGCAAGTTCTCCAAGAAAGATTCCTTGAAAAGCTAGTTGTCTTTCTCTTTGATCAGTTTTGTCCGTATGCCCTACCAATTCTTCGGTCCTTAATGGAAACCTGTGCCAATCAAGTGTTCCAATTGTACGATAGTAATTGGGTATTTTTAATAAGTCAGAAATTGGTTTTACTTCTAGCTCACCTTTGCAACCTGGATCAGAACTGAATCTTAAATTTCTGCATCTACCATCTGCCTTAAAAAGGTGTACCATATGACATTTATTGCATCTCCAGTAATTATCACCATGTGGTTTTAGATAAAGACCATCTTTTCTAATTCTAAATGCAGTATCTATTACCTTAAGTCTAAAAAGATGATCTTTTATACAATTACTCATTTCTATATCAGATAAATCTGAAAACAATCCGAACTTATTTTCGTGTATCCATTTTCTAAAGTATTTAATTAATAACCCATCTTCAAATCCTTCACAGTATTGCTCACGAGTTTTATAATGCCTTGCTAAAAATCTAATTACTGAATCTAATAATGCAATTAAATTTTCATCACGAGGTGCTAAATTACTATAACGATCAAAGGTAAGCCAGCCATAGCCTAGCGACTCAAAGTCTCTCCTCGTGGCACCTATGATAATCTCCCTTATTTGTGAAGCTAACCTTTCCTTATATCTTTTCTTTGCTCCTTCAACCTCTTTTTCAATATTTATATTTGTACTATCTGGAGCAATTATAAATAAATCTTGCCAAGTATATTTTGAATTGTTATCTGTGTATAGCCCTGCTGGATTAATGCCTATAGTTATCAGATCTTTTAAGACTTTATTTACAAGAGAACCTTCATGGTCTTCAATTAATAGAGGTAGTAAAGGTTCTTTCCCTTGTTTAATATATGACTCTGCTTTGCAAAACTCCTCATAATCAGTATCTTTTAATATATTCGCATCGTCAAAATAATCTCGTAGTGTACGGCAGATTGACTTATTGATTTTAAAGTATGGATGTTTTGTATATTCTGGCAACTTGCCTATAGACTTTTTCTCTTCTAAAAAATGTATATAATCTGCAAGCTCATTATTACTTTTTAATGAAGATAAGTGTTTCTCTGCTAGAACCCTTACAGTATCTTTGTAGTGATTCAATTCGAGATCAGCAGAGATCAATGCTGCATCTTTTCTACTGTCGCTGAATATAACTAGCTTTGATTTTAATGGGTCTGTATCAAGCGAGCGTAATGTTCCCATAACTTGCTCAATAATTATTTGAGAAAACTTGTTGTAACCTGTACCCATTGATCTGATGGGAGACCTTACGAAAGTTACAGGCATATTCTTCCAACTTACTTCGCAATATACGCATGAATGTGGCAACTTATATCTTTTAGTGTTTTGGTCCAACTCCACAACAGTTTTCAACACTTCAATATGTCCCGGTTTATTTTTTATATTTAGCTCACCTGTAAAACCGTTCAGGTATACCTTATCCCATCCTGAATGGTTATATAATGTGACATTATCTTTTGGAACATGAATTAAAATCATTGTTTGATTTTGTGTCCCATCCTCAATTATGTTGTCATTTGTGATGTATTGAATCCCTCTTCGATTTTTATTGCGATAACCAGCATAATAGAGTTCACCACATTCTTGACAATAGTAGGTCTCTAAGTTAATTGCTCCAGTTGACGAACAGATTGGTCTCGATTTATCATACAAGTATGGTCCACCAAGCTTGTTATTTTCACAGATCATACTACGACGAATCCCATCCAAATTTCTAATAAATAAATGTAATTTTATTTTTGTTTTAAGCTCTTTTAAAGCATCCTTATCTTCAGTAAGTAATCTTAAAAGACCCTTAGCTGCATTAGTGTTCCCGTCAAATAATAAGACCGCTATTTCTTTTATTGTAAGAGGGTATGAAGTCAATTTATCAGAATGAGGGTTTATTGACTTGTAATGATCTGATGCTGTTAATAAAGCATCATGCAAAGATGCTTTATTAAGTACTTCATTTGGAGAAGTGTCTTTGGAAACGTTTAATAATTGTGCTATAGAATTAATACATAAATTAATATCATCTCCATTTCGATTGCTTAGTTCGTATTTTTCTAAAGAGTCACCTAGTTTTTTAACTTTATCAATAGACTGTGTATCATGCTCAAGTATTGGACCGTCAATTATTTGAAATGGTTTACTTTTACTGTCGGTACAAAAGAAATCTGATAAGAACTTTTGCCCATCATCCTTAGATAAGGATGCAGAGGTAGCAATGATCTGTAGTTGAGGATGATTAGGAGTAAGTCCAATTTTGTGAATAAAGGATTTTAGAATATATGATATTTCTGTACCTCCAGTTCCTCTGTAAGAATGCAACTCATCTAATATTAAGAAGAATCTATTGTTTTTGTTTTCTTTAAGCCAATTTTTGGTTTGTTCAAATATAATTTGCTCTTTTTCTCTAATAAGCATTATTGAAAGCATGCTGTAATTTGTAATCAATATGTCGGGTGGAAAAGCTTGCATGTCCCACCTGGTTATCAGTTCTGAGCCTTCTAAGGTTTGAACCTTTGGATCCCTTTTGTTCCCTCTAAAACTCGATTCTGTTTGATATATTTTTTGTAATTCAATTTTGCAATCTTCTCTATTTTCTGAGCTTTGTGAGCCTCCTCCAATAGTTGATCCGCTATATTGTCCAAAAAATATACGATCACCATTAAGAAACTTTGAATAAAAGTTTTCAGCATTATCACTGTTTAGGATTCCACGTAAAACATCAATTTGGTCATGTACAAGTGCATTTAATGGGTACATAATTAAACCTCTAACAGCAGGTGTTCTGTTAGTTTTACGTCTTTTGGGCTCAAATTTGCTACTAGATTCCTTCCACCAGCTTGAACCTGTAAGCGATTCTCCAGACCATCTTAGTCTTCCATTAAAGCCAATAGATTCGGCAACTAAATTTAAGATTAATGGTATTAGAAAACAAAAACTTTTACCTGAACCTGTTCCAGTAACAACTACTATATTGTTCATTTGTTGAAAAATGTTTCTTATCGAGTCATATTGGTGTTGATAAATACTGCCTTTGTCAATCGGGGGGAAAGCTCTAAGAATATTAGAAATTAGTTTGTTTTCTTCTTGTGAGAAATCAGATACCCCACTCAATTTTAAAATTCCCTCTGGAGTTACGGTCTTTTCAATATACCTTTTTAGTGGTTCAAAAATAGGCTCTTTAAATATCGGACTATTTTCTTTATCGAGAAGAAGTTCTCTTCTGGCTTTGTTAAACTGCTCGTCATTGGTTGAATAAGCTGTGTTGATATACTCATCAACACGAGATTGTAAGTCTTCATATAATTCTAAGATTCCTGTACTCACTTTAAACATTTACCCCCTGTTAAAAAACCATTGAATCTTGTGTAAATTTCATTTTCCAAATCTATAAAACTAATATTGTAGCCTATTTCTACATGACTGGAATTTGCAAAAAACAATTTCTTTAATATGTTAGGTAAACGAAATCTGTATGGAACACTTAGTCTATTATCATTTTTAGAAAAAACATGATTGATATCCCAATTAAGTAATTTCATGGCAACTATGTGAGTCCACTCGGTTGAGTTGACCTTAAAGTGAAGGTTAATACTTGGAAATATTAAAAAATATTCAGCCCGTTTTCCACTCCAGAATGTTTGGGTGGACCTGATTAGAGAATCTTTTTCAAGTTTGCTGAATTCGCAAATTGTCCATTTGTGTTCCGTGACATCATAATACTCAATAGATTTGTTTGTATGTTCGATAAACTTCTCTTCAATGAGTAAGCTATCTAAAATTGAATTCAATTCAGGGAAACGGTCAAAGAAAGAGTCTTGGAATGGAAACAAATTCATTTCTACTGGCATTTCATGAAGATTAATACCTTGAATTAATGGCATAGAGTCAGAGTTAATAATTAAAGGCTTTAAATAGTTACTTAAATCACATTGTTTGTGAGTAAAGATTTTCTTTGGCTTATATGACAGAATATTAATATCATTTGAACATGAACACATCCACATCCACTTTTGTCTCTCTGTGTTAATTTCAATTATGCCAGCCATTAAGCAAGCTTGAAGTAAGTTAGGATGCAAGAACTTATTTTCTAAAATATCTTTGTCTTCATATCCAGCAAGATTTACTAATTGCCTAAAGCAACTTAAGTCTCCTTCTTTGTAGTAATTTATTAAGGAGGTTAGTTTGTTCTGTTTCTCTAGAATGTCAATCATGCATTAATGCTCCCAGATGTTGACAGCATCAATTGCTCTTCGAGGATACGCATAGGTGCAGTACCTTCTTTTTTCTTAATCCAATGCCCAATAGAATTGCAATAGGCAACTCTTAAAGCTTCGCGTTCATTCAATATCAATTTTAGTGAGAAATATAAATTGTTGAAATTTGTAGAAGAATATTTTGAAAGCGAGATTTTAAGCTGATTTCTTATTAGCCCTTCGAGTGGAAAGGTGTGAGCAGTGGTAAGTGAAATTAATTTGTTAACAGGTTGGTTGCTGATTTGTTTGAGTTTTGAATTAATATCTATATCTTTGAATCTCAAGTCTAAATCCTTAAAGAATTCTCCCGAATTTGGCAGATAGAGTCCTAATTCAAGAATACTACTTGAGGCTTCTTTTAAATCTGGTTCAGCACTTACTAATATAATTTTGTCATATGGACTAAGATAATTATTTAACCAATGAATTAAAACTGGTCTTAAGTAGCACTCTTGGAGTGCTTTATCATAGTCATTGATTATGAGTAAGCGCGCATCATTTCTTTCTGATTCAATAAAAGTAACTCCTTCCTCCCAATCATTTTTATTAATCCATGAAGGATGCGTAGATATCTGTTTAATTTGATTGTAATTATAAATTTGGTCTATAAGCGATTGTAAAAAATCAAATCTATCAACAATGATAACTTGCGATGATTTAAGCATGCAGATACTGAAAATAGCATAAGCTAATGTACTATCTGTTGAGCAGTGTTTCTTCAAATCATCTACCCATAGTTTTATAATTTCATAGCTGTGCTCTTTATGCTTATTTTTTTTTACTTTATTAGACAGGTGCCCATTTGATTGTTTTTCTTTAGTTAACTTTTCGAGTGAATTGACCTTTGTTGACAGTTCTGTGAGTTGACTCAATGTTTTTTTGAAATCCTCATTAAGGACAGGATTCCTTTTTAGTTCAGCCAGTTCTTTCTTTAGATTTAAATTTATCAAGTCACATTTTTTCTCTACTAATGAACTTGTTTGACTATTTATTTCTTCTTTTAGATTTGTAAGCTTTAGTTTTATTTCTTTCTCAACTGACCCAGTCAATTCTTTTTTTAATCTTTGCTCAAATTGACTTTCTTCTTTGCTTATTATTTGATTAACCATATCTAAATCAATAGATTTATTCTTTAACAGCTCATCAAAATAATCAACACGTTCAAACCCCCATATTTCATATAAACCACTTATTTGTTTATCAGGGACCTTATAAAGAGGTGTTTTCTTGATTATTAGTTTAAAAATGTCTTCTGTGCTTAAAATTTGCTCAGGATCAACCTTTTCATCAAGCAATAGGTTATTAAGTTCTTTGTAATAGTAGTTTATATAGTCAATAACACATCTTTTATATAGTCTTAGAGGCCCTTGAATATTTTTAGCTTGTGGATTTTTTGCTATCTTTAACGTTTCTTGGAAAATTTGCATCTTAGCTTTACCAGGTCTAAAGCCATGCAATAAGAAGTCTTTATGTATACTTGCCCAGAATTTAGCTTCATTTATTTTTGAATATTGAGTAGATAGTACTTGATAGGGCAAACTTGTTTTGTCATTTAGCAATACACCTAAACGTACGAATTCAGACTTTAGAAATTTTAAATCTCTTATAACATTGCCAAGTGATTTTTTTGCAATAGATTCCATATAGTAAAACGAATAGAAATAACGTAATTATATTTTTGCATAAACTTAGGATTATTAGAACACCTAATCTTACTATATTGTATTTATGATTCTTTATAAACTAACACCTAGCTTGAGTTAACTTAGTAAATATTACAAAGAGCTCTATAGGCTTAATCAGAGACAGGATTTAGCACAAACTTTGCTTGAGAACGCACAGCCTTATACCAGGATGCTATATCTGAAGATTGCTCTTCCCTTGTATAAATAAAATAGTTGCCTTTAATACCTTGGAATCCACTTTCACCAGCATCAAGAGGTCCGTAACCACTGGGAAAAATATAACATCCAATTAAAGCATTATTATCCTGTTTTATTTCTTCAAGCTCATCCAATGCTTCACTTAATCGTATACCGATCTTTCTTTTTACAATGAATACTACCCTTGTGTCTGGTGCACTGCTGGCCTTGCCTAGAGTAATTAAAAAATCTCCTTTATTAGAAATGTTTTCATAAGAATCACCCAGCTCACCAGCCAAAGCTTCTATAGATTGTTGAATAGAAGTTTTAAATTCTTTTTCTTTAGCTGGATCATTTAAAGATTTTTTCCTATCAAATAAATTAATTTCTTGCTTAATGTGTTCCTGTAGTTCATGTGTTCTTTTATCAAAAACCTTTGTAGATTCCAGAAATAAACCTGAAGCCTGAATTGCTATTACTCCGACCTTCAATGCTTCAAGTGCTATTTCACTATTAACCATTGAATTAAAACTACTAAAATAATCAATTACCTCTTTATCTTTAATTTCCAGATTTAAATTTAATGTTTTAGTCATAATGTTTATCTCCTTTCAAAATATTTTTTAGTAATTTAGTAAGCTGATGGTAACATTCTTAACTAGCATTAATCATGTAAGCAAAACAAATTTGAGACCTATTTGATGGCCCCATATATAGTGATATATCCTAAGTACAATATCGATATATGGTACTTGCAAAAAATTTATATACTGTGTTCTATTTCCAAAACCCACCCGGTGGGTAGCTGTTTCTGGCTATAACTTGATAATCTATAAGTTAAAATAAACTTAAGCTATATGAGGAAATATATAAAAAGTAACTTGAAAAATCTTGTAATCCCATTAAGTATTGCTTTTGTGAATTTAATATTATTAAGTTTGCCTGCTTTTTCATCCTTACTTCCACAGGATTATTTAAATGCAGTAGTCTCAATCGAAGTAGAAATGCAAAAGAAAGTAGAGATGCCAGATAAAAAAATCAGTATTCAAACGTACTATCAAACAGTAGGCACTGGTTTTTTGATTGGGTATCCGTTAGTTGAAAAAGATAAAGACGGGAATGTTTTGGACTATGTTTTTCTTGTAACTAATTTACATGTATTAAAAGGGGTAATAAATTCAAACACAAAAGAGGTTTGGTTAAATTTTGATCATAAGTCTGGATTTAAAAGATATCCATTATCACTTATAAATGAAAGAAATGAAGCAATCTGGCTAGTACACCCAGATGGAGAGAAAGTTGATGTTGCTGTAATTCCTATAATTGCTACAAAACTAATAGCTGATGGTGCTGAATACCACTGGATTAGAGAAGATATCTGGGCTTATCCAGATAATTTTAAAGATAAAGGAATAGCACTTGGGGATGATGTTTTTGTTCTTGGCTACCCATTAGGTTACAGAGAAGACGTTGTAGGTGCTGCGAAAAAATATGTAGTTGTAAAATCTGGTGCAATAGCTAGAGTTGATGATGATATTGTCTATAATCAAAAATCATTTTTAATTGATTCCTCTGTATTTCCAGGAAATAGTGGTGGACCAGTTATTTTGAAACCTCACACTGATCACATTACAAATTCTAAATCAGTTGATAAAGCCTATCTTTTGGGTATTGCAACTGGCTATATTCCTTATGAACAACCTACATATGTAATGTTTTCCGGAGAATATGTTCATGCTGGCACGACGTTTGAGAATTCGGGATTAACAAAGGTTGTTCCTATGAATTTTGTTAAAGATGTTATAAAGGCTCACATAAAAGGTATCTAAAATTGCGGCAGCTACATATACAATATAAATAAAAGAATATTTTCATGAAACCAACTGTTTTAACTTTAATTCTAGCCTTAGTAATTAATTCATCAGGTTGTAGCAAACTTTCACTATATTCAATTATTCCTATTCCTGAAATAAAAAAAGAATATTATCCAAATGGAAATCTAAAATCTGAATGTCCGATAATTAATAGGCAAAGACACGGGATTTGTAAAAGTTATTTTGAAGATGGTAATTTAGAGTCAATCGTAACTTTTAAAAATAATAAATTAAACGGAATAAGCAAAAACTTCTATAGAGATGGAATGCTTCAGAGCATATCTAAATCAAGAGATGGTATTCCCGATGGTAAAATAACTGCCTATTATAAGAACGGAAAGAAAGAATTTGAATCTTTTTATAAGGATAACTCCTTTATTAAAGAGATTTCTTATTACAAGGATGGAAAAATTAAAAGGATGCAACTGCCAGATGTACCTGAGAAAGAAACACCCAGAAAGGTTTATCTGGATGGTGCTATTGAAGATGAAAATGAACCAGTAAGTGGTGGGATGAAAAATGGCACTGTAAAGATTTTTTATAAAGATGGAAAGCTTGATAGAGAGTTAATTTTTAAAAATGGAAACCTAAACCAATCAACTTATTACTATAAAAAAGGTTCTGTTAAATCTATTTCTTATCATAATGGTACTAAGAGAGAAGGTCCATTCAAGCTTTATTATAAGAACGGGGCTTTGGAAGAGGAAGTATTTTATAAAAATGATAAATTAAGCGGTCCATTTAAAGACTACTATGAGAGTGGAACTCTGAAACAGGAAGGGATTTATAAGAATGGAGAATTTAATGGTATAGGAAAACTGTATTATGAAAATGGAAACCTAAAGTCTGAAAGTATCTATATAAACAATAAACCCGAAGGTCCTTACAAAAATTATTATGATAACGGACATCTATGGGAGGAAGGAGCTAATAAACACGGGAAACTGGAAGGAACAGTAAAAACCTATAATGAAGATGGTTCACTGGCTTCTGAAGACGTTTTCAAGAATGGAGTTCTTCATAAAGATCCTGAAGAAGACATAAAAACAGAAAGTGTATGAGATTAAACAATGCAGCTAACAAAAATGAGGTTATCAAAGAAACGCAAAGGTGGTAGTTTGAGTTTACTCACCCAGATCATCTCTGGTGGCCACAGAACACGTTAATGCATGGCCCTTTTGATGAAACCTATGTCTGGTGTAGTTTTTGTTTGAAGATGAAAGTTCTGGCATTCAAGGCTTAACAGTTATCTTTCTTCTCTTCAATAAATCTTCTTTTGCTTTTTTAGCAACGGTAGGAGCAACAAACAGTTCACTAACCAACTCAAGAAATATTTCGTATAATGCTTGAGCATCATCTGACTCAAAACTTAACAGGTCAGGGTCTTTATCAGGATGTGCACTTTGATTCCCACATTCTTTTATTATGTAGCCATTAGCTGAAAAGTCATTTGTAAGTATTATACCTAATTTATTTTTTATACCAATTAATGACTTTATTTCATCTGCAAGTCTGCCAGGTTTAGCTCCCAAGATATCTCTGGTTATTATTTGCAATGCTCTTCTGAACATTGCTGCTGCTGCCATTGAGCAACTAGCATTCATACACCTAATCGCTTCGTTATAGGCAGCTCTTAAGCTTTTAGGATTATCTGGCAACTCAGGAATATCTATCCCTTCAGCAGGAATTGAAGCAACTCTATATAATTTTGTTGTATAGCCATCAGGCTGTCCATCATTTTTTTTCTTTGTAAATTCTCGTTTAAACAATATCCATAATTTATAAAAACCACACCTAGGACAACGAAGATGCATGGTATATGGTAACCCCCATTCATCATCTAGATATGAATGATATCCAGTTCTTCGTTGTGCATAGCTACACTCTATAACTTGTAATCCAACTTCTCTTTTACATTTAGGACTTGGACAATAATCATTAAAATGCTCATCATCCACTTTTAGGTTTGTTATTTCCATAAAATTTTCAGTTAGATATTTTGTTAAATCAGCATCATTTTCTAGCATTGTCCAATTTCTCCACTTTCATAGTTTAGTTACTGGCTATTCTTTCATTCCTCTTGCTCTTTACAGAATTAATAACGTTTTTAAATTCTTTTTTATTTGCTTTATATCGCTTCCCTAAAGTATCGTATGCACATAAATATTCTAAATTGTCATTTAACATTTCAAATGTATCAGGGCTGCAACTTGTAAATAGTGCAAACTCACCAGGCTTAAGTTCTTTTGGAAGTTTTTCCCCAAGCGGAAAAGGGATAAAAAACCCTTTCTCCTTTGTCTCTCCACCAATGCTTCCTATTACAATTGGTTTCCTACCTTTATTTGTTATTTTATAAGCAAGATGATCTCGTTGATCTATTTGACCATCTATTGCCATTTGTCCTAAATAACACAAAACATCGAGTTTCCCTTTGTTACTAAGCTCATTAAATATATTCCATGATAAAGATCCTGTTGAAAGAAGGGCTCCATACGTTGCGATTAATAGGGTCCAATTTATTTCCATAATTATTTAATAACCATGCTTTTATTTTGTATTATGTTTTTTAGCATATTCGCTTTCATTTTTACCCTTTCACAAATTTCATCATATGTAAAAGGCATTATATCGCCAGAGTTCTTCATATCACGCCATCGTATTTTTGCCTTTTCATCTTGAATATCTTTGTTTCTTCCAATTATTACTATTCCCTTAGGAGAATCTATACCTGGAAAATTTTGTTCACTACGTACAGTATGAACATTATCTCTTATATAACGTTGCCAATCTTTCACTTGCTGGCAAGCATGATTATAAGTATGAGTTGGTTCTGAATTTCCTTTTCTGAATATTTCCTCATTAGGTTTTTCGATTTCAACTAGAATGTAAGTTCCGTCCGAACGTTTTACTACAAAATCTGACACATTGCTTCCAAAAGGTACTTTGCTATATACCTCTATGGGATCAGGTTCTAAAAAGAATCTGTGTTTTGGATCTTTTAACCATTGATGTATAACTTCTTCATTGTCTCCATGTTCTTCTATTAGGGATTGGAATTCATCGCATTGTTTCAGAAGTTCATCGGCTGGATCTTTACTTGCATCGCTAACATTCAATCCACCAACTTCATTTAGAAGCATTTTTAATACAGCAACATCATTTTTTGCTAGAATCTCAGGCTGCAAAGCATTGAAATTAATTTCTCCTGGCAACCACCAAAGATCAAGATGTGTCCACAAGTGGACTCTTGTGATGCCAATTTGATTAGAACCATGCGTTGGTGACCAAATAGCATTCTTATACGGTAGAATTTTTTTTCTTACATTATTTTCATGATAAACATGTGGTGATATATGTAATTCTGGCAACGCATTAACTTTTTTCTCTTCTATTGCTTGAATTATATCCTTGCTTAGCCAATGAAATTTTAACTCTTCTATTAGCTGAATGTCCGGTGTTCTTTCTATTGGAAGATGAACTGGTTCTCCTATATGTGGCGGAATAATTTTTAGATGATGATCTGAAACAGATTGACAGACCGTATCTAGATCATAGGTGGAACAATCTTTTAAAAAGTATTTTTCTGTTCCTGCAAGTTGTAATTGCTCAGGTAAGTAAAAGGTTGCAAAACCATCTGAACATTTAAATATAATTACCGATTTGGAAGGTTCTTTGTGATAAGGAAAATTTTCTCTCCCCAACTCATCAAGCCTCTTTTCAAGAGCCTGATGATATGTCTTAGTGAATTCCACAATTTGATTATCCATAGAATTATGTTTATTGCTCATTACGGTTGAATTCTTATAGTTTTACCATAAATTAGGAGTCAAAATGTTAAGAGTCTTTCGCTTGAGTTTATGCATTGGATAAAATAGATTTAAATGGAAAACAAAAAAAAACTAATTGAATATTTTACTGATAAAGTAAGTGAATCCTTGAAAGAAGTCAGTTTAACAAAGGTAATTAAATCTTAATGAGTAATCTAAATATTTATAGTAATAATTCAACCAACTATGATCTAAGTATTGTTTGCCCTTATTGTGAAAAAAGGGGAATATGTACCATAAAATCTAATGAAGTATTTAAAACTAGCGATTTTTATGATCAGACTACATACTTTTTGTGCCAATGTCCTGATAAAAATTGTAATGGAATAATTTTTCTTATATATGACCGACTAAATAATGGACTAATAAAAGTATTGCCATATCCAAAATCAGACAAGGACTCATTCAACAAACATATTCCAGAAGAAATAAGAATTGATTTTGCAGAAGCATTTACTTGTGCATGGGCTGGATGTTACAAATCATCAGTAATAATGTGTAGAAGAATACTGCAATTTATTGTAAGAGACAAAGGAATAAAAGATAAAAATTTAGAAAGCGAAATAAAACAATTATATGATAAGGGCTTTATCAGTAAAAATCTCTTTGATGCAGCTACAGAAATTAGATATTTTGGAAATTATGCAGCACATCCAAAAAATGATGTTCTTAATGAAGTAAAACCTAAAGAAACCATGTTGATTTTGAGACTTGTTCAAGATATCCTTGACGATATTTATGTTCGTAAATACCACATTGAAGAGTTGAAAAAAATAAGGACAGCTAGCAAAAATGAAAAATAATAAAATTTATATACTTAATTAAAGTTTGATAGTTGCCCATTATTCAATCTGCTCTATGATAAAGCAAATCTGTCCCTGTGAGTAGGGATAAACAATAGTGAAGAGCACTAGGGGGCAAATCATGCAACATTCAAGTATCCGGAACCAACTAGCAATTAGCATGTAGCAGAAACCTATAGCAAAATATGCCAGTTGCTACTTGCTAGTTGAAAACAACAATTAAGCAACCCTGTAATATATAATGAACAGCACTAATGGTAAACTAAGCAGCCAGAGCCAGTTTAGGTATATAAACCTGCCCTTGAAACTGTGCTATTTTAGTTCTAACGTCTTGTACTAAGCAGCTTTTTTATTTTATGAATTTCTAGCTGTTCTATGAATTAATTCTGAAATAAGTGTCTGATGAATCCATGCACTGTCTTAATGACTCTTCTTGCAAAAAAGAACCTACAAGAACTATAACTGGAATATTAGAAGCAATTAACTTGATTTTTGGAAGTGTCTTATATCCAGAACAATTAGGTAGTGAAAGATCAAGCAAAACAAGACATATAAGCAGGTTTAGAAAGGAACAATATCCTATACAATCCATCCAATAAACTGATATGACAAAAAAGATAAATTTAAAGAGATTTTCTTTTTTCTTTTTTTTATTTTCATTAACTTTCACTCA
>OBEQ011667147.1_pt1 | contig 20078 bp, 21 predicted proteins | sample 1670901 | NCBI WGS metagenome assembly OBEQ01 (sample SAMEA104232315, study PRJEB22302) | groundwater metagenome | biome: forest; feature: aquifer; material: groundwater | place: USA | collected 2011-08-07 | depth 5.4 m
AGACCTTGAGGTTGAGATGCAGAAGTTCAAGGCCAAGCTCGACGGCGGCGCGCAGTTTTTCCAGACGCAGGCCGTCTTCAACGCCGGGGGGTTTGGCGCCTTCATGAGCCGCGCGAAAGCCTTGAAGAAACCGGTCTTGGCTGGCATCCTGCTGGTCAAGTCCGCCAAGATGGCGCGCTACATGAACGAGCACGTCTGGGGCATCCACGTGCCTGAGGACCTGATTGCGCGTTTTGAGCAGGCCAACGACAAGCGTGCGGAATGCGTGGCGGTGACGGTTGGGCTCATCCGCGCGGTGCGCGAGGCCGGGGCCGACGGCATCCATCTCTATCCGCTTGGTTGGGAGGATCTGGTGCCGCAGATCTTGCGCGAGGCCGGGGTGGGCGAGCGCTCAACCGTGAAGGCCCGCGGCTGATGCAGCACACCGCGTTCCACGCCGAGCATCTGCGTCTTGGCGCCAAGATGACCGACTTCCACGGCTGGGACATGCCGTTGTACTACACCAGCATCTTGGACGAGCACACCAGCGTGCGCACGGCGGCGGGGATCTTCGACATCTCGCACATGGGGCAGGCCTGGGTTAGCGGACCCGGATCACTCGAGACGCTCAACGAGCTCATCGTGAGCGATCTCACCCAGGTGGGAGAGGGACGAGCCTGCTACACGCTCCTGACCAATGCCCGCGGCGGCATCGTGGATGACATCATCGTCTATCGCGTTGGTAAGCAGGAATTCCTCGTGATCGTCAATTGCGCCAACCGCCAGAAGGACGTCGCATGGATCATCGAACATCAACGCCCCGGCACGCAGGTGCGCGACATCAGCGCGGGCCGTTCGATTCTGGCGATTCAGGGTCCCCAGGTCGCATCCTTGCTTGAGCAGGTGCTGGAGACCCCGGTCAGCGGGCTTGGGCGATTCAGCGCGATGAGCCTTTCCGGATGGGGCAGCCGCGCGTGGATCGCGCGAACCGGCTATACCGGCAGCGACGGGTTTGAACTGTTCCTTGAGGATGCGCCCGCCCTGCGCGTGTGGAAACGGTGTCTGGAGTTCGGGGCGCCGCTGGATCTGAAAGCCATCGGGTTGGGCGCGCGGGATACGCTGCGCCTGGAAGCGGGCCTGCGGCTGTACGGCACGGATATGGACGACGCGACCACACCCTATGAGGCGGACTTGGGCTGGACGGTGGCGATCAACAAGCCGTCGTTCATCGGCAAGGATGTGTTGGTGAGCCAGAAGACCGCGGGAGTGACGAAGCGGTTGGTTGGCATCGAGCTTCCGGAGGGACCGGTCCCGCGCACGGGTTGCGCGCTCATGGCCGACCTGCCCGCCCAGAGCTCTGGAGGGCAGGCGGGGGGGCGTCAGGTGGGCAGCGTCACGAGCGGGACGTTCAGCCTCATGCTGAATAAGCCGATCGGGCTGGGCTATGTCGAGACGCGCGCGGCGTCGCCGGGAACAGCCTTGCAAGTCATGATTCGCTCGAAAGCCTATCCAGCGACGGTCGTGAAGCTGCCGTTCTGGCGACCGCAGGGAGTCCCGAATTTGGGACGCGCGCAGGCGCAGTCATCCATCGATCTGACAGCAGCGAAGAGGGCGTAACACGCATGGTGATTCCCAAGGACTTCCGCTATACCAAGACGCACGAGTGGACCAAGCAGGAGGGGGCGGACGTCCTCGTCGGCATCACCGCCCACGCGCAGGAAGAACTGCGCGACGTCGTGTACGTGGAGCTTCCCGCCGTCGGCAAGACGGTCAAGCAGGGCGAGCCGGTGGCCGTGGTGGAGTCGGTGAAGGCCGCGTTTGACATTTACGCGCCGCTCTCAGGCACCGTGGCGCGGGTGAACGAGAGTTTAAGCAAGTCACCGCAGCTGGTCAATCAGGACTGCTACGGCACAGGATGGTTCTTTGCGATCACACCGAGTCAGCCGTCTGAACTCAGCGCGTTGATGTCCTCGGACGACTACACCAAGCTCATCACTGGCGAGCGATAGCGAGCCAATGGATTACAGTCCCCACACCGATGAGCAAGTCGCCCAGATGCTCCAAACCATCGGGGTGAGCTCCATCGAGGAGCTGCTCGCCAACATTCCCTCTGAGGTCCGATGCCGGTCGTTCACGCTGCCTACCGGCCTGTCCGAAGCCGAAGTGTTGTCAGCCTGTGAGTCGCTGGCCTCGCCGAACCGCTCCCTGCGCGAGCTGGCGTCGTTCCTGGGCTTCGGCGCGTACCCACATCTCATCCCGACCGTCGTGGATGCGCTCGCGTCCCGCGGGGAATGGCTGACTCCCTACACGCCCTACCAGGCCGAGGCCAGCCAGGGCACGCTGCAGCTCATCTATGAGTTCCAAACGCTCATCTGCGAGCTCATGCAGATGGAGGTGGCCAACGCCTCGCTCTACGACGGTGCCTCGAGCCTGGCGGAAGCGGTGCTGCTGGCGCTGCGTACGAGCGGACGCCCGCGCATCCTGGTTTCGGAAGCCGTCCATCCGCATGCGCGCCAAGCCATCGCGACGTACCTGCAGGGATTTCCAGCGATCATTCAGGAACTCCCGCACACCAATGGCGTCACGGATCTGGAGGCCTTGGCGGCGGCCAGCAAAGACGACGTGGCCGCCGTCCTGATGCAGCAGCCGAACGTCTTCGGATGTCTGGAGCCGATGGAGCAGGCGGGCCAGTTGGCGCATCGCGTCGGCGCGCTGTTCGTCGCCAGCGTCTATCCCATCAGCCTGGGGCTCCTGAAGCCGCCCGGCGCCTACGGCGCGGACATCGCCGTCGCGGAAGGCCGATGCTTGGGCAGCCCGGTGGCGTACGGCGGGCCGGGTCTGGGGTTGTTTGCGACGAGCCAGGCGCTGCTCCGGAAGGTGCCGGGCCGGTTGGTTGGCTGCACGGTGGATCAGGCCCAGCGGCGCGCCTTCACGCTGACGCTGCAAACCCGCGAGCAGCAGATCCGGCGGGAAAAAGCTACTTCCAACATCTGCACGAACGAAGGCTGGCTGTGCGTGCGGGCGGCGATCTTCCTGAGCCTGCTCGGGCCGCAGGGCTTTCGCGAGCTGGCCGAGCTGAATCTGCAACACGCCCATGCGCTGTCCGAGCGGTTGCGCGAGCTGCCGTTCGTAGAGCCAGTGTTCGACCAGCCGTTTTTCAACGAGTTCGTCGTGCGCTACACCGACGGCGTCCGGGCCAGGGACGTCAATCGCAAGCTGCTCAAGGCCGGCTTGCTCGGCGGGCTCGCCCTGCGTCCCTGGTATCCGGCGCTGGGCGAATCGGCGCTGTGGTGCGTGACGGAGGCGGCCTCCCGCGAGCAGATGGACCATGTGGTCAAGACGCTGAAAACCGTCGCCTGATGATGAGCGATACTGAACCGTTGATCTTTGAGCGCTCGGTGCCGGGCCGGCGCAGCTACCGTCTGCCTCCGCCTGACGTGTCGGCGCGCACCGTGCAGGACCTGATCCCGGAGGAGCACCTGCGCCACGAGCCGCCCCCCTTGCCGGAGGTCGATGAGCTGGGCGTGGTGCGCCACTTCACGCGCCTGTCGCAGCGCAATTTCTCGGTGGACACCCAGTTCTATCCGCTGGGCTCCTGCACGATGAAATACAACCCCAAACTCAACGACCGCATCGCCTCCTGGTCGCGCTTCGCGCACATGCATCCGCTGCAGCCGGAGTCCACCGTCCAGGGACTCCTCCGGTTGCTGTATGAGCTTGAGCAATCGTTGTGCCAGATCACCGGGATGTTTGCATTCACCTTACAGCCGGCTGCCGGAGCCCAAGGGGAACTCACAGGCTTGAAGATCATCCGGGCCTATCATGCGCCCCGACCCCGACCGCGGTCGGGGGGGCAGACGCGCACGACGATCCTCATCCCGGATTCCGCGCATGGGACCAACCCCGCGTCCGCGGCGCTGTCAGGGTTTCGCGTCGTGGAACTCAGGTCCGGTCCAAACGGGATGGTCGACTTGGGCGAATTGAAGCAGAACCTCTCCGACCATGTGGCGGCGCTGATGATCACCAACCCCAACACGCTGGGCTTGTTCGAGAAAGAGATCCATGCGATTACCACGCTGTGCCATGAGCACGGAGCGCTGGTGTACATGGACGGCGCAAACATGAATGCGCTGCTGGGGATCGTGCGTCCCGGGGACATGGGGATTGACCTGCTGCAGCTCAACCTCCACAAGACCTTCTCGACCCCGCATGGTGGCGGCGGGCCGGGCGCGGGTCCGGTGGGGGTGAGCCGGCGGCTGGCGGACTTTTTGCCGGTGCCGCGCGTGAAGAAAACCGGCACACGATTCGCCTGGGATGAGCGCGCCAAGCACACCATCGGGCGCGTCCATGGCTTCTACGGCAACGTCGGGGTTCTGGTGCGGGCGTACGTCTATATCCGCACGTTGGGGAAAGAGGGGCTGGAGCGGGTCAGCCGGATGGCGATCCTCAACGCGAACTATCTGAAAGCCCGGCTCTCAGAGACGTTTGAGGTGCCGTTTGACGACCACTGCCTGCATGAGTTCGTCGCCTCGCTCAAGAACCTGAAAAGCTTCGGGGTCGACGCCAGGGATGTCGCGAAGCGGCTGCTCGATTACGACTTCTACGCGCCGACGATCTATTTCCCCCTCCTCGTGGAGGAAGCGTTCATGGTCGAGCCGACCGAAACCGAATCCAAAGAGACGCTGGATGCCTTCGCGGATGCGCTCATCCGCATCGTTGAGGAAGCCAAGACCTCACCGGAGCTGGTCAAGCGCGCGCCACAGAGCACCGCCGTCAACCGCGTCGATGAAGTGAGAGCCGCCCGGGAGCTTGATTTACGATGGACACCATCCAACCAATTGGTCAGCGCCTAATTGACGAGTGGCGTGTTCTTGCACCTGATTGGGGCCAACCTGCGTCAAAGCAGATGGCTTTCGATGAACGGCTTGCGCGCGAAACCGAAACCGCTCCCACTGTGCGCCTTTTCTTGTGGGATCCACCGGCCGTTTCATTGGGCAGGAAGCAGCCATGTCCTGAGTGGCTCAAAACACGACGTTGGCGGGCGGCCGAGCTGGAACTGGTCGAGCGTCCCACTGGAGGTGGTGTGGCGTTTCATGGCAGCGATGTGTCCATTTCAGCGATCGTTCCTCTCGCATTACGCTGGCCCCTTGGGACGCTGATGAACCTCGTTTGTCAGAGTGCGGTCATGCTCTGCGAATCGTTTGGGGTCCAGGCAACCTACGTGCTTCACGCACCTCGCGAGGGACGGGTGACCTGTTGCCTTACCGAAACCACCCCTTATGCCGTCCTCATTGGCAAGCGTAAAGTGGCCGGTTTTGCTGCTCGACGCTACCCACAGAGTTGGCTGATTCAGGGCTCGCTGTTGGTTCAACCGCTGCCCGGTGTCTTGAGGCAAGCCTTGCCAGCGGACGTGATGGATGAATTGAAGGCACGTGCAACGCCCCTCTCAGGAGCCACAATGACTCCTGTACGTGAGCCAGGAGTCGCGCAGCGATGGACCGATCATTGGCCGTCCTGGTGGAACACGCTCTCGCGTGTCGAGTTGGTTGAGGAAGTCTGATGCGTTGTGATACGTGCAAACAAGAGTCCCCGGTCGTCATGCGGGTCGTGGTCGCCAAGGATTACAACCGGGCGCTCGCCAGGCCTCTCTACAATTGTCCATCGTGTTTTGAGAAAAAAGAGCAGTCGAAACAACGTGCAAGGCTCGAGGTGAACAAGAAGAAGGAGTGACGCGCACCATGCTGACGACCGTCGTGGGGAATTTTCCGAAGGTCGCCGAGGCCGGCTACGGGACCGCGGTCATCGGCGCGATCAACCGCTGGCAGAAACAGGAGCTGTCGGACGCGGGATTGGAAGACGTGTTTCAGGATGTCACGCGCGCCGTGATCAAGGAGCAGGAAGACGCCGGGATCGACGTGGTGGCGGATGGCCAAATCCGGTGGGAGGACCTCGTCACACCGCTGACGCGGCGCCTGGAGGGCTTTGAGATCAACGGCTTGGAGCGGTTTTTCGACAACAACGTCTATTATCGCCGCCCGATCCTGCACAAGACGCCGGTGCGCAAGCAGCCGATTTTCCTGAAAGAGTACCTGTTTGCCCGCAGTTGCACGAGCAAACCGGTCAAGGCCGTCCTGCCGGGGCCGTATACGGTGGTGGCGTTGAGCGAGGATCGCTACTACCGAAACCCGCGCCCGTTTTTGCGCAGCATCGCGGAGATCCTCAACGAGGAAGCGCGCACGCTCGCCAAGGCGGGCGCGGTGATGATCCAGTTCGATGAGCCGGCGCTGGGATTCGGCCCCCCTGCCCACCTACGATGGGGGGCAGGCAATCCGCCGATGAAGGAGATCGTGGAGGCGATCAACATCGCCACCACCGGCGTGCAGGCGAAGACCGCCCTGTACCTGTACTTCGGGCATCTGGACGGCACGCTTCCTGCGCTGCGGCAATGCCGGGTGGATCTCATCGGGGTGGACGTCATCTCCGACCCGAAGGCCATCACCGCGGTTCGCAAGCAGAAATGGACGAAGGAGCTGGCGCTGGGATGCGTGGATGCGCGCAACACGAAATTGGAGTCGGTGACGGAGCTGCATGCGCTGTTTGATGTCGTCACGCGCGTGGTGCCCAAGGGCCGGCTGTACGCGAATCCCAACTGCGGATTGGAGTTCTTGCCGTATGAGCAGGCCCGTCAAAAACTGAACCGGCTGGTCGAAGCCGTGCGGAGGTACAAGTAAATGTTGCTGACCACATCCGTGGGTTCGCTTCCGAAGCCCGACTATCTGGCCAAGGCGCGCGCCCAGGCGCGCAAGGGCGAGCTGGATCACAAGGCCTTGCGGCGTCTTGAGGAGCAGGCGACGCGCGAATGGGTGCAGTTCCAGGATGAGATCGGGATCGACATCGTCGTGGACGGTGAGCAGTACCGCGGGGACATGGTGGCGTTCTTCGCCGAGCAACTGCCCGGGTTCAAGCAGAGCAGCCTGGTGCGCTCGTACGGCAACCGCTACTACCGCAAGCCCATCATCGCGGACAAGGTCCGGCGTCCCAAGCCTGTGACGGTCGACTGGTGGAGGTTCGCGCAATCGCTCACCAGCCGCCCGGTGAAGGGGATGCTCACCGGCCCCTACACCATCATGGACTGGTCGTTCAATGAGTACTATCCCTCCCGCCGCGCGACGGCGCTGGCGCTGGCGGGCATCATCCACGACGAAGCCAGAGACCTGGAGCGCGCCGGCGCGCAGTACATCCAGATCGATGAGCCGGCCATCTCCACGCGGCTCGATGAAATCGATCTGGCGATCGAGGCGCTGGGGGTCGTGACGAAGGGGCTGCGCGCGAAGACGATCACGCACATCTGCTACGGGAACTTCGAGGCGCTGGCGCCCAAGCTCATGAAGCTGCCGGTGGATCAGGTCGACCTGGAATTCGCCAACCGGAAGTTCGAGCTCTTCGACACCTTCAAGCGGCTGCGCTTCACCAAAGAGGTTGGGCTGGGCGTGGTGGATGTGCACAACCACCGCCTGGAGTCCGTCGAGGAAGTGGCGGACAACCTGCGCAACGCGCTCAAGGTGTTCAAGCCGGAGCAGATCTATCCGGACCCGGACTGCGGCTTGAAGACGAGGACGCCCGAGGAAGCCAAGGAGAAGCTGCGCGTCATCGTCCAGGCCACGCGGATCGTGCGGGACGAGCTCAGTGGAGCCAAGAAACCGCCCCGCCGGACCGCAGCGGTCGCCGCCTCGCGCAAACGGTGAAAGGATTTTATGGACGCGACGAAAGTCACGATCCCGGACCTGCTCAGGAAAAAGCCGCAGGGTGAGAAAATCACCATGCTCACCGCCTACGACTATCCCATCGGATGCCTGCTCGATGAGACGGGGGTGGATATCATCCTCGTGGGGGATTCGCTGGGGATGGTGGTGCTGGGCTATGAGACGACGACGCCGGTGACGATGGACGAAATGCTGCATCACGCCAGGGCGGTGCGCCGCGGCGTCAAGCGCGCCCTGCTGGTGGGGGACATGCCGTTCATGTCGTTCCATGGCTCGCTGACTGAGACCGTCAAGAACGCTGGGCGCCTCGTCCAGGAAGCCGGGTGCGAGGCGGTGAAAGTCGAGTGGAAGGTCGGCATCGAGGATGTCGCCAAGGCCATCGTGGACGCCGGCATCCCGGTCATGGGCCACGTGGGGCTCACGCCGCAGACCGCGCAGGCCGAGGGCGGCTTGAAGGTCCGCGGCAAGGATGCCGAGTCGGCCCTGCGGATCATCACCCAGGCCGTCGCGCTGCAGGAGGTCGGATGCTTTGCGCTGGTGCTGGAGTGCGTGCCGGATGTCGTGGCCCGGGAGATCACGCGCAAGCTCTCCATTCCGACGATCGGCATCGGAGCGGGCCCCTCCTGCGATGGGCAGGTGCTGGTCACGTACGATCTGATCGGCTTGTTTGAGCGCTTCAAGCCGAGGTTCGCCAAACGCTACGCGCAGATGGCTCCGATCATTCGCCAGGCCGTCTCGGAATTCTGCCGTGACGTGCAGCAGGGCCGTTTTCCGGGTCCCGAGCAGACCTTCACGATGCCAGAAGAGGAAATGGCGCGGCTGAAACATGAACTCGGTGTGTGATCGCGATGGGTGCCGGCGCGTACTATCCGCTGTTTGCTGACCTCCACGGCCGTCGCTGCGTCGTCGTCGGCGGCGGCATGGTCGCGCAGCGCAAGGTGACGACGCTGCTCGACTACGGGGCGGCGATCACCGTGGTCAGCCCCACCGCGACCAAGCGGCTGCTCGCGGATGCCCGGCAGGGAAGGGTTCGCTACCTGGCGCGCGCGTTCCGCCAGACGGATCTGCGGAGAGCCTGGCTGGTGTACGCCGCGACGGATGATCAGCGCGTGAATGAACGTGTGTACCGCACCGCTACTCGCCTGCGCGTGTTCGCGAATGTGGTGGATCAGAAGCCGTTGTGCTCCTTTATCGCGCCGGCCATCGTCAAGCGCGGGGATCTGGTCATCGCGATCAGTACCGGGGGGATGAGCCCCGCCGTTGCGAAGCGCCTGCGACGTGAGTTGACCGCGCACGTCGGCGTCGACTACGCGCGCATGCTGAAGCTGTTGGGGAGTTTGCGGGGCGTCGCGAAGAGTCGTTTGCCTACTTTTCAAGCCCGCAGGCGCTATTTTGACCGATTGGTGGGCGGGCGCGTCTTTAAGCTGGTGCGGGCCGGCAAGACCTCGGCCGCGCGCCGTGAAGCCCTGGCGTTGCTGGACGCCTCAAGTCACAACGGGTCTTGATGGTTATCGTGCATACAGTGTGCTCGCTCTTGAGCTACGTGGCGTTCCTCGTCGGGTTTGTATCCGGCGTGCTGTTTCTGATCCAGGAGCGGCAGCTCAAACGCAAGCGCATGGGGCTGTTGTTCCACCGCCTGCCGGCGCTGGGGACGCTGGACCGGTGGAATCTGCTGGCGATCGGGATCGGTTTTGCGCTGCTGACCATCGGCCTCGTCTGCGGCGTGTGGGGCTCGCACCGGCTCCTGGGGAGCTGGTGGCGCTGGGACCCGAAGGAGTTCCTCGCGGTGGCGCTCTGGGGTTCCTACCTCGTCCTCTGGGTCGTTCGGGTGCGCGCGACGCTTCGGGGACGCAAGGTGGCGTTGTTGTCCATCCTCGGCTTTACGCTGGTCTTGTTTACCTTCCTCGGGGTGAGTCGGTGGCTGCCGACGTGGCACGCCTACTTGTAAGATGCCCATCGTAGTCGTCGGGACGAATTACCGCTCGTGTCCGATTGAGATCCGGGAGCGCCTGGCGTTTCGCGCAGACCAATTGCCTGCCGCGTATGCGACGCTGCGTTACGAGGTCGGGCTGGCGGAGTCGCTGATCTTGTCCACCTGCAACCGGGTCGAAATCTACGCGCGGGTGCCGGTGCTGGATAGGACCATCCCTCGGGTGGCGGCGTTCCTCAGCACGCATGGCAACCTGGAGCTGGAACAGTTGCGCCCGCAGTTGTACACCCATACCGAGCCCTCCAGCATCGAGCATCTGTTTCGCGTGGCCGGCGGCTTGGACTCGATGGTCCTCGGTGAGACGGAGATCCTCCATCAGGTCAAGCACGCCTATGAGCAGGCCCAGCGCCACGGCACGACCGGCAAAGCGCTCAACGTCCTGTTCCAGAAAGCCCTGAATGCGGGCAAGGCCATCCGTGCGCAGACCGGCATCAGCCGGGGCTGCATGTCGGTGGGGACCGTGGCCATCGAGTTGGCGCAAAAAATTTTCGGGGATCTGCGTCCGTACGCCGTCCTGCTGGCCGGAACCGGGAAAATCGGGGAACTGGTCCTGAAGCGGCTGACTGCGCGCGGGGTCTCGCGCGTGCGGGTGCTCAATCGCTCGCTCGATCGGGCGCAGGCGCTGGCGGCCTTCTACGGCGGCGAAGCCTATGGGCTTGAAGCCTTGGAAGGGCAGCTCCTCGACGCTGATATCGCCATCATGTCCACGGCCTCGCCGACGGCGCTGGTGTCCCGCGCGCAGGTGGCCGCGGTGATGCAGGCGCGCCGGCACCGCCCGCTGTGCCTGATCGACCTGGGGGTGCCGCGCAACATCGACTCCTCCGTCGAGGAGCTGGACAACGTGTACCGCTTTGACATCGATGACCTGCAGGGCTTGGTGGACCATAACCACGAGCGGCGCCAGCAGGCGCTGCGCGCATCCCAGGCCATCCTTGAGCGCAAGGTGAACGGATTTTTGTCGTGGTGGCAGGAGGAGACGCAGGGGTGCGCGCAACCCTTATCATCGGAACTCGTGGCAGCTCCTTGAGCCTCTGCCAGACCCAGATCGTGCAGGTTCGGTTGGAAGAACGGGTTCCCGACCGGCGGGTCGTGGTCAAGACCATCAAAGCCAGCGCCGACCGGCAGCCGGACGTGCCGCTGGTGGCGATGAGCGGGGAAGGGATCTTTGTCAAAGAGCTGGAGACCGCGCTCCTGAAGGGCGAGATCGATCTAGCCGTCCACAGCATGAAGGACCTGCCGCTCCAGTTGCCGAAGGGGCTGTGTGTGGCGGCGGTGACCGAGCGGGAGGATGCGCGCGACGCCCTGGTGAGCCGCTCCGGGCAGTCGTTCGCAGAGTTGCCGGCCGGCTCGCGCGTCGGGACCTCGAGCCTGCGGCGGAGGAGCCAGCTGCTCTTTGCGCGCCGGGATCTTGAGATGATGGACATCCGCGGCAACGTGGACACGCGCCTGCGCAAGCTCGATGAGGGACGCTACGACGCGGTGGTGCTGGCTGCCTGCGGGTTGATCCGCTTGGGGCTGGAGGAGCGCATCACGGAGTACCTCTCATTTGAGCAAATGCTACCGGAGCCGGGACAGGGGGCGCTGGGGATTGAGGCGCGCGAGGAAGATGACGAAACCCTTAAAATCCTGCGACAGTTGGATGACCCCACGACGAGGGCCTGTGTCGAAACCGAGCGTGCCTTCTTGGGTGCGTTGGGAGGAGGGTGCCGCGTGCCCATCGCCGCGTACGCGCAGGTGTCGAGAGGGACGTTGCAGTTGGATGGCGCGGTGCTGTCGCCTGACGGCTCTCGCCGCTTGCGTGACCACGCCGATGGGCTGGCGAGTTCGCCAACCCAGTTGGGCCGGAGACTGGCCGATCGCCTGCGTGCTCAGGGTGCAGAAGAACTGTTGAAGTCTGAACCAAAATTTGTGCGCCCGTAGCTCAATTGGACAGAGCGTTGGCCTCCGGAGCCAAAGGTTATGGGTTCGATCCCCGTCGGGCGCGTTGTTTAAAAGCAGTGATTAGCTGAGTATTGTTGACGATGATTAAGAAAAAAGGAGTGACGTCAAAAATTACCAGGCGACCTCACGGGAACAAGTACCCAAAACTGAAACGATCCTCGCATTCCTACGTAAAAGAAACCACCAATAGTTATTCAAGTTCCACAAGAGTGCCAAGAGTAGCCTTAACGAGACGATATGGACTGCTCACAGCTCAACAAGCACGAGAAGCTGCCAAAACTTGGCTTTTAAGTGTAGGGTTCCAGGAGGCGCTGGATTTTGGCCTGCCAGAAGTTGACGATCGCTATCATATTTGGCGAGTCCCCCTGGTGAAGAAAGATTCGTCAAAAAAGAGACTAGGAGAAGTCGTTATTGACGCTCGCTCATCACTGGTGCTTACAGAACGAACAACGAGACGTGAAATCCTCGAGGCAAGATTATTAGGAAAACAATTAAGCCAGAACGACCAGCAGTCTGAAAAAGTTCTCCTCTCTTCTGTTAGGAATACGGTGGTCCTCGGCGATTGCGAAATGACGCTGAGAGACTTTCCGGCCGAGTCGATCGATCTTATTTTTACCTCACCTCCTTATTACAACGCTAGGCCTGAGTATGAAGACTATCTTTCCTACGAAGACTATTTAACAAAGATGCGGAAGGTTATTCACAATTGCCATCGCGTGCTAGCCGAAGGTAGATTTTTTGTCATCAACGTCTCTCCGGTCTTGGTTCGGCGTGCTTCCAGAAACGAGGCTTCTAAGCGTATCGCCGTTCCCTTCGACTTCCACCGAATTTTTGTAGAAGAAGGGTATGATTTCGTCGATGACATCATTTGGGAAAAACCCGCTGGAGCTGGGTGGGCTACTGGACGAGGGCGCCGCTTTTCAGCTGATCGGAACCCACTTCAGTACAAACCCGTTCCTGTTACCGAGTATGTCCTCGTCTATCGGAAGCAGACGCAGAAATTGATCGATTGGAATATACGGAACCATCCCGACCAAGAAGCTGTCCGTCGTTCCAAGATAAGAGATGACTATGAGCGAACAAACATTTGGAAAATTAGTCCAGCTCACTCAAGCATTCACCCTGCCGTATTCCCAATGGAACTAGCGAAAAAAGTCGTGAGTTATTATTCTTTTGAGAACGACGTTGTGTTAGACCCTTTTGCAGGCATTGGGACGACAGGTAAAGCGGCCGTTTCTCTTCGACGACGGTTTGTCCTCATCGAGAATGAGGCGAAGTACATTGATCATATACGTCGTAGTATGGTTGACTGGTTAGGTCAGTCTGCCAAAGACGTCCTCTGGGTGAATTGCGAGGTGCCTGAAACAACGGAATCGGTCTTGTTTTAATGAAGAAGAAATCCAGCAAAACAGCCCCCATCTACAAATCAGCGATTGCACCGTACGTCCCAACGGCAGTGACCGAATTGATAGGGAGCCGAGGGGTCGACGTCCTGAAGCAAATCGGTGTCGAAGAAGTGAAGCGCGTTGTCGCCGATGTGTTGTGTGGTGTGAACCTTCGGGGTTCGACTGAAATGCTCACTCGACGGCGGATCGGTATGTTGAACGCCGCTACGCTCGTATTGTTTCTTCACGGAATCATGGCTTCGAAGAAGTTTATCGATAAGCTACCCAGAATTGCGGTAGAAGGTCTGAGGGGGCACCCAGCGAAACAAGAACAATGGCTCTTGCAGTGGATATTAGGATTGACCACGAAAGGCGTCCAGAATATTCTCCGAGACAGCGCAAGCGGCGCTTTAGATATCTATCAGGCAAAATTTGATACGACCAATAAAGATATCGTTCAACGATGCATCAAAGAATTTGGAGTCATTGCCGGTTCGATTCAGCTCGACGGTGAGCAAAAGGTCCCTCTTTCTTGGGACTTTTTGCTCCATTTATTCTGTACCATTGGGAGCCAAACGTTGGCAATTCGTGGTTCTGAAAAATCAACATACGGAAAACTATTCGAGCGTTTGGTTCTCGGTTCAGTGTTACAGGTGCTCGGCTTCAAGCACGTCAAGCTTCCACTAAAAGAGACAAGAAATGTATTTTGGCTCAGCAATCGCATTGGAACACGTGAAAGCGATGCTGCCGTGCTTTGTGGTCCGGGTAAAGCAGTTCGTTTTGACATTGGATTCATTGGACGTGGAAATCCGGAGATTTCGAAGGATAAAGTTTCTCGATTTGAACGAGAACTCGAAGTGGCAGGCGAGAAACATTTTTGCGCCACGATAGTGGTCGTTGATAGGATCGGCGAGCGAAGCAAAATTCAGGAACAGGTTAAAGCGATTAACGGGACGATTATTCAGATGAGCATGAGTTACTGGCCGAAGCTCTTGGCGCAAGCGCTGCGCCTGAAGGTGGGGTATCAGCACAGAATCTGCGACATGCCCGATTCCCAAGTCGAAGCCTTTCTACGCAAAGAGGCTGGCAAGGTAAAAATTGAATCGTTCGTCGAGGCTACTTCGGAATTAATTTCACAGGAACAAGATGAAGAACCGGGAGAAGAAAGTTAAGTGATTAAGCGATGAACGAAAAGCAGAAAAAGGGGATAGTCTTTCTGGTTGGAGCGGGGCCGGGGGATCCGAAGCTGATCACCGTCAAGGGGTGTGAAGCGCTCACGCGGGCGGATGTCGTGGTCTATGATCACCTGGTTTCGCAGCGGCTCCTCGACCATGCGCCTGTGGCCTCTAAGCGTATCTACGTCGGCAAGGAAAAAGGCCGCCACGCCAAATCCCAGGACGCCATCAACCGCCTGCTGATTCGTCTGGCCAAATCCGGCAAGACCGTCGTGCGGCTCAAAGGCGGCGACCCGGTGCTGTTCGGGCGCGGCGGGGAAGAGGCGCTGGAGCTCTCGCGCGCCGGCGTCAGGTATGAGCTGGTGCCGGGCGTCACAAGCGCGCTCGCGGTCCCGGCCTACGCCGGGATTCCCGTCACGCATCGCCGGCTCTCCTCCTCCGTAGCGATTATCACCGGGCACGAAGACCCGGCGAAACCCGGGCAGGCCATTCGTTGGGACCGACTTGCCACGGCGACCGATACGCTGGTGTGTCTGATGGGGGTGAGCACGCTGCCGGCGATCACCGGGCAATTGATCCGGCACGGCCGTTCCCGCGCCACCCCCTGCGCGGTGATTGAATGGGGCACGCTGCCCCGGCAGCGCACGGTGACGGGAACGCTCGCGACGATCGCGTCGCGTTGCCGGCAGGCGAACCTCAAGCCGCCGGCGGTTCTGGTGGTCGGCGAGGTGGTCCGCCTCCGGCGGCGGCTCAACTGGTTTGAGCGCAAGCCCTTGTTCGGCAAGCGCATCGTCGTCACGCGGCCCGCCGACCGCTCCGAGCGGCTGGCGGACCTGTTGGAAGCGCTGGGGGCCGAGACTATCCAGCTTCCCGCAATCGAATTGGCGCCGGTGCAGGCGAATGGGGCGTTCCATCGGGCCATGCACGCTCTCGATGAATTTGCGTGGGTGTTTTTCACCAGCCCCGAAGGCATTCAGTGGTTCCGGCGGCTGCTGGCCTCCGAGCGCAGGGATTTACGCATCCTGCGCGGGCGGCACATCGGCGCGATCGGCCCCAAGACGGCGGCGTCCATCGAGCAGCTTGGCATCCACGTCGACTTCGTCCCCAAGACGTTCAGCCAGGACGGCATGCTCGAAGGACTAGGGCGCCGGCGGCTCGCGGGCAGGCGGGCGCTGATCCTGAGCGCCAAAAACAGCCGTGATGTCCTGGAGCGGGGCTTGAAGCGCTGCGGGATGGACGTGGTGAAGGTGCCGATCTATCAGACCGCCGTGCCGGCGGCATTGGCGCGGCGGGTGCGCGAGGTCTTTGCGCGGCCCGTGGATCTGGTGACCGTCACGTCGTCCAGTTGCGTGGATCACGTGGTGGAGGCGCTGCGCGCCGGCGGGCTCCATCGGCACGTACGGCGGATCCGGTTTGCGTCCATCGGGCCGGTCACTTCGTCGACGGTCCGCCGCTACGGCGGCCAGATTGCTGTTGAGGCCAAACAAGCCACCATCGAGGCCTTGGTGGATGCGATCGTGTCGGCAGTCCATCAACGCGGAGGGTGACCACCGTGGGATACCCTGTCCATCGACCGCGTCGGCTTCGAGCGCGTGAGCCGCTCCGCCGGCTGCTCCGCGAGACGCGCCTGGCGGCGGACCAGCTCGTCATGCCGCTGTTCGTGCGCGCGGGCAAGAACATCCGGTTGCCCATTCCGTCCATGCCGGGGCAATTCCAGCTCTCGGTCGACCAGGTGATCAAGGAATGCCAGGAGCTGCAGGCGCACCGGATTCCCGCGGTGCTGCTGTTCGGCGTCTCGCCGCAGCAGAAGGACGAGAAAGCGACCCAGGCGTACGCTAAGGACGGCACCGTCCAGCACGCGGTGCAAGCCATCAAAGCGCAGGTGCCTGACGTGCTGGTGATCACGGATGTGTGCCTGTGCCCCTTTACGAGCCATGGGCATTGCGGCGTGGTGAAATTGGCTCGGGGCTCAGGGTTGAGGGTTCAGGGCAAAGCCAAGTCAAAGAAATCACGGCCCAGAGCCCACAGCCCAGAACCCAGAACCGAGCGGGACTTCTTCATTGATAACGATGCGACGCTGGAGCTGCTCGCTAAGACCGCCGTGTCCCACGCGCAGGCCGGCGCGGACATGGTCGCCCCGTCAGACATGATGGACGGGCGCATCGGCGCGATCCGTCACGCGCTGGACGAGACGGGCTTTTCGCATCTGCCGATCATGTCGTACGCCGCTAAGTACGCCTCCAGCCTCTACGGGCCTTTCCGGGAGGCGGTCGGCTCAGGCCCGGCGTTCGGCGACCGCAAGTCGTATCAGATGGATGTGGCCAACGTCGAGGAGGCGATCCGGGAGGTCGCGCTGGACCTGGAGGAAGGCGCGGACATTGTGATGGTCAAGCCGGCGCTGGCGTATCTGGATGTGATCCTGCGCATCAAGCAGCGATTCAGCTGCCCGGTGGCGGCCTTCAACGTCAGCGGGGAATACGCGATGGTCAAGGCCGCTGCCGCCCGCGGCTGGCTGCTCGAGCGTCCGACCTGGCTTGAGTGCTTGATCGCGATGCGGCGCGCGGGAGCCGATTTCATCATCACGTATTGGGCCAAGGAAGCCTCGAAATTGCTACAGGAGAAATGACCTCAATCCAAAATCCAAAATCCAAAATCCAAAATCGAAAGCGGTCGTTTCCGCAGCCGCAGGCGGCTTCTTCGCGACTGCTACTAGAGGAAGCGCAACGGTATTTAGTCGGAGGCGTCAACAGCCCGGTGCGCGCGTTCCGGGCGGTCGGGCGGGATCCGATCTTCGTGACGAAAGGGCAGGGGGCGCTGATCAGCGACGCCTCCAGGCGTACGTGGATTGACTGCGTGATGGGCTGGGGGGCGTTGATCCTGGGACATGCCCACCCCGGCGTCCTGCGCGCGGTCCGCCGGCAAACGGCCAGCGGAGTGCACTTCGGATTGACGAGTCCGGCTGAAGCGGCGCTGGCCAAGGTGATCAGCGAGGCCATGCCCTCGATTGAGCAGGTGCGGTTTACCCCCTCGGGGACCGAAGCCTGCATGACGGCGATCCGTCTGGCTCGTGCCTGCACCGGCCGCTCCAAGGTCCTGACGTTTGAAGGCTGCTACCACGGGCACAGCGACGGGCTCCTGGTCAAACGCGGCTCCGGACTGGCGACGCTGGGATTGGCCGGCAGCGAGGGCGTGCCGGAGGCGATTGCGCAGGAGACGATCGTGATTCCGTACAACGACCTCGACGCGCTCAAGGAGGCGTTCCGGCGGTTTCAGGATGAGATGGCCTGCGTGCTACTGGAGCCGGTGGCGGCGAACATGGGTGTCGTCGCGCCTGAAGCCGACTTCCTGCCGCGCCTGCGGGAGTTGACCCGGCGCCATGGCGTCCTGCTGATGTTCGATGAGGTCGTGACGGGATTCCGCGTCGCCTATGGCGGGGCGCAGACGCTGTTCGGCGTCACACCGGATCTCACCGTGCTGGGGAAGATCATCGGGGGCGGGTTTCCGGTCGGCGCGATCGGCGGGCCTCGGCATCTGATGCAGCGCCTGGCGCCGGAAGGGAAGGTGTATCACGCCGGGACGTTTGCCGGCCATCCGGTGGCGATGGCGGCGGGCCTGGCGACCCTGCAGGAGCTGCAGCGCCGAGCGCCTTACGAACGTTTGGAGGCGCTTGCGGCGCAACTGGCCAACGGGATACGTGACGCCGCGCAGCGCGCGGGTGTGGCGGTCGAGGTGAATCACCTGGGATCGCTGTTGACGGTGTTCTTCACCAACCAGCCTGTCAGGCGGTTCCAGGACGCGCAGCGCGCCGATCCCGCGCGCTTTGCCCGTTTTGCGAATGGGCTGGCCGATCACGGCGTGCTCATTCCACCCTCCCAGTTTGAAGCGATGTGTCTCTCCACCGCCCATACGCGCGAGCAGGTCGAACGCATCGTGCAGGCGGCGTCGAAGGTGCTGGGATGAAGCGACAGATTCCTGAAGCCTGTATCGAGCGGCTCTCGCTCTACGTGCGCGAGCTGGGACAATTGCAGCGGCGGAGCTGTGGGTTTGTGTCCTCGCGGCGGCTGGCCGAGCCGCTGGGCCTGACGGACGCGCAAGTGCGTCGGGATTTGAGCTACTTCGGGCAGTTCGGCACCAGCGGCCGCGGCTATGAAGTCCGCCGGTTGCTGAGCACGTTGAGCGAGATTCTCGGCATCCAGGGGCGTGTCTGGCACGTGGCGTTGGCCGGGGCGGGCAACCTCGGCTCGGCGCTGCTGGCCTATCGCGGATTCCAGGATCGGGGCTTTGTGTTCAAGGTGGTCGTGGATGCGGATTCCCAGAAAGTGGGCCGGGTCATCCAGGGCTTGACGATCGCGTCCAGCCGCCAATTGGAGGAGTTGGTGCGGCGTCACCGCATCCACATCGGCATCGTCACCGTCCCGTCGGACGCGGCTCAAGCCGTCTGCGACCAGTTCATCCGGGGCGGGGTCAAGGCGATCGTGAATTTTGCGCCCGCGCGGCTGGAAGTGCCCTCAGGGGTGCGGTTGCGCAACGTCGATCTGGCGCTTGAGTTGGAAGCCTTGGCCTTTTATCTGGGCCGCGGCAAGATTTTGACGGACGGCTTGCAAAAATGAGTCACATGGAGTCGAAGCGCGCGTTCGTGCATCGGCTCTTCACCACGATCGCCCCGCGCTACGACTGGTTTAACCGGTTGGGCAGCCTGGGACTGGACCAGCGCTGGCGCCGGCGGGCCGTGGACGAAAGCGGCCTGAGCGGCGGGATGCAGGTCTTGGATGTCTGCACCGGCACCGGGGATCTGGCGGTGCTCTGCGCGCGCCGGCTCCAGGGATGGGGGGCGGTCGTCGGCGTGGATTTTAATGAGACCATGCTGCGGGGCGCCGTGCGCAAACAACGGCCGGGCGAGCCGGCCATCGGCTGGCTGCGCGGCGATGCGCAAGCCTTGCCATTCGGCCCGGAACGGTTTGACCGGGTCCTGATCGGATTTTCGACGAGAAACTTGAGCGACCTCAGCCAGGGACTGGGTGAGATGGTTCGGGTGTTGAAGCCGCGCGGGCAACTGATGATCCTGGAGACCGGCCACCCGTCCAATCGCCTGGTTCGGATGGGGTATCTGGTGTTCCTGGGGACGGTGGCGCGCGTCATCGGGTTCGTGCTCACCGGGCGGGTCTGGCCGTTTACGTACCTGGCGCGGTCGGTGAAGGGCTTTCTCTCGCCTGGGGAGATGGTGGCGTTGCTGAACACCTGCGGGACGCAGGCCCGGTATGTGCCGTTGTCCTGGGGGCTGGCGAGCCTGTACGTGGCCGACAAGGTCTGCGCATGAGTGTCCTGAAACAAATCTTGCGGCCGGTGGACCCCGGGTTGGATCATGTGACCGAGCGGCTCTTGGCCCGTTTGCAACACCCAATCGCGCGGCAGGTCGTCTACCTGATCACCGCCGGCGGCAAGCGGCTGCGGCCGGCGCTCGTCTTGCTCGCCGGGCGCAGCGGGCCTCGAGCCGGCTCTCGCCAGAAGGCGCTGGTGGATCTGGCCGCGGCGGTCGAGCTGATCCACACGGCGACGTTGATTCACGATGACATCATCGACGGCTCCATCCTGCGGCGCAAGCAGCCCACGTTCCATCACCGGTTCGGCACGGAGCGCGCGGTCCTGATGGGTGACTACCTCTACGCCACGGCCTTTGCGGCCCTGGCCGAACTGGACGAATCGCACGTGATCAGCTACATGGCCGAGGTCTGCCAGCAGATGGCTCGCGGGGAATTCCTGGAAGTGGAGAGCCGCTTCAACGTCCAGACCACCGAGGCGCAGTACCTGCAGATCGTGCGGGACAAGACCGCCTCGCTGATCGCGG